>OJMO01000597.1_pt1 | contig 25485 bp, 18 predicted proteins | sample 1597241 | NCBI WGS metagenome assembly OJMO01 (sample SAMEA2452129, study PRJEB22498) | human gut metagenome | biome: human feces; feature: human gut; material: feces | place: Australia | collected 2012 | reverse complement strand
CCGGCGCAGGAAGTGCTGAGGGCGCATGGCATAGGTAAGACGGCTTATACAGACTTTAGTGGCAAGCGGGCAAGACAGGTCACACAGCAGGATTATGAATATTATGATTACCTGCTCTGCGCAGATACAGCAAATGTGAGGAACACAATGCGCATAACCGGTCCGGACTACCAGGACAAGATACATTTGCTGCTCGATTACGCGGGAAGACATGGACAATCTATAGCTGATCCGTGGTATACAGGACGATTTGATGAGACATACAGGGATGTGTGTCAGGGATGTGAGGGCTTTCTTGATTATCTCAGGCAAGGCAATAGGCTGTAGATAATATTATCAAAATGGGAACAATGGGATATTATTGAGTGCACCAGCTGAACGCAGGTGCATTTGATATTGTCAGATTGTTCCTTTTTATTCTGACAAGGTATTGCCGGTATGTGTTTACACTCTCGAAGGCATGGTTTTATATTGATTTTATATTGCTTGTTTTATATGGCAACACCACAAGAAACGTGATATGATTTACGCGTAAATGCATGAGAGAAAATATATAAACCACCAACGGAGGGCACACAAATGGAATTATACAAAGGCAGACCGGATACAAATGAAGGACGACTTGAGAGGGAGATCAGAGTTTATGATTTCCTTGATGATCACGGCATAGAGTATTGGCGCACAGATCATGCTCCAGCAGACACAATGGAAGTTTGCAGCGAGATAGATGCGGTGCTTGGGGCAACCATTTGTAAGAATCTGTTTCTGTGCAACAGGCAGAAGACACAGTTCTATCTGCTCATGATGCCGGGCGACAAGCCGTTCAAGACAAAGGAGATCACATCGCAGATAGGCAGCGCGAGACTTTCATTTGCATCGCCGGAGGATATGGAGAAGTATCTGGATATCAGGCCGGGGGCGGTCAGCGTCATGGGTCTCATGAATGACCATGAGAATTATGTGCAGCTGCTTGTTGACGAGGATGTTATGAAGGGCGAGCATCTTGGATGCCATCCGTGTGTGAACACATCAAGTATGAAGGTCAGGACGGAGGATATATTTGGAAAGTTTCTTGAGGCGGTTCACCACGATATGATCAAGGTGACGCTCACTGGAGAATAGGAGTGGTAAAAATGATGGCAGAGCGAAGAAACGGGGGCAAGCCTCGCAGAGAAAAAAACAATAAAACGGGTGGCAGCGTAAACGAAAGAAAAAGACAGACACATAGCAGAAAGTACGATGTAACAGGTGGAGAGAAACAAATAAAAACAGGAAGCAAAGGTAAAAATGTACAGGGAAAACCACGACAGGCACACTCATCACAATATAAGCTCAACCCGAACAGCAAATGTCCTATATCCCATCTGTGCGGTGGCTGTCAGTATGTAGATATGCCATATGAGCAGCAGCTTGCTGAGAAACAGAAGTATATAGATGGCCTGCTCGGAGCATTTGGCCCGGTGGACAAGATAATAGGCATGGAGAATCCGTATCACTACAGGAATAAGGTCACTGCGGCATTCAGGAGAAAGAAGAGCGGAGAAATAATTTCCGGGGTGTACGAGGAGGGGACGCACAATATACTTCCAGTCGAGAACTGTTATGTGGAGGATGAGAAGGCTGCGGCCATCATCAGAACATTTGCCGGACTGATAAAGTCGTTCAAGCTCCAGATATACAACGAGGATACAGGAACCGGACTTATCAGGCATTTGCAGATAAGAGTCGGAAGAAAGACCGGACAGATCATGGTGATCATAGTCACCGCATCGCCGGTATTTCCGTCCAAGAAGAACCTTGCAAATGCACTTGTGACAGCTCATCCGGAGATCACAACGGTTGTCCAGAATATCAACATGAAGGACACGAGCATGGTCATTGGAGACAGGAACCAGGTCATTTACGGCAAGGGGCATATAGAGGATATTCTGTGCGGAAAGCGTTTCCGTATATCACCGGGCAGTTTCTATCAGGTGAATCCGGAGCAGACGGAGGTCCTCTATGGCAAAGCCATCAAGTACGCGGATCTCAAGAAGAAGGAGACCGTGATCGATGCCTACTGCGGTATAGGAACCATAGGCATAGCTGCAAGCGACCGTGCAAAGAAGGTCATAGGCGTGGAGTTGAATGAAGCCGCTGTGCACGATGCCCGGGTGAATGTGAAGATGAACAAGATACAGAATGTTGATATTTACAGCAACGACGCCGGCAGATTTATGGTCGATGTCGCTGAGGAGGGTGACAGCATAGATGTGGTATTCATGGATCCTCCGAGATCTGGAAGTACAGAGGAGTTCATGTCATCGGTCATCACACTTGGACCTAAAAGGGTTGTGTATATATCCTGCGGCCCGGAGAGTCTTGCCCGGGATCTGAAATATATGACAAAGCACGGCTATCAGGTAATCAAGATGACCCCTGTGGACATGTTCCCGCTCACCCGCGGGGTAGAGACCGTGGTGCTCCTCACAAGGGCGGGTGCGGTACATCGTGGATAAAATTAACAAAAAGCCGGTTCTCTATGAGTGAGAACCGGCTCCGTTTATAAAAATGGAAGGTTTTATCGTAAATTAAATCACGTTACATATATTTGACAAGCTCATCGATGATAGGAGCGTAGTGTTCGCCTTCAAGACCATAGTCTTTTTCTTTGTAGTTCCATGCGGCGCGGCCTATTCCGTACTTTTCAAATACAGAATGGATATCTTTGTACCAGTTCAGAGTTCCGTCAAGTGGTGCCTGATCTATAACACCATATTCGCCGCAGTACATAAATCCGTCTCTTTCTTCAACAGCCTTGATGCCGTCGAGAAACATTTTTTCGAACAAATCAGGTCCGATGGAATTAAGTCCAAGGCTACTCTCGGTGATGGCCCCATGCATACACCCTTCGATCTGGCGGGATTTCTCCATGTAGTCATTGAAATCCCCCGGATATTCGATATGAAAATCTGAAGGCATACCTGTTACCCAGTAAGCAGACTGGTGGGTAAATACCATTGGCTCGTAACAGTGGAAATTGTAAACTATGTTCTCATCGTTGTGATGAGGGAGAAGCTTTATAGATGTAACAGCATTGTAGCCAACCCCACCGAGTAGGATCTTGGCAGTAGGTGCTTTCGCACGGATGATCTCGATGCATTTGCTTGATATTTCGTTCCACTCGTTTACAACGGTCGGACTTACGACCTCGTTCAGCGGCTCGAACATCATTATGTCTGCATCCTTTGCATATCTGTCTATGAGTTTTCTCCATATTCCATAGAATCTATCCTGAAGAGGTTTCTCATGGAAGAATTCAAGAAGATGAGCCTCGTCGTCAAATATATATCCATATGTCTTGTGCAGATCAAGAACCATATTGAGGTTGTATTTTCTGCACCACTCTATACAAGAGTCGATGTAAGCATAGCCGCCTTCCTTGTCAGTTCCATCCTCGTTTTCAAAATTGTCGTAATCAATAGGAAGACGAACGTGGTCAAGTCCCCATGATGCTATTCTTGCAATATCTTTTTCTGTGATAAATGTGTCGAGATGCTCCTTGTCAAGTGGTCCCTGTGAAAGCCATCCACCTAAATTTACGCCTTTTTTGAATCCGTCTAAAGTTCTCATAATCTTTAACCTCCTGTGAAATAGTAAAATATATATTGCACTCATTGCCTGTTTCGTTTTCTGTGAGTTTATAGTAGCATTTGCGTTGATAAGAGAATATAATAAATGTGTCAATTATATAACAAATGTGTGATAGAGATATATGAATATCACAGAGGAAAGGCAGAAAGACAATGAAGATATCGAATGAGATAGTAAAACAGCAGTTTGTCCAGAGGGAATATGGACTGGCACATTCCACATACGACAATGAGCTTGATTTTTATCAGCTTGTGAGCAGCGGTGATGTGAAAGCTTTGTCTGGAATGTTGCTGACAGGCGATGAGGATGAGGCTGTTCTTGCTGCAAGAGGAATATTGTCAGATGACAAGGTTCGCAATAGGAGATATCACGAGATAGTGCTAGTGGCAATGATTTCCAGATTTTGCATAGAAGAGGGGATGGAGGAGATGGAGAGTTACAATCTCAGTGACTTCTATATTAATAAGCTGGACAAGGCGCAGACAGAACGGCAGATCATAGATGTACATAACCAACTGATTATGGACTATGCCAGGCGGATGAAAAAGGTGAAAAAGAAAGCTGCTATATCACCTCATTGTGTAAGGGCGATGGACTATGTGTATGATCATCTGCATGAAAGAATAGAAATTACAGAGATCTCAGAATTTGTGGGAGTGGAACGCTCTTATCTGAGCAAACTATTTCATAAGGAGGTCGGTCAGACAATCTCAGATTACATCATGGAGAAGAAGCTTCAGACTGCCAGAAATATGCTCCTGTATTCAGATTTTTCCTGTACGGAGATATCGCAATATCTGGCATTTGCCAGCGGAAGCTATTTTGCAAAATGCTTCAAGACAAAATATGGATCGACTCCGAATTCATATCGCAGGATAAATTACAGGAAACACTGGAAAGAGGCGAAATCATAGTCTTGTTATGTGCTGGTATAATTGACAACATCTGTCAAAGGTTGTAGAATTACATGAGTTTTATTTGTATATATAAGGAGAATGAATAGCTATGTCATCTTTTAGATTTCATGTGGCTCTCGCAGCCGCCAAACTGAGCAAGGGACTCATCCAGCTCCTGGGTAGGAACGGTACGCATACACCTGGAGTTATCGCCCTGAAGATATGTCCGGATTTCCTGGCACAGGCGCCCAAGGCACCGCTTACGATATGTGTCACAGGAACAAATGGTAAGACCACCTGTAGTAACCTGATAACTGATGTTTTGGAGAAGGATGGAAGAAGAGTTGTCAGCAACAGAACAGGTTCCAATATCGTCCCTGGCTGTACGACAAATGTCATCAACAGCCTTACATTTACGGGAAAGGTCAGAGTGGATGCCACTGTATTTGAGGTGGACGAGCGTGCTTCAAGGCTGATACTTCCATATGTGAAGCCGGATTATCTTGTTGTAACAGGACTTTTCAGAGATTCACTCAAGAGAAATGCTCACCCTGACTATATTTTCAGTGTCATAGATACCTACTGCCCTGATTCTGCAAAGGTTATCCTGAATGCGGACGAGCTTTGCTCAAGCATGTTGAAGAAAGACAGCTACAGAGTGTTCTATGGAATCGGCAAGCAGCCTGATGACAAGACCGAGCCATACAACCTTATCGCGGATTACCAGATCTGCCCTAACTGCGGCGAGAAGCTGAAGTACAATTACCTCAGATATCATCACATCGGCGATGTGGTATGCCCGAAGTGTGGACTTCACTCACCAGACAAGAAGTATCTGGCAACCGACATAGACAGAGAGAAGATGACAATTACTATACAGGAGGGAGACAAGAAGACAGTTTATCCGCTGATCCATACAGCTCTCTTCAATATATATAATGAAGTTACAGTTATCTCGGCACTGCGCGAGATCGGTCTCTCGGCTGAGAGAATTAAGGAACTCATGGGTCAGATCCATATACCGGATTCCCGCCACAACGAGACCACAGTGAATGGTGTTACAGTAATCCAGGCGCTCTCAAAGGGACAGAGTGCGGTTTCTTCATCCAGAACATTTGAGTATGTGGCAAATGAGGAGGGCAAGAAGGCTATCCTCCTTGCGATGGACGATCTTGAGGACAGACAGAAGAGTATAGAGTTCTCAGGCTGGATATACGATCTGGAGTATGAGCAGTTCAACAGGGATGATGTTGTACAGGTCATCTGCACAGGACCTAGATGCTACGACCACAAGGTGAGATGCTTACTGGCTGGTATCCCTGAGGAGAAGATACTCACAAATCTCAGCGAGGTCGCTGCGGCAGACGATGTGACTATAGATGGTGTTGACAGAATATATATCCTGTACGACTGTGAGAATTACGGAATGTCATGTGAGATGAAGAAGAAGATAATCAAGAGACTGGAGGGTGACAAATAATGAAGATTGAGATTTTATATCCGGAAATATGTACACTCTACGGTGACAAAGGAAATACAATGTACCTGCAGAAATGTCTGCCGGATGCGGAATTTGTGACAACAGGACTTAATGAGAAGCCGCTCTTCCTCAAAGAGAATATAGACATGGTGTATATGTGTTCCATGAGCGAGAAGAGCCAGGAGCTCGTGCTTGACAGACTGATGCAGTACAAGGACGAGATCGCAGCATGCATGAAGGATGGAAAGGCGCTTTTCCTTCTGGTTGGCAATTCCATGGAACTCCTTGGTGATTATATCAAGAGAGAGGATGGAACCAGAGTTACAGGACTTGGCGTTGTTCCGGGCATGTACTCAGTCCGCCAGGCTCCGAATCGTTTCAACACGCTCATCAAGGCGAAGTTCAACGATATGACACTCATCGGATACACAAGCCGATTTGCCCACACTTACGGAATACCTGATGATATGACATTCTGCAAGGTGGAGATCGGACAGGGCAGCAATCCTGATACCATGAATGAGGGAATCTGCAAGAACAGAGTAATTGCGACATACATTCATGGACCACTGCTCATTCAGAATCCTGATTTTGTACATTATCTGTTGGAAAAACTGGATGCTCCTATGAAAGAGATACCATTTGAGGCAGCTATGCGCAAGGCATATGATGTGAAGCTTGCTGAGTATGGCAAGCCTGATCTGGAGTTGTCATGATATAGAGAATTATAGTGATAATTAAGCCCCGGTGGCCTTTGATATGTACATGAAATCCAGGACACATGTCAGTATGCTGCCGGGGATTTTATATGTAGTAATGTATAAAACTATACATTTTGTATAGTTATGTAAACCCATTGAAAAGAAAAAGATAATATGTCACAATACAGATGTTGCCACCCCTAGACAGGCTAGGAAAGGGGGGAGCACAGTGACAGAACGGAGATAAGTAAGTGGTAATCAGCCCAAGGAGTACGTCGCCTTTAAAAGACGGAGAAAACCCCAGTAGCGCCAACTACTGGGGTTTTCGTTATGCTTTTGGGAAAGCATATGTCAGAATTTCTTGTTTCATTGTTGCTGACATTATATCATATGAATTTTACCTTCGCAACATTCATTTTCCTCACATATCTTAATGTTTTTTCAGATGTATCAACTCAAAAGAAAGTAGTATAATGATATCGCAAGAAGAAAAAACAAGCGACGCGAAGCGGCATTTGTTTTTTCTTGCGATATCAACGAGAACCCGTTCGGCGGAGCCGAACATGGAGCGCGGCAGCGCGAGGGTTCGAGTCTGCCAAAAGCAAGAAGAAAAAAGCGCGACGCGAAGCGGCATTTGTATTAGTAAATGCGAAGCGGCATTAGTTTCTGTAAATCGGGGTATATTATTCATAAAAACAAATGAAGAGACAATGTGAAAGGAGCAGTGGGTTACATGTTAAAGGACTGGAACAAGCCGGAGCGTCCATCGGATGAGGAGATAGACACTCGGTTAAAGATTGCCAGAGAGAATCTGACACGCAATCAGATCAAGGTAAAGGAAGGTAAGATACCTGTATTTGTCATATTTGAGGGCTGGGGAGCCGCAGGTAAGGGAAGTCTTGTGGGAAGGATCATAAAGAATATGGATCCGAGATTTTTCAACGTTGAGTCAGTGAAGTATTCCACAGATGAGGAAAAACGCAGACCATTCCTGTACAAGTATTTTACGAGAATACCGGAACAGGGGGAGTTTGTATTTCTGGATGGTGGATGGATGAGGGACATAGTAGGTGGCAAGATGTCTGGAGAATTGTCAGACAAGGAATACCGGAAGAGAGTTGACAGCACCAAGAGATTTGAGAGGACTCTGGCGGACAACGGATATCTGGTCATGAAATTTTTCTTCCAGATAGACAAGCATGAGCAGAAGAAGAGGCTTGAAACACTTCTTGAAGATGATGCTACAAGCTGGAGAGTGTCTAAGCATGATCTGAAGCAGAACAAAAAGTATGACGAGTATCTTGAGGCATTTGACAGCTTTATGTATGACACCAATCTGTCAAATGCACCGTGGTACATGATAGATGCAAAGGAGAGAAAATGGGCAGAACTTCAGATACTCGATATCATCAATCAGGGAATAGATACTGCGCTGCTCAATCAGGGGCATGCTGTACCTATACTGCAGAATACATTTGCGCTCAAGAAGATCCCGAAACTTTCCGAGGTGTCTCTCGACAAGAAACTGACGGATGAGGAGTACAAGGAGGAACTTGACAAGCTGCAGAAGAAACTCGGCAGACTGCACAATGAGCTTTACCAGAAGAGGATACCTGTTATCATAGGCTACGAAGGTTGGGATGCGGCAGGCAAAGGTGGAAATATCAAAAGGATAGCGGAGGCACTTGATGCGAGAGGTTATGTGGTAAATCCTATAGCAAGTCCGGAGCCACACGAGAAGGCAAGGCATTTTCTGTGGAGATTTTGGACAAGACTTCCAAAGTCTGGGCATGTGGCTATATTTGACAGAACATGGTATGGCAGAGTCATGGTTGAGCGACTTGAGGGTTTCTGCTCGGAGAATGATTGGCAGCGGGCGTACAATGAGATAAATGAATTTGAGAAGGAACTCCACGACTGGGGTGCGATCGTCATCAAATTCTGGGTTCAGATCGACAAGGATACACAGCTTGAGAGATTCACACTCAGACAGAACACGCCTGAGAAACGCTGGAAGATCACAGATGAGGACTGGCGCAACCGTGACAAATGGGATGACTATGAGACTGCGGTGGATGAGATGCTGGAAAAGACCAACACCAGCTTTGCGCCATGGCACATATTGGAGTCAAATGACAAGAAGTATGCCAGAATAAAAGCCCTCAAGATCGTTATCAAGGCGATAGAGGATAAGCTGGAGCAGGTTGAAAAGAACTAAAAATGCATATAGGACTGAGAGTCCATGCTGGAAATAGAACACATAAGGCGGTGATACACAACAGAAGTATCACCGCCTTTTTCAAAAAGGTTTAAGGAAGGAAAAAGTTATTATCAGATTTAATTATTTTCCTTGATGATGGATACTCCAAACGGAGCCAATTCCATTTTGCCATCAAATATATTCTTCGTCTGAATGTCGGTTCCGTGAACTTCAGATATTGTCTGAGGTTCGTTGGTGTTGTTCAGGTAAAATCCATATGCAGTTCCGTCATCTGCATATCTGCAGTGATACTGAACTCCGTCAGGGAGATCTTTTATGGCGATACCGGCGTTCACCATCATCTGCTCCATGATCTCACCGAGTTTACTGTAATCTATTCTTGTAGCCACGTAGTAGGCCTTGCCCTCGCCGTAGCTGTTCACTGTCACTGCTGCATTTCCGGCGTAGAAATCAGAATCGTAGGTTCCAAGTACATCCGCCGTTCCGACTCTCAGGATCTCAGCATAGTCACGGAGTTCGCATGAACTGCCATCTGTGAAGCTCACGCTGTTTCTGTCAGATGGATACAGGGTGTCTATCTCTTCACTGATGATTCCAAATACATCTGCAAGTCCATTTCCCGGGAATCCACCGAGTATACAGAGCTGATCCTTGTCTACATAGCCCGTAAAGTAAGTGGATAGAAGCTGTCCGCCCCTCTTTACAAATGCGGCAAGAGACTCGGCTGCGCCATCTCTCAGCATGTAGAGCATAGGTGCAACAACCACATCGTAATCGTCGAGTGGTTCATCGGATGCAATGACGTCCACGTCAACGCCGCGCTTTGTCAGCTCTTTGTATACAGACATACAGGTCTCAGGATATTTTTTTGATTCCTGCCCCAGAGCCTTGACATCATCTATGGCCCACATATTGTCCCAGTCGAACAGCAGTGCAACCTTTGATCTGATGAGTGTGCCGGTTATCTCGGAGAGCCCATCAAGCTCTGCGCCGAGGGCGGCAACCTCCTTGAATATTCTGGTGTCATTTGTTCCGAGATGGTCAACAACGGCACCGTGATACTGTTCAAATGAGCCCCTGCCCTTTCGCCACTGGAAGTACTGAACAGTGTCAGAACCGCAGGCTATAGCGTTGTATGAGAACAGCTTGTGGATGCCCGGTCTTTTGAGTTTGTTATATGGATGCCAATTTACAAGCCCCGGAGCACTCTCCATAAGCATGAAAGGCTTATCCTTCTTCATGGATCTCATGACTGCGTGGTCAAATGTGTTCTGCCCCATGACATCCGCAAGGCTTTCATAGTCGTTGTGGAATCTAGGGTATGAATCCCATGAGATCACATCAAGTTCCTTTGCCATTGGTCTGTAGTCAAGACCATCGTAGAGCTGCATAAAGTTGGTTGTTATAGGTATTTCAGGGGTGAGTTCACGGAGGAGCGTTATCTCTGATTTCATGTAATCGTTCATGTTCCATGTGGTAAATCTCTTCCATTCGAGGTTCAGCCCCATGATACTGAAATCACCATTTTTGTATGGCGGCTCAATCTGTGAGAAGCTGTTGTATGAGTGACTCCAGAAGGTGGTCCACCATGCTTTGTTCAGCTTGTTTATGTCGTGGTCGAACTTCTCTGCAAGATAATTCTGAAATCTCTTCACACAGATACGACAGTAGCATTCCCCGCCAAGCTCATTTGACACATGCCACATGATAAGTCCAGGATGGTTACCGACGTGGGCGTGGAGCTGACGGATGATATTGTCAACTTTTTCTCTGTATACAGGTGAGCTCATGCAGTGGTTCTCACGGACGCCCTGATGTTCCCTGACGTCATATGAATCCACACGCCTGATCTCAGGATACTTCTGTGCCATCCATGCCGGTTTGCCGCCCGATGGCGTGGCAAGAACGGTGTAAATGCCTGCATTATACAGGTTGTCCATAACATCCTTCAGCCAGTCAAAATGGTATTCGCCCTCAACAGGCTCATATGCTGACCATGAAAATACACCAAGTGTAGCGGAAGTAATTCCTGCCTCCTTCATCATCTCGATATCCTTTGCCAGAATATCAGGGCGGTCGAGCCACTGTTCAGCATTGTAATCACCGCCGTGTAGTATTCCGTTTATCTGTGGAAAAAGCTTGTTTTTGTTCATTTATCTGTCATCTCCTATAAATAAAGGTAATGTGCTCTATGTGATCTGTTTTTAGTGTAGAATATATGCGCAAACGGTTGCACAGCTTGCTATTTAAAGGTAGCACAAATAGACAAATAATTCAATTGTAATTTGACAATACATTTTAATTTGTGCAAAATACACAAAATATATACACTGCCATTCATCAGGACAATATTGTATATAATTAAGAAAAACGGCTTGAAATAAGAGATATAATTGCTTATGATTAAGATATCATGAATTGCTCAAAGTTGCGCAATTTGTCAATTCCTACAAGATGTACAAAAGTGAGGTAAAAAGCTATCGAACAGTGTCAAAAATCTATATAATAAAAGTATTGAGGGATGAACGGAAATATAAGGTTGGAACGTATCGTTTAAGGAGGAGTTTTATGATAAAAAAGAGGAAATCATATAGAGTGGTGGCAGGCAGTATAAGGTCTGAGTTGTTAAGGGGGCTGAGCAGAAAAATCTGTATCGGTGCCTTGGCATTTTCAGCGGCGGTTGTGCTATTGCCAGGCGGTAAAGTGGGAGCATATGCATCTGATCAGACACGGGTAAGTTCAGATGAGAGTCAGGTTACGGTAGGGTATGATGATCTGGACGACACTTTGCAGAAAGGCGGACTTGGCGTTGTCGTTGAGCAGCAGGATGGTGCGGCTTCACTGGCATCTACATATGATGCAACAGCACTTGAGAAGCTTATTGTTGAAGGAATCAAGGCATGGCAGACGAGTATAGATGTATCGGAACTTGGCCTTACGAGAGACGATATTAATAACGGGGCAGTAAGATCTATTATCAATTCTCATCCCGAGTTTATCAGTCTATCGGGAGGCTATACATATTGGACTTCTGGCTCTTCAATCACCAAAATAGCATTTACATATTTGACAAATGCAAAGGAGGAGCAGCAGGAGCTTGATGCTGCACTTCAGGAAGTCAAGAGTAAGATAGATACCAGTGGAATGAGCGATGAAGAGATAGTACTTGCATATCATGAGTATCTCACATCCACAGTTGCATATGCATATGAGGATTATTTCAATGGAACGATTGCTGCAAATCACGGGTACGATATGTATGGAGCTTTGGTTAAACATAGTTGTGTGTGTCAGGGATATGCCGAGACTATGTTTTATCTGCTAAGAGAGGCTGGTCTTTCATGTGCAATCGCATCAAGTGAAAATATCAATCACGCGTGGAACATAGTTAAGATACATGGAAAATGGTATCACATAGATGCAACTTGGGACGATCCGGTGTGGGATATGCCTGGAAGATCATATCATGATTATTTCCTTGTCAGCTTTGATACAATGAATAAGAATACACTCATCAACCATACTAAGGACAGAACGGATATGGTTGTCAGCGCACAGTGGGGAGATACATATACGACAGCGGTGGACACCACTTATGAGAGTGGTAAGTTCTGGAATGGTATTGAGAAAGCTATTTTTTATAAAGACGGTTATTGGTACAGCATAAGTGAGGGCAGTTCGAAAACATCATTTAACATAAATAAGTACCAGTATTCGACTAACATAAACAAGGTTTTGTATTCGGGCACTGCAAAATGGGCAACTCCGAGTGGTGGGTATTATCCTGGTGTTTATAGTTCAATATATCTCCGAGGTGATAATTTATATTTTACGACTCCGGATAGCTTGAACAAGATAGATATAACATCAACAAATGTAACTCCTACAGAGCTTATAAATATACGAACGCAGTATAATAGTTCAACAGGAAATAATTTATATGCGTTTGGAGAACAGTATGGTAAGCTGGTGTATTTTATTACAGATTCTCCTAATATAAAGAAAACTAAGGATTCAAGCAATTCAAGCAAGTATAACAAGGAGTATGCCGAGTATACATTCGAGATGTGCATAAGCCACAAGTGGGATGCTGGAGTGGTGACAAAGGAGCCGACCTACACAAGTACAGGAACCAAGAAGTACACCTGTACAAACTGCGGTGAGACCAAGATCGAAACGATAGCCAAACTTGTATGTACGAGCCACGTGTGGGATAGCGGCAAGGTTGTGACAGCGCCGACATACAAGACAGAGGGAACCAAGAAGTATACGTGTAAGAATTGCGGAACAACCAAGACCGAAACGATAGCCAAGCTGGTATGTACAAATCATGCATGGGATGCCGGAGTAGTGACAAAACAGCCAACATACAAGACAGAGGGAACAAGAAAGTACACCTGTACAAACTGTGGCGAGACAAAGACCGAGACTATAGCCAAGCTTGTATGTACGACCCATGCATGGGATAATGGAACGGTTACTAAGAAAGCTACATATACAGCTACAGGAGTCAGGAAATATACGTGCAAGACATGTAGCGCAGCAAAGCAGGTCACAATTGCAAGGCTGAAGCTTGCGAAGGTAACCGTAAAGTCTGCACAGCAGGCCGGCGCGATAAAGCTTACCTGGAATAAAGCGTCAGGGGCATCTGGTTACAAGATATACAGGAGAACCGCCAAGGGAAGATATGTATGTATCAAGACAGTCAAGTCGGGAACGACAAGCTATGTAGACAAGACAGTCAAGTCAGGAAACAGGTATTACTACTGTGTAAAGGCATATAATGGAAATGTACTCAGTGGATATACAGAGGCAAGTATTCTCTACATCAAGGCTCCGGTTGTCACGGTCAGGAAGTCAGCACAGGGAGTGAAACTTTCCTGGAAAAAGTCTGCCGGTGCAAAAAAATACATTGTGTATAGAAAGACACCAACAGGCAAATACAGGGCAGTCAAGACTGTAACAGCGAAAACTCTCAGTTGGACAGACAAAACGGCAAAGAAAGGTCAGACTTATTATTACATTGTGAAGGCAGTGAATAATAAGACATACAGTGCAGCGGCACCGCAGAAGAGAATAAAAAGGTAGATGCTTACTGCGTAATTATAAGGGAGAAAAAGAATGAAATATGAAAATGTAAGACTCACAGAAGCTGTGCGGCGTATCAGGATGATATTTGTGGTGGGCGTCATCGCTGCGTGTGTGTTGTACGGCGGAAAAATACCAGCATTTGCGGAAGATACTCAGGAACAGTATGACTCATCACAGAGCAGCTATGGTCAGTTGCTTGAGCAGGAGGGCGATACTTCAGGTATCCTGCAATTTGGCGGACAGATAATAGAAGATGAAGCATCGGATTCATCGGAAGCGTCACTGGCAGCGGCAAATTCAAAGAAATATGAGAGTGCCATTGTCGGCGCTGTGGAGAAATTTTCACCGAGACTCAATGTAAAGAGCTGGGGATTGACCACACGAAATGTTGCAAATGTAGTCACAACCGCAATGAATGCGCATCCCGAGGTCGTGTATGTGGCAAGATACAGTTATCTGTATGACCAGACCACAGGAAAGGTCGTGTATCTGAAGTTCTCATACAAGCCAAATGCCCGAACCGAAAAGAAGCAGTTGGATGCAGCCATAGCGGAAGTGAACAAGCAGATAAATACAAAGAACATGAAGCCGACAGAGATCGTGCTTGCATATCATGAGTTCCTGACATCCACAGTTGCATATGACACCAGCGGGGCTAAGGAATTTGATCCAACAACCGGAAGAGACCACATGTATGATATGTATGGTGTATTGGTTAAGAGGAGCAGCGTGTGTCAGGGATATGCGGAGACCATGTGGTATTTCCTCAGGAAAGCCGGGGTTCCGTGTGGAGTTGCCACAAGCCAGTATGTAAACCATGCGTGGAATGTTGTAAATATAGGTGGAAAGTGGTATCACGTTGACGCAACCTGGGATGATCCCGCAAGTGATATACCGGGAAGGTCGATGCATGATTATTTCCTTGTAAGCTTTGACACCCTGAACAGTAAGACTAAGGCCGCCAGCAGCGATTATTATCTTGGCAGATATGACACAAAGGTGGGAAATGTATGGAAGGGAACATACAGCAATGCCACGGATAAGCGATATGAAAAAGGCCAGTTCTGGAATGGCGTTGAGAAGGTAATCTTTTATAGAAAGGGCTACTGGTACAGCATAAAGCAGGGCAGCCAGTCATCATACTATCAGATAAACAAGTACAGCTTCACCAACGGTGTAAATACAACGATATTTACCGGGCAGGATGAATGGCTGGATACAGATGGTACGGCACTTAACAAACAGTATGGAACACTGTTCCTTGCACAGGAAAAGCTCTATTTCTGCACATCGAGATATGTTGCATGGATAGATCTTGAGGTAAATGAGCGCAAGGCGTGGGCTATATATGACATAAGACAGAAGTATGTATCAGGTGTAAACATATATGGAATGGGATATTACGGAAATGATGTTGTGATCTGGGTTTCCGACACTCCATCCTGTACAAGAAAGGACGCTTATTATCTCGGAGCATGTATGAGCCACAAATGGCAGGCGGGAGAGGTTACAAAACAGCCGACATTCACATCCCAGGGATCGCAGAAGTACAAATGCAGCAACTGCGGATATACCAAGAATGTCACACTTGACAAATTGAAGCTTGCGACGGTGACGGTCAAAACGAAGAATACAGGTAAGGGAATAAGCCTCACCTGGAATACCGATTCAAGAGCCACCGGTTATAAGGTATACAGACGCATAGGCAAGGGTGCATACAGACTTATAAAGACAGTGAAGGGAAGCTCTGTGAGATCAATGGTAGACAGATCTGTTGTAGGAGGAAAGACCTACACATACAGAGTATCGGCATACAACAGCTATACAAAGGGCGGCTCCAAGGCAAAGAGCCAGTATTATATAGGTTGCACGACCGCAAGAGCAAAGAATACCTCACAGGGAGTAAGAGTCTCCTGGAAGAAGACAAAGGGAGCCGCCGGCTATAAGATATACAAAAAGACAGGCAGCGGCAGATTTAAATGTGTGAAGGTTGTGAAAGCAAAGACCAGAACATATCTTGACCGCCGTGTGAAGTCAGGAACAAAGTACACATACTTTGTAAAACCATACAAAGGAAAGACGGCAGGAACCTACAAGAAGGCTAGTGTCAAGTACAGATAAAAAGTAAATAGAGCGCGTAAAAAATACCATGTACAGCATTTCGCCTGTACATGGTATTTTTGCTTTTGTTATATGCTTAGAATGATATTATTTTTCATTCTTGTGTTCTGTTATGTCCCTGTGGGAATTGTCGAACAGATCTGTGTCGGCCACATCTGATGAATCATTTCGATTCAGGGTCTCGCCTATGCGGGCCTTTGCCTCAGTTCCGGCAGCCTTGATACCCTCGGTGATCACCTCGCTCTTTTCCTTGAGATTTTCACTTATCACAGCGCTTTTTTCCTTTACGTTCTCTGTAAGCTCCTCAGCCTTCAGTTTGATCTTCTTTGTTATGGAGAAGCTTTCAGGGTTATTCTCAAATGCTCGTTTGATCGATGCTGTATCGTGAAGAGAGAGAAGGAAGCTTGGCTTCTCCTTGAACTTCTCACGATCCAGAGCCAGTCGGGACTTGAGTTCCTCAACACGGACAATAAGATCATTCTCTTTCGCAAATTTCTTCACCTTGTTCATCAGGTTGAATGATACAACGCAGTCGATCACGAATACCCCGTAGAAGAAACCGATGAAGAAGGAGAATGTCAGGTGATCCGCCAGCCAGTACACAGCGTTCAGTATGTGTGGATGGAGGAAGAAATAGTACAGTGCCGCGATCACACCCCAGAAGAATGAGAACAGCGGACATATGATGCCCTGTATATTGCCCCACTCATCTGAGTAGTCCCACAGCTTGATGTTCATTCCTATTATAAATATACGTCCGGCAATGTATTCCACAACGGTCATGGCGATGGCCATGATCAGTACCACCAGAACCTTTTGCAAAACAGGATGGGCGTCAACAGCATCTATATGGATCAGGGACAGGAGATACAGCACCACCAGGCCTGAACCGTAGAGAGGCAGGTAAGGTCCGATGAGGAATCCCGGGTTGATCCATTTGTGGCTTGGGTTGCTCTTGGAGAAGAACTTTCTGAATATGACTTCAATGCACCAGCCCATGATGCATCCTATGAAAAATAAAAATAATATTACCAGAATACTTTTGATATTGAAATTATCCATACATGGAATCTCCTTTGTATATATGACTTTGCCAATAGTAATAAGATAGTATATAGAAGGAAAAAAAGCAACCTTACAAAATGTCATAAGTGTAAGATAGCTTGTTGATACTTATTGAGAAAAAAAGTCATTTAAATTGCGAATGTTATATTGGACTAACGCCGGGGGCAGTGCTATACTTACAGCAAATAAAAAGCCGCGAAACAGATGCAGACTCTTTCTACAGTACGAAGATCGAGAATGCATTTTTTACGTTAAGGAGAGTTTGATTGAACAAACCGTGATTAGAAAAATCGAATCACGGCGAAGCCTGTCATATAATCTATCATGCGTATAAGTGGTCATATCATTAATCAGAATAAATATATAATCAAGGAGGACAAAATCATGATGAAGGCATTAAAGAAGGTAAACTGGAAGAAGCTTGGAATATTTGCAGGTGGAGTATTATTTGGAACAGCTGGTATCAAGGTTCTCTCAAGCAAGGATGCAAAGAACGTATATACACATTGTACAGCTGGTGTTCTTAGAGCAAAGGATTGTGTCATGAAGACAGCAAATACTATCCAGGAGAACTGTGGTGATATCTACGCAGGAGCAAAGGATATCAACGAGGCAAGAGCACAGAAGGCAGCAGAGGCTGACTTTGAGGATACTGAGTGCACAGAGGCTGAGAGCGTTGATGCAGCAGAGACTGTAGAAGAGTAATCAGTATAAGACAAAACATAAGAAAGAGGCGAAGATCTTGAAGTTTTCTATTTTAAATGAAACAAAGAATCGTCTGCGTATACACATGGCACAGAGCCGCATGACCATGGCACAGGCCGACATACTTCAGTATTATCTGGAGAACTGTGAGGCAGTGGAAGAGGTCAAGGTGCACGACAGAACCTGTGACGCGATCATCATATATGATGGTGACCGTGCAGCGGTGATAGATGCGCTGAGACAGTTTGGATATGACAGGGTGGAGGTTCCGGCGGATCTCACAGAGACATCAGGCAGAGTCATGAACAGACAGTATGAGGACAAGCTGTTTTGGAAGGCCGCCTGGTACATGACCAAGAAATGGATCATGCCAATGCCGCTTCGGTATTGTCTGACATCCGTCAAAGTTCTCAAGTATATAGGCAAGGGGCTCAAGTGTCTTGCGAACAGGAAGCTTGAGGTGCCGGTTCTCGATGCAACAGCCATAACAGCATCCATTCTGACAAATGATTTCGCGACAGCGGGATCAGTCATGTTCCTTCTGGAGATCGGTGAGATCCTTGAGGAGTGGACACATAAGAAGTCGGTGGATGGACTGGCAAGAAGCATGTCACTTAATATCAATAAGGTATGGGTGCGTGTGGATGATTATGATGTACTTATGGACAGTGCGAAGATCGCAAAGGATGATCTGGTAGTGGTTCATATGGGCAATGTCATTCCATTTGACGGTGTTGTGGATCAGGGCGAGGGCATGGTCAATCAGGCATCCCTCACCGGAGAGTCAGTACCGGTCCACAAGGGACACGGAGACAGTGCATATGCAGGTACAGTTGTTGAGGAAGGTGAGCTGGTAGTCAGAGTTGTAAAGATTGGTAAGACCAGCAGATATGATAAAGTTGTTGCGATGATAGAGGAGTCTGAGAAGCTTAAGTCAGGACTTGAGAGCAAGGCAGAGCATCTTGCAGATGGTCTTGTGCCATGGACTCTCGGTGGAACTATCCTCACATACCTTTTAACAAGGAATATCACCAAGACACTTGCGGTGCTCATGGTCGACTATTCATGTGCACTGAAGATGTCCATGCCTATAGCGGTATTGTCTGCTATACAGGAGGCAAACAAGCATCACCTCACAGTCAAGGGCGGCAAATTCCTGGAGGCTGTAGCTGATGCAGACACGATAGTATTTGACAAGACAGGAACACTTACAAAGGCATCACCTACGCTTGTACGCGTCGTATCATTTGACGGAAGAGATCCTGATGAACTGCTCAGGATAGCTGCATGTCTGGAGGAGCATTTCCCTCATTCCATGGCAAGAGCGGTTGTGGCAGGAGCTGCAGCCAAGGGGCTGGAGCATGAGGAGATGCACTCCAAGGTTGAGTATGTTGTGGCTCACGGTATCTCATCAAGCATAGACGGCAAGAAGGTTGTCATAGGAAGCTATCATTTCGTATTTGAGGATGAGGGCTGTGTGATACCTGAGGATAAGATAGAGCTGTACGAGTCGTTGTCCAAGACTCATTCACATCTGTTCATGGGAATCGATGGCAGGCTGGCAGCAGTCATATCCATCAAGGATCCGGTCAGACCTGAGTCGGCCGAGGTTGTTTCAAGGCTCAAGAAGCTGGGAATCAAGAAGGTTGTCATGATGACAGGAGACAGTGACAGAACGGCCAAGGCTATTGCAGAGCAGGTAGGGGTGGATGAGTATTACTCAGAGGTCCTTCCTGAGGACAAGGCAAAGTTTGTCGAGGCTGAGAAGACTGCGGGTCGAAAGGTCATCATGGTGGGAGATGGAATCAATGACTCACCTGCACTGTCGGCATCCGATGCTGGAATTGCCGTAAGTGATGGCGCGGAGATTGCCAGAGAGATCGCAGATATAACTGTCAGTGCGGACAATCTGTACGAGCTCGTAACACTTAAGGAACTCAGTAATAAGCTGATGAGCAGGATCAACAGGAACTATCGCAAGATAGTGACCATCAACACAGGACTTATCATCCTGGGCGTGATGGGAGTTATCCAGCCAACCACATCAGCACTGCTTCACAATTCATCGACGCTTCTCATAAGTCTTGACAGTATGAAGAAGCTGCTGGATTGATGATCGGAGCATAGAATTATATTGATGATCGAAGCGTAGAATCATATAGAATATAAAATAAAGCTGCCCTCTTCACTGTGATGAGTACCCGGGATTCCGGAACATTAGTGAGGAGGGCAGTTTTGTAGTTAAAAGATGATTTTAAATAATAAAAATAATCTGTAAGAATTGTTGACCGGGCCGACAGAATATGACAAAATGTACGTATAAATCATGAGTAGATAGCTGAACATAAGGGCAGAATATTAGCAGATATTATCTGGAATGTTTATGAAATGAAAATATACAGATGTGTGTGGAGCACAGCGTGATGCGTGTGTTCATCACAATAGAATGGAGGATGATCAGTATGGTAAAAACGGTAAAAGGCGATAATTTTGAAGATATAAAGGCATGCGGTGTGGCGGTTGCGGATTTCTCAGCAACATGGTGCGGACCATGCAAGATGATGGCACCGGTATTTCACACGGTTGCAGATGAACTGAATGGTGAAGTGGATTTCTTCAGTGTGGACGTGGATGAGAATCCCGGACTTGCGGCTGCCAATAAGGTGTTCAGTGTTCCGACATTGATACTGTACAAGAATGGTGTTGAGGCATCGAGGAGTGTCGGAGCTATATCCAAGTATGATCTTCTCGATTTCATTGAGAAGATCAAATAATTGTCTGTGATATGTATCCCGGATATTTTAATTGGGATCTGAATTGAAGTGGGGATACAAACTAGAAACAGGAAAAACATAAAGCCCTGTCAGACTTAACATTCATATGGGTCTCATATTATGGATACATATGAATGTTAAGTCTGACAGGGCTTTAAGGTTATTGAAAACACATTGACTATCTGGCGTCTCTGTCTACATATTCTCTATACTTAACCAGACTCTTATATGCCGGTCTGATGATCTTGTCCGTGGTGACAAGCTCCTCGATTCTGTGAGCGCTCCATCCAACTATACGTGCCACTGCAAAGAGCGGTGTGTAGAGCTCCCTAGGAATTCCGAGCATCTCATACACGAATCCGCTGTAGAAGTCTACGTTAGGGCTGACACCCTTGTATATCTTGCGTTCCTTGGCGATGAGCTTTGGCGCGATCTTCTCAATGTTGTTGTACAGAGTCATATCCTCGTCCCTGCCCTTGGCAGCGGCAAGCTGTTCGACAAATGACTTGAATACTTTTTCTCTTGGGTCTGACAGTGAGTAAACGGCATGGCCCATACCATAGATGAGTCCCTTGTGGTCGTAGGCTTGCTTGTTCAGCAGCTTATCCAGATATGCCTCTATGGCCTCTTCGTCATGGTAATCCTTTATGTGCTCCTTGATATCGTCCATCATGTTCATAACCTGCAGGTTGGCACCACCATGCTTCCTTCCCTTGAGGGATGAAAGGGCGGCGGCAATGGCAGAGTATGTGTCAGAGCCGGATGACGTTACAACTCTTGTGGTGAATGTGGAATTGTTACCACCGCCGTGTTCCATGTGAAGCAGAAGTGCTATGTCAAGAACTCTTGCCTCAAGCTCGGTATACTTCATGTCAGGCCTGAGCATCCTGAGGATGTTTTCAGCCACGGAAGCATCCTTGTCAGGTCTGTGAATGTACATACTTCCGTCGTTCTCATAATGGTTGTATGCGTGATAACCATACACAGCCATCATAGGAAATGTTCCGATGAGACCGATACACTGTCTGAGAACATTGTCTATATCCAGGTTGGTAGCCTGATTATCGTATGAAGCCAGAGTCAGCACACTTCTTGTCATGGAGTTCATTATATCCACACTAGGTGCTTTCATGATGACATCACGGGTAAAGTTGGTCGGCAGGTTCATGGACTCGGCGATGACACTGCTGAATTCTGAGAGCTGAGCCTCGGTAGGCAGTTCTCCGAAGAGAAGAAGATAAGCAGCTTCCTCAAATATATGGCGTTTTCCTTTGCCGCCTTTTACGAGATCCTGTACATCATAGCCTCTGTACAATAACTGTCCGTCACACGGAACCTTCTGGCCATCCACATCCTTAAATGCTATAATCTGTGATATATTGGTAAGACCGGTCAGAACTCCCTGTCCATTCTCATCACGCAGTCCTCTTTTTACTCCGTATCTGGCATAGAGCTCTTTGTCTATCACATCATGCTGCTGACAGAGAGAAGCCTGCTTCTCCACGTATTCTGTCAGATTCTCCATATACTCCATATAAGTAACTCCTTTCCGTTTGTATGATAAATCAGATGATCTTTTTGCATATGTCGCTTAGACAACATGCGTCGCAATGTGGCTTCGTTCTGGCTGTGCACACGGATCTGCCGTGATCCACCAGCCTGTGACAGAAGTCATTGCTCTCATCTGGAGGTACAAGCTTCCACAGTTCCATCTCAACCTTCTTCGGATCTTTTATCCCGTCAACCAGTCCCATTCGGTTGACAAGGCGTATACAGTGGGTATCTGTTACAATGGCAGGTTTGCCGTAGATATCACCCATGATGAGGTTTGCGCTCTTGCGGCCTACGCCGGGGAGCTTAAGCAGCTCATCTAGACTGTCAGGAACCTGGCAATCATAGGAATCAACAAGCATATTCATACATGCACTAATATCTCTGGCCTTGCTCTTCCCCAGTCCGCAAGGTCTCACAATGGCCTCGATGTCACTGACATCGGCAGCAGCCAGTTCTTTTACTCCTGGATATTTGGCAAATAAATCCTGGACTACTACATTCACCCTTGCATCAGTGCACTGCGCCGCCAGGCGGACACTGACAAGAAGCTGCCATGCGTGTGAAGTATCGAGGGTGCATACTGTGTCAGGATATTCCTTCTTCAGCCTCTCGATAATGTCCAGTGTTCTCTGTTTTTTCGTATATCTCTTCTGTGATTCCATAAAAAAGACCTCCAGTCTCTATATGATAACATGAAAGGCCTGCAAATGGATATCGAAAAAGAATTCTTAATAAAAATGTTAGAAGTGTGAAAATGTTGGGAAGAGAAGACATGCCGCAGCCCAGTATATGTGCTGGGCTGCGGCATGTCTTTGCTGGTATAAATATCATGTCTGAAAGATCTTACTTTGTTCCGAAGATTCTGTCGCCGGCATCGCCAAGTCCTGGGCAGATGTAAGCGTTCTCGTTCAGCTCGCGGTCAACATGACCAACGTATAGCTGGATGTCAGGATGAGCCTTGAGAAGTCTCTCAATTCCCTGCGGTGCAGCGATGATCGACATGAACTTGATATGCTTACCGCCGTGCTGCTTGATGAAATCAACGGCAGCAACAGCTGATCCTCCGGTTGCAAGCATAGGATCCGTGACAACTATAAGTCTCTCATCGATAGGATCAGGTAGCTTGCAGTAGTACTCATGAGGTTCATGAGTCTCCTCGTCTCTGTACAGACCGATGTGTCCGATCTTGGCTGTAGGAACCAGAGCCTGAAGTCCACTGACCATTCCAAGTCCTGCACGGAGAATAGGTACGATCGCAAGATTTCTTCCTGCGATGACCGGAGTCATGCATTCCTCGATAGGAGTCTCTATACATACATCCTCGGTAGGAAGATCTTTCAGAGCCTCATATCCCATGAGCATGGCGATCTCTTCAACAAGTGCACGGAATTCGGCAGTTCCGGTGTTCTTATCTCTGAGCTTTGAAATCTTATGCTGAATAAGTGGATGTGTCATAACTGTGTAATCTGTCATATTGTGTAACCTCCTAATAAATAATATACAGATAATTATTATGCCTCAATGTCAGAGTTCTGTGGATTCATTCCAAGTCCACGGCTTACATCACCCTTGGTGTTCTCACCAAATGTATAGTCGTTACCAGGCAGTATAGCATTCAGCAGGATGCCGAATATAGCTGCGAGGGCAAGTCCTGTAAGAGTGATAGTTGTGCCTCCGATCGTGAATGTAAGGCCATTTTTGAAACCAAGTCCACATACCATGATAACGGCTGCGATGATCAGGTTTCTTGACTTCGTGAAGTCTACGTGGTTCTCAACCACATTTCTTACACCTATGGCTGAGATCATTCCGTAGAGGATGAAGCTTATGCCGCCAATGATGGCGAAAGGCATTGAGCGGATGACTTCTGCAACCTTAGGTATGAAACCGAGGATGACTGCAAAAATGGCAGCCAGTCGTATAACTCTTGGATCGTGAACGCGGCTGAGCTCGAGAACTCCTGTGTTCTCTCCGTAGGTTGTGTTGGCAGGACCGCCAAAGAGTGCGGAGAGAGATGTTGCCAGACCATCACCGATAAGTGTTCTGTGGAGACCTGGATCCTCAAGGAAATTCTGATCTACAGTTGCTGATATGGCACATATATCACCTATATGCTCCATCATGGAAGCGATGGCGATAGGAGCCATGACAAGTATGGCAGTTAAGTTAAATTTACAGATCTGGAAAGGTGGCAGACCGAGAAAATGTGCGTCTGAAACTCCAGAAAAGCTGAGTATTGCTGAACCATCAGGGTTGGTCATACCACAGAAGTGAAGTATGAGTGCAACGCCATATGAGATAAGTACACCCATGAGGATAGGTATGATCTTGAACATGCCCTTGCCCCAGATGTTGAACACAATGACAACAGCCAGTGCGATAAATGCAAGCAGCCAGTTAGTGGATGCGTTTGATATAGCTGATGGTGCGAGGCTCAGACCGATACATATGATGATAGGTCCGGTAACCACTGGTGGAAGGAATCTCATGACACGCTTCACGCCGACAAGCTTGACGATCAGTGCAAGTATCAGATACAGAAGTCCTGCAACCACAATACCGCCACATGCATATGGAAGCTTTTCGCCCATTGGCATGTCCTTGAATATGCCTGTTTTAAGGTCTGCAACTGTGGAGAAACCTCCCAGAAATGCAAATGAAGAACCGAGAAATGCAGGTACCTTAAGCTTAGTGCATAAGTGGAAGAACAGTGTTCCAAGACCGGCACATACAAGAGTTACCTGAATTGAGAGTCCCTGACCCTCGAAGTATCCGTTTACGAGAAGCGGAACAAGAATTGTTGCACCAAACATGGCAAACATATGCTGGAATCCAAGTAAAAGCATCTTTGGAATTCCAAGCTTACGTGCATCACGAATGGCTTCTTTTTGATTATCCATAAGTAATAATCCTCCCATATTTTTTCTTAGTTAAATATTATAAAGTTTATTTACACTAAGGTCAATTTGAATAGTGAAATTTCCAAAATAAACTTAAGATATGTAATATATGTCAGCACTTGACAAAATGTTACAGAATTGTTACAATTCTGCTTGGATTGAGTAAAGGGGAGAAAAATAAAGATACAGGTCGAAGGAGACTACAGATATTATGATTGAATTAGAGAACGTGAGTATGACATATCCTGGGGGCAATCAGGCACTCAAGAATGTCAATATTAATATAGAGAAAGGCGAGTTCGTATTTATCGTTGGAAGCAGTGGATCAGGCAAGACCACTCTGT
>OJMO01000583.1_pt1 | contig 25962 bp, 23 predicted proteins | sample 1597241 | NCBI WGS metagenome assembly OJMO01 (sample SAMEA2452129, study PRJEB22498) | human gut metagenome | biome: human feces; feature: human gut; material: feces | place: Australia | collected 2012 | reverse complement strand
GAAATTTAAAAGGTTCGGTAGAACCATTAACCCAGGTTGAAACGGGTATGGATAATGTGGCGAAGGTTATAGGAGAAATGAGCCGTGATGCATTTTACCGTATGGATAATGCAGTTTTTGATGCTTATGTACAAAAAGCAATGGAAGCACATAGGGCATGGCTTGAGACTTTACATACCATGGTAACTGAGAAGAATGTCCTTCCGTTACAATTTGATGATACAAAATGCGGCTTTGGTCATTTTTACCATTCCATGCATCCGGAAAATCCGGCAATTGCACCGGCCTGGAATGCACTGGCAGAGAAACACAGAAGATTCCATGGATATGGAAAAGAAGTGCAGCAGGCACTGTTCGATGAGAATGCGGAAAGAGCAGAAGAAATTTATCTGGAAGCAGAGAAATGCTCAAATGAATTACAGAATGATTTTGCTGCAATTTTAAATATTTCTGCAGGATTATCCCAGAACGGACAGAGTGTGTTTGCATAAACAGAAAGTAAGAAAAGGATATTTTATGCCTGAATTTTTTGAAAACAATGAAATGGAAGAAAGAGTCATCCTGGTTGGCGTAAGCAGCCAGGATGGCGATGATACAGAAGACTCCCTGGATGAATTGGAGGAGCTGGTGAAGACTGCCGGAGCAGTAACGGTGGGCAGGGTAATCCAGAACCGTCAGACAATACATCCGGGGCTTTATATTGGTAGCGGAAAAGTAGAAGAGCTGCTGGATGAAATTGCATGGACCAATGCAACAGGAATTGTCTGCGATGACGAACTAAGCCCGGCACAGCTTCGGAATCTTTCAGATGCCCTGAACGTAAAAGTGATGGACAGAACCTTAATTATCCTTGATATTTTTGCTGCCAGAGCATCTACCAGTGAAGGAAAGATACAGGTGGAACTGGCACAGCTTCGTTACCGCATGAGTCGTCTTTCCGGCATAGGAAAGAGTATGTCAAGGCTGGGAGGAGGAATTGGAACGAGAGGTCCGGGAGAGAAAAAGCTGGAGACAGACCGTCGTCTTATCCGTACAAGGATCTCTGCTTTGAAGCAGGAATTATCCCAGGTGGAGAAACACAGGGAACTGATCCGTTCCAGCCGGGCCAGAGGCAATATGAAGACTGCTGCGATCGTAGGATATACAAATGCGGGAAAATCTACGCTGCTGAACACACTGACAGGCTCAGAGGTTTTATCAGAGGATAAACTGTTTGCTACACTGGATCCAACTACCAGACTTTTAAATTTGAAGGACGGACAGCAGATTCTTCTCACAGATACGGTTGGATTTATCCATAAGCTTCCGCATCATCTGGTCGAAGCATTCAAGAGCACATTGGAAGAGGCCAAATATGCAGATTATATTATCCATGTGGTAGATTCTTCCAATCCGCAGGCAGAGATGCAGATGCATGTGGTATATGAGACATTAAAAGAACTGGGAGTGATGGGAAAGAAGATCATCACACTCTTTAATAAGCAGGATGCGCCGGGGGCATGCGTACTGCGAGATTTTAAATCAGACTATACGCTGAAGGTCTCTGCAAAGACAGGCGAGGGTCTTGCAGATCTGAATGATCTTCTGGAGAAGCTTCTTGCTGAAGAACAGATTTATGTGGAGCGCCTTTTCCCTTATCAGGAAGCAGGAAAAATCCAGCTGATCCGCGAATATGGGCAGCTTATCTCAGAGGAATACACAGAGGAAGGGATTGCTGTGAAGGCAAGGGTGCCGAAAGAAATCTACGCCAGAGTTGTATAAAAAATATTTTGAAAAATAAGAAAAATACCATATATTGTGCCTTTTGCGAAAATGAGGAACATTATGTGGTATTTTTGCGTGTTGACGAACCGGTGATACTCTGATACAATGAACCTACAGTGTTACTCAGAGCAAAGTGGACAGTAACGACAGAAATATCTCCGGTAAGAATATGCAGGAGAAACAGATTAACAAGAGAAAATGGGGGCATTAGATATGTTTCAGGTAGTAAAACGTGATGGAGAAGTGGATGAGTTTAAAATAGGCAAGATCACAGCGGCTATCCATAAAGCCTTTGATGCAAAAGAGAAAAATTATAGCGAAGAGATGATTGATCTCTTAGGGCTGCGTGTTACTTCTGATTTTCAGAAAAAGATTACAGATAATAAGATTACAGTAGAAGAAATTCAGGACAGTGTGGAGAATGTGCTGATCCAGGCCGGATATGCAGATGTGGCAAAAGCCTACATTCTTTACCGCAAGCAGAGGGAAAAGGTTCGCAACATGAAGTCAACGATCCTGGATTACAAAGAAATCGTAAACAGTTATGTGAAGGTTGAGGACTGGCGTGTAAAGGAGAACTCCACAGTTACTTATTCAGTTGGAGGTCTGATCTTAAGCAACTCCGGTGCAGTTACTGCAAATTACTGGCTGTCTGAGATTTATGACAATGAAATCGCAGATGCACACAGAAATGCAGATATTCATATTCATGACTTGTCCATGCTGACCGGATATTGTGCAGGATGGTCACTGAAACAGCTGATCCAGGAGGGACTTGGCGGTATTGAAGGCAAGATCACATCTTCACCTGCAAAGCATCTGAGTGTTCTCTGCAATCAGATGGTAAACTTTCTTGGGATTATGCAGAATGAATGGGCCGGAGCGCAGGCTTTCTCATCCTTTGATACTTATCTGGCACCTTTTGTCAAGGCAGATAATTTAAGCTATCCGGAAGTGAAGAAATGTATTGAGTCTTTTATTTATGGAGTCAATACCCCAAGCAGATGGGGAACACAGGCACCTTTTTCCAACATTACGCTGGACTGGACAGTACCGGATGATCTTGCAGAGCTTCCGGCTATCGTAGGCGGAAAGAATATGGATTTCAAGTACAAAGACTGCAAAAAAGAGATGGATATGATCAACCGTGCCTTTATTGAGACGATGATCGAGGGCGATGCAAACGGACGCGGTTTCCAGTATCCGATCCCGACTTACTCGATCACAAAGGATTTCGACTGGTCCGATACACAGAACAACCGCCTGTTATTTGAGATGACATCCAAATACGGTACACCGTATTTTTCAAACTATATCAACAGCGATATGGAGCCGAGCGATGTACGAAGCATGTGCTGTCGTCTGCGTCTGGATCTGCGTGAACTGCGTAAGAAGAGCGGCGGATTCTTCGGTTCCGGAGAGAGTACCGGAAGTGTGGGCGTTGTGACGATCAACCTTCCGAGAATCGCTTACCTGTCCGAGACAAAAGAGGATTTCTATAAGAGACTGGATCGTATGATGGATATTTCCGCCCGTTCCCTGAAGATCAAACGAGATGTGATCTCCAAACTGCTGGACGAAGGACTGTATCCTTATACAAAACGTTACCTCGGAACTTTTGCAAATCATTTTTCCACGATCGGTATGATCGGTATGAACGAAGTCGGACTTAATGCAAAATGGCTTCGCAAAGACCTTACTCATGTGGAGACGCAGGATTTTGCAAAAGAAGTGCTGAACCATATGCGTGACAGACTGGTGATGTACCAGGAAGAGTACGGAGATCTCTACAACCTGGAGGCAACACCGGCAGAGTCCACGACCTACCGTCTGGCAAAACACGACAAAGAGCAGTATCCGGATATCATCACAGCCGGCGAGCCGGGTGATACACCGTACTACACAAACAGCTCCCATCTTCCGGTTGGCTATACGGCGGACATTTTCGATGCACTGGATATTCAGGATGAATTGCAGACCCTGTATACTTCCGGCACAGTGTTCCATGCATTCCTGGGAGAGAAACTTCCCGACTGGAAGGCAGCGGCTTCTCTGGTACGCACCATAGCTTCCAATTACAAGCTGCCCTATTACACCCTGTCTCCGACTTATTCCATCTGTAAGGAGCATGGTTATCTGGCGGGCGAAGTGAAGGTATGTCCTCACTGTGGGGCGAAGACCGAGGTCTACAGCCGTATCACCGGTTACTATCGTCCGGTACAGAACTGGAATGATGGTAAGCTACAGGAATACGCCAACAGAACAGAGTATGATATTGCACATTCTTCCCTGAAGCGTCCCACCAGAAGCGTGGTGACCTTGTCCAATTTTGCAGAAGAGGTGGATGTAAAAGTGGAGCAGCCGCAGAACATCAAGTATCTGTTCACCACCAAGACCTGTCCAAACTGTAAGCTGGTGAAGGAATATCTGAAAAATGTACCCTACGTGACCATCGATGCGGAGGAGAATATGGAGCTGGCAAGACGTTACGGTGTAATGCAGGCACCGACTCTGGTGGTGGTAAACGGAGACAGCCATAAAAAGTATGTAAATGCTTCAAATATCAAGAAGTACGTTGACCAACTGACATTAGTTGGGGTAGAATAGAAACAGGTCAGGAGGCATCGCCCGAAGGCGGTGCCTTTGCTGTGTAATAATATAAATTCAAAGGCAGATCTATTGCAGAACGGAGGAAATATGATCAACAAACTGATCACTCGAATCAAAGAAACCAACGCACCGATCGTGGTAGGACTGGATCCTATGATGAAATTCGTGCCGGAATATATTAAGAAAGCAGCATTCACCGAATACGGTGAGACACTGGAAGGTGCTGCAGAGGCCATCTGGCAGTACAATAAGGGGATTGTGGATGCTATTTATGATTTAGTACCCGCTGTGAAGCCTCAGGTGGCAATGTATGAGCAGTTCGGTATTCCCGGCATGGTGGCATTTAAGAAGACTGTGGATTATTGTAAGGAAAAAGGCCTGATCGTCATCGGCGATATCAAGCGCGGCGATATCGGATCCACTTCCGAAGCATACGCGGTAGGACATCTGGGCAAAGTACAGGTAGGCAGCAAGAGCTATTACGGTTTTGATGAAGATTTTGTAACCGTGAACCCTTATCTGGGATCCGACGGTGTAAATCCTTTTGTGAAGATCTGTAAGGAAGAGAAAAAAGGTATTTTCGTACTGGTGAAGACTTCCAATCCCAGCAGCGGCGAGTTCCAGGATCAGCTGGTGAACGGCAGACCTCTGTATGAGCTGGTAGGAGAAAAGGTAGCAGCCTGGGGAGCTGACTGTATGGGTGATTCCTACAGCTATGTAGGTGCTGTCGTAGGAGCAACCTATCCTGAGCAGGGCAAAGTACTGCGTAAGGTAATGCCCAAGGCATTTATTCTGGTGCCCGGTTACGGTGCACAGGGCGGTAAGGGCGCAGATCTGGTACATTTTTTCAATGAGGACGGACTGGGTGCCATTATCAACTCTTCCCGTGGTATCATTGCCGCATACCAGCAAGAGAAATACGCACAGTTTGGAGAGCAGAATTATGCAGATGCTTCCCGTGCGGCAGTACTGGATATGCGTGAAGATATCGCACAGGCGCTGGCAGCACGCTAGGCAGAAAACAGCTGCTATTCAGAGTCTCATTCGCAAAATCGTCTCTTTGAGACTTTACTTTTGGCTCTGAATAGTGATAAATGTATGGGGTGTCCACAAGCGGACAGATGGGAGAACAGAGGATGAAAGAAGAGTTATATATTACCTTCCACTCGGAGGATGATATCAGACATTTTGTAGATACCTGCAACGAATTCGACGATGCAATCGACATCCGTATTCAGAAGATGGCAATGGATGCAAAGTCACTTTTGGGAATGCTCCTGATGAAGACTGAGGAACCGCTGGAGATCGAATATGCCTGCTATGATGATGAAGACAATTACGAAGAATTCAAGCAGGCCATCCTGGAAAAATACGACGTAAAAGTCGTACAGGCTACGGAAAAGCAGGCAGCAGATAAAATTGTTTGAAAAAATTGAAAAATTCTATTGACATTTTCGCCCGCAGCAGTTACAATACATACTGTTGCAGGCGAAAACCTGTAAATGAAATGTACGTGTAGCTCAGCTGGATAGAGCGTCTGGCTACGGACCAGAAGGTCGTGGGTTCGAATCCTGTCACGTACATCTAAGGCCCCGGAGATGATGTCTCCGGGGTTTTTATTTTGCATTTTAGAAAAGTTTTAGAAATACTTCCCGATCCGTATATTTACGTGGTACTTATGTCATGCTAAAATGATGATGTAAATGGAGGAAGTCGTGAAAGTATGAACAAACAGGAATTTGTGGACCGACTGCGGATGGCGCTGAATGGGCGTGTTTCTCCCGGTCTGGTCATGGATAATGTAAATTATTACCAGGATTATATAAATACAGAGATCCGCAAGGGCAGGACAGAAGAGGAAGTCTTAGAGAGCCTGGGAGATCCCAGACTGATCGCCCGCACAATCATTCAGACCAACGGTGGAGACAACCGTTCCGGATACCGGAACACGGTCTACGGCAACGGAGAGTATCGGGAGGCTGCCGGACAGAATGTCCATCGTAGTTATACAGAGGAAGACGATGGCTACGGAACACACCAGAGTAAGGTGGGAAATGTTCTGGCGAAGCTTCCGGGCTGGGTGTGGCTGATCCTTGGGATTCTGGTGGTAGTATTGATCTTCGGTGCGGTATTTTCCGTATTGTCTTTTCTGGCACCGGTACTGATTCCGATTGTGGTAGTATTGTTCCTGGTGAAATTATTTCGGGACTGGCTTAACTAGCAACTATATAAATCAGCTATTCATAGTCCCTCAATTCGCAAAACGCCTCTGCGAGGCTTACTTTTTGCTCATTGAGGTTACTTCGTCAAATAAATATAATCGGAGTACCTTACAGATGCGAGCATCTGACGGTTGCTCCGATTATATTTATTGACTCTGAATAGTTCCAACGTAAAGAGCCGCCAGGGGGAAGCTGGTGGCTCTCATGAGGGGAGTATAAATAAATAATACATAAGGGTGCAAATAGAATCATGAAGGGGTTTCTATTTACAATTATGATTATAGTACTAATGATATAAAAATGCAAGAAGAAATTTAGTTCTAAAGTACCATAATTTTTGGGCATATTTTTGTGCGAAATAGACATACTACTCCTGTAACTAAAAAAGATATTTCCTATCAGGAGGTCACAAATATGTCTAACAATTATGAACAGAACAATCAGAACAAGTATAACAACTCTTATGACGAGAGCGAGAACAGTAAGAACTCCCAGAATAAGCAGAACAGCCAGAATCAGAATAAGAATCAGAGCAACAACAGGGAGCAGAACAAGAGCTGCTAATCGGGTGCATAATTTTTCAGGGGCTGCCGCAAGGCAGCCCTATTTACATATTTTCAGAATCCATATATAATAACTTTATATGTGCAATAATTGATGACTAAGATCCGGAGGAACGAATGAGACGTTTTGAATTGATTGCTCCCTGCCATTTCGGTATGGAATCAGTATTAAAAAGAGAGATCACAGATCTGGGATATGATATTACAGAAGTGGCGGATGGTCGTGTCACCTTTTTCGGAGATGAGGAGGCTTTGTGCAGAGCAAATATTTTTCTGCGGACGGCAGAAAGAATCCTTATCAAAATCGGAAGTTTTCATGCGGAGACTTTTGAAGAACTGTTTCAGGGCACGAAAAATCTTCCCTGGGAAGAATACATTCCGAAGGACGGCAAATTCTGGGTGGCCAAGGCAGCTAGTGTAAAGTCCAAATTGTTCAGCCCCTCGGATATTCAGTCCATTATGAAAAAAGCAATGGTGGAGCGGCTGAAGGCCCAGTATGAGATCAGCTGGTTCCCTGAAGATGGAGAAAATTTCCCTGTCCGGGTATTCCTGATGAAGGATGAAGTGACCGTGGGACTGGACAGCACCGGAGAGTCCTTACATAAGAGAGGATATCGTAAGCTGACGGCAAAAGCCCCCATTGCGGAGAATCTGGCTGCTGCACTGATCGAACTGACTCCCTGGAATGCGGGAAGGATCCTGGTGGATCCCTTCTGCGGAAGCGGCACCTTCCCTATTGAGGCAGCCATGATGGCGGCCAATATGGCACCCGGCAGGAACCGCAGTTTTACGGCGGAAGAATGGCCCCATATCATAGGAAAAAAGGTATGGTATGATACAATGGATGAGGCGGAAGAGATGATCAATCTGTCAGTGGAGACAGATATTCAGGGCTATGATATTGACGAGGATATGGTGAAGATCGCCAGAGAAAATGCACGGATGGCGGGTGTGGACAAGCTGATTCATTTCCAGCGTCGTGGTGTGGAAGAGCTTCATCACCCGAAGAAATACGGCTTTATTATCACCAATCCTCCCTATGGAGAGCGTTTGCAGGATAAGAGCCAGATGCCGCAGTTGTACCGTACCATCGGAGAACGATTCCGGGAACTGGATTCCTGGAGTATGTATCTGATCACTGCCTATGAGCAGGCAGAGAAGGATATCGGCAGGAAAGCGGACAAGAACCGCAAGATCTACAACGGAATGATGAAGACTTATTATTATCAGTTTCTGGGACCGAAGCCTCCGAAGAGAAGAGACGTTTAGAAGAAATGAAAAATTTACTGCAGATCAGGGATCAACAACAGAATAGACGCATTACATTGATCCTCTGGCTCCTGCTGGGAAGTATGTCTATGGGCATCATGCTCTGGACGGCAGCGCATAAGACGGTGGTGATCTCCGCGTTAAGTCAGGAACAGGGCGGTCTGGTCACAGAGAATCAGGCGGAACGGTCCCATGAAATGCAGCTGGACATGGCGGAAGACAGGAAGGCAGAACGGGAGATCTGTATACCATTGGAGACCGGTACGAAAGCGGAAAATGTAGTGGTGGAAAATCATTACATGGAAAGGGAACTCTGGATCTATGTGCAGAACGGCAGAAAATCTTTTTACCGGGAACATCAGCTTACCGGAGATTTCAGCCTGGTGGGAAACGGCATCTGTGAAGCACAGAACGAGGGCGTATTGCTCAGATTGTCCATGAAGGAGATCCTGGAGTATCACAGTACTCTGGAAGAGGGAACTCTGAAGATCGATTTTGTCAATCCCAGAGAATCTTACGACCGGATCGTAGTGCTGGATCCCGTGGGAGGCGGAAGGGACAGAGGCGTTGCCGATTCCGGATGTGAGGAGAAGAACATCGCTCTGGAGGTGGCAAGACAGACGGCACAGCTGTTGGAAGGAAGCATGGTAAAAATATATCTTACCCGTACAGAAGATACAGAGGTCGCACAGGAAGTAAGGCGTAGCTTCGCTGACTGGGTGGATGCAGATCTGTACCTGGAGATCGGACTGTCAGCAGATGATGCACAGGAGAGTACCTACGGCATCCGGGCAGAATACAATGATGAGTATTATCTGCCGGATTTCGGAAATGTACAATGGGCCGACTGCGTGACCAGACAAGTGACGGTGGCTTCCAGCAACCGGGCCATTGGATTGTTCCCGGCGGAGGAAGATGACATTCTGTGGCAGCTGAAGATTCCGGCAGCCAGAATTTCTCTCGGATATGTGACCAACAGCAGCGAGAGACAGCTGCTGGAACAGGAAAGCTATCAAAAAAAGCTGGCGGAAGGTATTGCAGAAGCTATTTCCGAGGTTTATACTAATACGCAATGATGACTATATAAGAACACAAATGCGGCAAGGAGTTAATATGCAGGGAAGAATCGTATTCGCGACCGGCAATGCCGGAAAAATCAAAGAAATCCGCATGATCATGGAGGATACCGGTCTGGAAGTCGTATCCATGAAAGATGCGGGCATTAAAGCAGATATTGAAGAAAACGGTAAGACCTACGAAGAGAATGCACTGATCAAGGCCCGTGCGGTGGCTGCTTTTACGAAAGATATCGTGATGGCGGATGACTCCGGACTGGAGATCGATGCCCTGAATAAGGAACCTGGAATCTATTCTGCCAGATATCTGGGAGAGGATACGCCGTATTCCATAAAAAATGCAAATCTGATCCAGAGACTGGAGGGAGTGCCGGAGGAAAAGCGTACTGCCAGATTCGTCTGTGCCATTGCAGCAGTGCTCCCGGACGGCAGAGAACTTACCACAAGAGCTACCATCGAAGGGCGGATCGGATATGAAGAGAAGGGGACCAACGGATTCGGTTACGATCCTATTTTTTACGTACCGGAATTCGGCAAGACTACGGCGGAGTTGACAGAAGAAGAGAAGAACCAGGTCAGTCACAGAGGTAAGGCATTGGAGCTGATGAAAGAGGAACTGAAGAAATATGAAGATACTGATCGTAAGTGATACCCATAAAAAGAATGAGAATTATTTCAAAGTACTGGAGATGCACCACCCGGACATGGTGATCCACTGCGGAGATGCGGAGGGCAGTGAGTATGCACTTTCTTCTGCGGCAGAATGCCCGGTTTATATCGTTCTGGGCAACAATGACTTTTTCTCGGATCTCCCCAGAGAGATCACACTGGATATCGGATCCTACAAAGTATGGGTGACCCACGGACACAATTATTATGTATCCATGGGAAATGAGACTATCAAAAAAGAGGCCATTGACCGGGGCGTTGATATCGTGCTGTACGGACATACCCATCGGCCGGTGATCGATATTGATGATGACATCATTGCCGTGAACCCGGGAAGTCTGTCCTATCCGAGACAGGAGGGACGCCAGCCTTCCTATGCGATCATGGAGATTGACAGAAGGGGAAAGGTGCATTTTACGATTGCTTATCTTCGCCAGTAATGCTTCAAACTTCTCTCTTGACAGATAGAAAATTTCTGGGTTATAATAACATCTGCGTTGCGGAAATCCGCGATAACGCAGCTTCGGGGTGTGGCTCAGCTTGGCTAGAGCACCTGGTTTGGGACCAGGGGGTCGCAGGTTCGAATCCTGTCACCCCGACGTGTAACTTGGATTTTGTATTTATTTTTCAAAAAATTAGTACAAAACTGTTGACAAATGATGTCGGATAAGTTACAATATGCTTCGTCGGTTCGCTGATGTAGCTAACAGACAGATATGTGTTCGTAGCTCAGCTGGATAGAGCAACGGCCTTCTAAGCCGTGGGTCGGGGGTTCGAATCCCTTCGGGCACATTTTTGTATCTTAGCTACTACTACTGTTAGCAGGCTAAGATATATTTTTATAAAATAGCAATTATTTTATAAGCCTATGGTGGGTATGGCGCAGTTGGCTAGCGCGCCAGATTGTGGCTCTGGAGGCCGAGGGTTCGAGTCCCTCTATCCACCCTTTTTCTTTATCGCACATATTAGCGATGCTATTGGGTTATCGCCAAGCGGTAAGGCACAGGACTTTGACTCCTGCATTCGCTGGTTCGAATCCAGCTAGCCCAGTTATTAAAGTCCAGACTTATGGGCCATTAGCTCAGGCGGTAGAGCACTTGACTTTTAATCAAGTTGTCCGGGGTTCGAGTCCCCGATGGCTCACTATTTCCCTTCTGATATGAGGGGCTATTTTTATTTTATGAAGAATTAAGCGGATATGGCGGAACTGGCAGACGCGCTAGACTTAGGATCTAGTCCTTCGGGGTGCAGGTTCGATTCCTGTTATCCGCATTTTTTATACCTTTTATCATGACGTTTCGTCCTATCTTCCATTTTTTTAGTAGATGACAAAAAAAATACGCTCTATCCTCAATGGATAGAGCGTATCTTTATACTACCATATTCTTCTATATAATACAGTACGAATTACTCAGCGTCTGCCGCCTCGGCTGCTTCTGCTGCTGGCTCTGCCTCATCTGTATCTTCCTCATCATCGAAGAAGTCATCGTCGAAATCATCGTCGAAGTCATCATCAAAATCATCAAGGAAGTCTGGTGTAAGATATGAATATACTGCATATGCAATACCTGCAATAGCAGCAACGGCACCAATGATAACCAAGATCACAAATAATGTGCTCTTTGCCTTCTCTTCTGTTGCATCGCCTTTAACTAAGATTACGTCACTACTCTTCATCGTTACATTCCACCCTTTCTTAACCCTGTAACGGGTTTCATTATATTATATTGATTTGAGAGAAGAAACATACAGTTATTATCTCCCAACACATACCAAAATTATAGCATACGGTTTTGATTATTTCTATATGTATTTTATAAATAAATCTAACATGCGGTTTAATTGACTACTCGCATTTTTTGAGCTTTGCAAACGAAGCAAACATCTTCCTGACACCGCATCTGTCGAAATTCACTGTAACCTCGTAATCCTTATCGCCCTTCTCCAAAGCCTCCACAGTACCCGGACCAAACTTAATATGTCTGACTCTGTCTCCAACAGCATAATCCGGCTTGCCAACACTGTTTACCACAAAGGCTTTGCCGAACGAAGGCTGGGAAGACGGCTGCCCGTATGACTGCTGTTTTGCATAGCTGCTGTATGGATTCTTCTGTCCATAGCTTCTGCCTGAGGCTGCTCCAGCGGTTCTTCCACCGCCATAGCCGGCATATGTATCACCATATGAACTTCCATACGCATCTCTGCGTCCTTCACCTCTGTTATATCTGTCGACAGACTCCGACTCTCTTCGCTTTGCCATATTCTTCATATCAGCTTCATGCTCAAACAGCATAGGCGGGATCTCTCTTATGAATCTGGACACATCGCTGTACACCCTATTACCATGCATCATTCGTTCCTTCGCCGCACTCAGGTACAGCTTTTTCATGGCTCTGGTTATACCCACGTAACACAGACGTCTCTCCTCCTCAAGAGCATCGGGATCATCTGAGTTGAGTGCAATTCCACTAGGAAATACTCTGTCCTCCATTCCGCATATAAATACGTATGGGAACTCCAGACCCTTGGCACTGTGGAGAGTCATCAGCTTGACCTGATTGTCATCCTCCGACATGGCATCGAGGTCAGACACAAGCGCTATCTCCTCCAGGAACTCGCTGAGCCCTGCCTCCTCATTATCCTCTGTGAATTCCACCACCTTGTTGCGGAGTTCATCGATATTCTCAAGTCTAGTCATGGCCTCCTCTGTGTGCTCTGCTATGAGCTCTGACTCATAACCCGTATCCTCAAGGATCCTGTCGTACACCGAGTCAAGGCTCTCACCATCCGCCAGCATATCCCTGAATGATGTGATAAGCTCCGCAAACTGCCTGATCTTGGCCGAGGTCTTGGCAGCCATTCCCGGTATCTCGTCAGCTCTCGCCGCAGCATCCATCATCGACAATCCATACGCATCCGCAAATGACTCAACCTTGCTGAGACTCGCCTCGCCTATACCTCTCTTCGGAACATTTACCACTCTCCTGAAGTACAGGTTGTCAGTGGAATTGTTGATGACCTTGAGATATGCCAGAACATCCTTGATCTCCTTTCGGGCATAGAAGTTTGTGCCGCCATATACTCTGTATGGTATGTTCGCATACACCATCTTCTCTCCGAGCACACGGGACTGTGCATTCGTCCTGTAGAGGATAGCTATATCCCTGTAGTCCACTCCCTGTCTGACAAGAGTCTTGATACGGCTCGCCACCATATCTCCCTCTGCATATTCCGAATCGCACTGCTCAAACGAGATCTTCTCACCGGCATCCTTATCCGTCCACAGAGCCTTATCCTTACGGCCTGCATTGTGCTGTATGACTGCATTCGCTGCGGCAAGTATATTGCCACATGATCTATAGTTCTGTTCCAGCTTGATAACCTTCGCATCCTCATATTCCTTCTCAAAGTTCAGGATATTGGTTATATTCGCTCCTCTGAACTTGTATATGGACTGATCATCGTCTCCCACCACACACAGGTTCCTGTATTTTCTCGCAAGCATCTTGACCAACAGGAACTGTATGTGATTAGTATCCTGATACTCGTCAACCATGATATATCTGAATCTATTCTGATATGTATCAAGGACATCAGGATTGTGCTCGAACAGCTCCACCGTCTTGTAAATAAGATCGTCAAAGTCCATCGCATTGTTCTTCTTAAGACGACTCTGATACTCAGTGTACACCTCTGCAGCCTTTGTTCCTGCATAGTCTGCAGCATTCTTTTTTGCAAATTCATCAGGTGACAGATACTTCTCCTTGGCCTTGGATATCTCCGCCATGAACATCTTCTCGGGATACCTCTTCGGGTCTATCTGAAAATCCTTGAGTATACTCTTCACCGTACTCTTCTGGTCATCCGAATCATATATATCAAAGTTCTTGCCATAGCCGATCTTATCAGCATATCTTCTGAGTATCCTCACACACAGCGAATGAAATGTGCTGACCCATACCCTGTCAGCTCCGTCCCCAACTATCAGATCAACTCTCTCCCGCATCTCACGGGCCGCCTTGTTGGTGAATGTGATCGCCAGTATGTTCAGAGGATTAACTCCTTCGTGCTCCATGAGATAGGCTACCCTGTGTGTGATAACCCTGGTCTTTCCGCTTCCTGCTCCCGCAAGTATGAGCAGTGGCCCATCCACATGCTCACAGGCCTGTTCCTGCATATCGTTAAGTCCTGCCATAATTCCTCCTGTATCCTGTGACGTAAAAAACGCCGTTATATATACCAAACATATGTTTTATTCCATCTGCCTAGTATATCATAACAGCGTTTATTTGAAAATATCATTATTCAATTATAATGTATTTGTCTTTAGATCAGCTTCGTTCCACAGTTGCCACAGAACTTCGCACCGTTAGTTGGCTGTCCACAGTTAGGACAGAACTTTGGAGCTGTTCCGGTTCCTGCTGCCTGTGTTGCTGCATTGTTCATCTGGTTCATAGCTCCGGCCATCTGACCTGCCATAGCCATTCCCATCTGCATTCCTACCATGGCATTTGCCATATCCGTTGCATTGCTTCCGGCTGTTCCTGTACGGCCACCCCTTGCCATGGAATCAACCATATTCACCTGCTGGAATCTGTTCATATCCCCTATCATAGAATACTCAGCAGCCTGATCAGCACGCTTCTGTATATTCTCAGGATATGTAAACTCGCTTATTCTGAAATCAGTTATCGTAAGTCCGATTCCCAAGAGTTCCATGTCCAGATCTTCCTTGATACCCTTAGCTATATCAATGGAATTGGCCATAAGATTGAATACGTCTCCGCCAACCTTTGTGATCCACTTCATCAGCAGTCCGTCCAGGATACCCCTTATCCTATCTCTTATGTCATCGACTGTGAACTGCTGCTTTATACCTGCAACCTTCTCTATTAGAACATTATAATCGTCTATCTTGAATGAGAATTTACCATTTGATCTCACAGGAAGTCCGCCCGGAAGTCCCGGTGCCTGAAGTCTGATCGGTGAACTGGTTCCCCAGTTACATGTAAACTCTTTTGTATTCACAAACAGAACCTCTGCGCGAAGTCCTGAATTGAATCCGAACTTAAATCCCTTCAATGTTGAAAGGAATGGTATGATCTGTGAATCAATAGTGTAGTTTCCAGACTCGGTAAATATACCTTCAACCGCTCCGTTATAAAGGAATATAGCATCCTGTCCCGGTTTGATTATAAGCTTTGAATCCTTCTTGATCTCTCTATTTGTCCACTTCCAGAAGATGACGTCATCTCTGTACTCTTCCCATTCTACAACATTAGCAAACTGATTTGAAAATAAACCCATGTAGTGCACTCCTCTCTGTTCTGCAATATGTTTGGAATATTATAATCCCATCTTTGCCTTAAGTGCTGCAAGCTCATCCTGAACGTCTGCATTTGGAGCTGCATCATACTTGCTTGCAAGATCATCTATTGAATCTGCGCTTGATGAATTGAGCTCGCTCATTGCATTTGCCTTGTCAAGCATAGCGTCTGCCTTTGCTTCCATTCTTGAAAATGCATCAAGTGAAGCTGATGAATCGCCGATACCGCTCATCATCTTGTTCATACGCTCCTGAGTCTTAGCAACCTGAACCTTTGCCTTGATAGTCTCTTTTCTTGCATTGAGATCGCTGACATCCTTTGTGAGCTTGTCATGCATCTGTCTCATCTTGGCTGCGTTAGCTGCTGCTGCATCATATGCCTGCTGAAGAGCTACCTGCTTCTGCGTGAGCTGGTTCTTCTTCTCGAGGAACTTCATTGCATCGCCCTCGTTACCTGCTACAAGTGCCTTCTCTGCATATGTCTGCATCTTTGCGATCTCTGCGTCACACTCATCAAGCTGTCTCTTGCATCTCTGCTCCTCTGCCATAACAGTTGCAGTCTCTGACTTAACCTTTCTGAGATCCTCCTGAAGGTCTCTGAGGTACTGATCTATCATCTTCTCAGGATCCTCTGCCTTGTCAAGAAGTGCATTGATGTTTGATGACATAATGTCCTTAAATCTCTTTAAAATTCCCATAACTTTTTACCTCCGCGTTTTAGGTTGATTTATTTGTATATAATATTAAATGTTGCCTCCTGTCGACGACACCACCATTATATGATCTCCCATGCTCCGGCGCAATACCATGCATGCTGTGTTGCTGCATCATATAATGTGCTATTCGACACGTTACCCCCTGTAAAGTATCAGCCGCCAACTTATCAGGCTTTAATATTCAAAACTAGCGCGTCCCCTGCATGTTGCACGAAACTTTTATACGACTCCGTCATCCACGTCATCATAGGCATCGGATATACGTCCGCCTATTCTGAAATCAGGTCTGCCGTTCTTGTCTGAGTCGCTTCCCTTGGCACTCGCATCCGTTATCGACTCCTCAAGTCTCACCGGTGTTCTGTCTCCAAAGCGTCTCATCTTATCGTCATGATCACTGTCTTTTATGACATGTATCGAAGAATCCGCATCGTCAGTCTCCCTCTGGACACTCTTGACCGGTTCCCTGGATGCCTTCACTCGGATCGGTTCAGGCTCCTTCTTATCTTCAAAATCGAACTCCCACTGAACCATCTCCGGCTCACCGTTCTTATCCTTGTGCTCCTCATCCTTGGCTTTGTTCTTCTCATAATACAGCTCATTCGCCAGAAGCTGGCTGATCTCCAGTATATCGGCATAGCGCTCCTGCTTCTTCATATCCATGAGACCTTCCATGAGCTCCTTCTTGTTGTTCTCAATGATCTCAGATTTCTTTCTCAGAGAATCAAGGACTCTGTCGCTCTCCATGCTTATCATATTATATGCCTGGTTCACGGTCTCGTTGATCTCCATCAGCATCTCATTTGTATAAATGATAGATGCCGCATATATCTCGTTGGCCGTTCTGAGCGCCTGCCTGTCCTGCTTGCCAAGGCTCTTGACATTGCGGTCCACAAAGAGCGGGCTTGGCTTTGTAAGCCTGATCCTGGATGCGGTCTCCTCGGCCTCTGCGATGATCTCATCGGCCTCCTGCTCTGCCTCCTTGATGATCTTGCTTCTCTTGTCTGTGATCTCATGATATGCCTTGAGTTCCAGATCTATAGTAGTCTTGAGCTCCTCAACGATCTCAAGAACCTCTTCCTTGTTGACCAGTACCTTACCTGCTGCAAATGGAACGTTCTGTCCATCTCCAACTATATCCTGTATTCTATCTAAAAGCTGTTTAGCTTTTCCGTTCTCCATAATAGTGCCTCCATCGCAACTTTTCTATCTCATAAGTATACGCTAGTTTATTTTAGCATCTTTCATATGGCATTTCAACGTTAATCTATCGCCGGTTTCACATCATCTCTCGGAAGCCCAAGGAAATCCTGTATAAGATGTCTTGTAAAAAGCCGTCCTTCCTCGCTCTCAAATATACGCTCAGGATGCCACTGGAAGGCAAGTATGCTCATCGTCGGTGATACAAATGCCTCGACAGATTCATTCTCCTCATCGACCACTATCGGATAGAACATCGTCGACAGATTTTCCAGATAGACACAGTCGCTGTGGAAGTTGTTTACCTTGATATATCTGTCCGTCTTGACTATCCTTGCCATGTGGTCTGTGCCTCTGGGTCTTGGCACCTTAAAGCGCGCGGAATAACTTATCTTACCGCCAAACAGCGCATTTATGTGCTGCATTCCCCTGCACACGCCTATCACTGGGATCTCATTCTGGACGCAGTACATTATGAGCTGCTCCTCTAGCGCATCACGGTGCGGCTGCAGCTCTGCATTGTGCGGCTCCACATAATGTCTCGGATGGAGCGTTCCGCCCCCTGTCACTATCAGGAGATCAAACTGTTCATCCACTATCTCATCAAAGTTTTTTGTAAAGTTGGATACCGGTCTGAGTCTTATTCCAAGGCTCTCATAGAACTCCACATAAGCAGCCTCGAGAACGTCCGTATATTTTCCATACATATTGTGTCCTTCCCGCTGTGTTATAAGTGCATGTAACATAAAACCTATACCCCCTTTGTTATCTTACCGTGTGCACAGTCGAGCGTCACCGTCTGCTGTTTTTCCACGAAACTGTATATGCAGTCTCCGCAGCCTATTGCCGCCGGGATGTTGAACTCCGCACACCTTATCGCCATGTGGGATGCAACTCCGCCGTATTTCGTTATAAATCCTTTTATCCCCTTTGCAAATATCCAGTCGTATCCCGGATCCGCCTTCGGGAGAACTACTATCTTATCCTGAACGTCAGCCACATCCTCGTGATCCTCATTCTCATAATTTTCAAGCAGGAGAATGTCACCCGTGACGCATTCAGATGTTATGAAGTTAGGTCTGGCCTCCCATATCTCTATGCATTTTAACTGCAACGGATCATATATGACATCCGGCAGTATAAGCATGGACGCCCTCTGGAATTTCTTTTTGTTCTGATCTATGATCTTTCTCCATATATCGCCTGTGAATTCCGCAGGTCTGTTCACCATAAGCTGAATATCCGGCACCTCAAGATATGCCATGTCTTCCTTGCTTATGCCAAGTTTATCGCCTATATCTATAAGTATGTCTATGGCAAGGCTTAATGTCTTGGTGAACTCGAACTTGAAGAATTCCCTCTCCTCCATGGAATCCTTGAGGAAATCCAGAAATTCCCTGAGGTCCACATAAAAGCCTATATCCTCAAGTGCCTCCATGAGCTTAACCGAATCCAGAGGATTATGCTTAAGCTCCTCTATGGTCTGCCTCTGCTTTCTCGCAGCAGCGCTTCCCTTGGACAGGTCGAACTCGCGCTGGGCGTATGTCTCGCAGGTTATGTCGTATGTGCCTGAACGCAGATGTCCATATTTTTCATCAAATGTACCTCTTGTTATCCTGCCGTCCACCAGATCCTGAAAGTCAGAATCGTACTCCGACGCAACAGTATATATCGACATCATAAAATCGTCTATCTCTTTGTCCGTAAAATATCCTCTGTACACAAGGGATCTGCTAATCGCCTTCGATATGAATGCCAGTCTCGCCTGTCGCGCAAATTTCGGGGTTCCGTAATGCTTTATGCTCTCTATGAGCTGTACAAAATACTGTATCAGCGTTACCACATCATTGTGCGCCATAAGCCAGTTGCTTCTCGTATTCTCACGGTGGACACGAAGGCCGTTAAGAGCCCTGAGATCCTTCATCCTGTTTCTATTGAAATTGCATATCGCATTGTTTGTCAGATTGAACAGCGAATCCGAGAGGTCCGCAATCTCCTCCCTGGTGAACCCGGCTTCCGTCAGTGTCCCCAGCTTGTCCTCCGTCGAGAAGTCATATTCGGAAAATGCTATCTCAAATTCTATCTTGTCATGGGCGGTCGGATCATCTATAAGCTTTTTATCGTAATACTTCAGAAGCTTCGCCTCCAGCCTGTCATCCAGTTCATCCGGCATCAGCCCCAGGAACGACTTCTTAAGAGATATGTACGGCTTGTTGCCAAGCTTATACATGAGGTCTCCATCCACCTCTCTGTAACCAATGTAGCTGAGTCCCTGATTCCATGCCGCAGACGTGATGATCTCCCTGTACAGGGAATAGTCAAGCGGATGGGGATTTTCACCTATGATCTCCGCAGGATTCCAGAATGCCATATCCGACAATATGGTGTTTCTGTCCCCAACCAGGCTGCTGATCTCCCTGTATGTATCCTCAGCCTCCAAAACAGTCCTGAACACCTCTTCGTCATCGACATCGGAGTGAACACCATTGATGCTGGCTGCAAGAGGTCTCATCTGAAATATCGTGACTGTATTGCCCTCATCTATTGCGAACTCCACATCCAGTGGATATTCAGGGTGCATCTCCTCCAGCTCACGCATGGATCTGATGAGCGCAGCCCAGTTCGCCGGCAGCTCATCACAGTCCACATTCCTGATTATGTATACCGTCTTTCCTCCCCTTCCGCTTGTAACCGCGTCTGTGGATGAATCATCGTAGGTTATCGTATAATATGGCCTGTCCTTCTTGATCTCCCTTGAAAATATAACGCCGCTGTAGCTGATATTCGTGATCTGTCTCTGTATGAGAACCTGTTCGCCGGACACATCGTCCAGATCACATTTATATGAATCCAGCACTTCCCTGACTGCCCTTACTACCGCCTCTCCGTCTGAAGGGTCCACTCCCAGAATACTCTCATAGTGACCGGCATTCGAAGTGTTGAGTCCGTCTTCATTTGAGGACGAGCTTCTGACCACGATATACCCTCCGGCAAATTCTTCTGCTATCTCCGCCGCAAGTCCATATGAATCGGCATCAAGCTCAGCTCCGGTTACTATCTTCAGCTTTTCCACTCTCGAATACTTCAATTTTCCATACAGGCTCTTAAGAACATCAGCCTTTGAAGAAATCCTGTCTGTCATGTTGCCTCCTTATTAAAAAAAGCTGCACTTAGTGTATACTAAAGTGCAGCTTACATCAATTTCTTTTTATATGTAATTGTACCGTTCTGTGATCTACTTCACTGTGAGAAGGTCGTCCACTGACTTTCTAGGCGGCATCTCCGGTGCAAATGCAGGATAACCCATAGCCACAACTGCGGCAACGGTCTGTCCATCAGGAATACCAACTATCTCTCCTACCTTTGCATCGTCAAATATTCCGAGTATGACTGTTCCAACGCCCTTATCATGAGCGGCAAGACAGAATGTCTGGGTTGCTATACCGGCATCGAACATCTCCCACTCGCTGCCCTTGCTTGTGCTGAACTCTCCTGACTTCTCATAGCCACATATTCCGTCCTTCTTGGTGACTATCATGAGCTGCTTCGCTCTGCTGACTGTCTTCTGGTTGAGAGGGAAATCCATAACGCCCTCTGCAGCTATCTTAGCGATGATCTCCGGATCCTCCACAAGTGTATATCTGATAACCTGTGTATTCTTCCATGATGGCGCATATGACGCCAGCTCAACAATCTCTCTGACTGTGTCAACACTCACCATCTCATCTGTAAACTTTCTCACACTTCTTCTGGTCTTGATACATTCTACTGCGTTCATACAATGTCCTCCTGGTGTAAAATCTTATAATAATCCCTGGATATATAATATCCCGCTCGTGAACTTGTCACCGACGTTATTCACGTAATTCCTGTATTCCTTATAGTCTATATAATACTTCTTTCCCCATGAAGATACAACAAGATATTCTCTTCCTTTTATAGTGCACACTCCTGTAACAGTCACATAATGTGAGTGGACATTCTCCCTGATGGAGCTCTTCAGCTCACCGTCCTTGTCCACATAAAGGCTGATACCCTTCTTGCCAAATGGATTGTATCTGTTAGGTCCTATGGCCAGTATGACCGGCTTATTCTTTCTTATGAGATGTCTTATATCTCTCAGCATCGATTCATCGGACTGCATCATCTTCCACTTTGCCTTGAGCCCTATGTCGTTCAGCATGAAATATCTGTTCATCGTATGCTTGAGTGTTATTCCCAGCATACCCTTGTGCATGAGAAGTATCACGTAGTGCACATAGAAAAATCTCACATACTCAAGATAGTCATGCTTGTTGTATAAGCCTTTTGGCTTGTTGATCTTTCGGATGGCATCGGTCATCATATTCGGATTCTGCTCAGCAAGATACATCGTGAGGTCTGCCATGGCTATAACACCACATCCGACCTTCTGCATCTTCTTTGACTTTGACCAGTTCTGATTGCCACCGTAGCTCACCAGATTCAGATTCTTTATCTTCACATAATCTCTATTAGTTAAATATACATCTTCCATTGTTAGTCCTTTCCAGCGCTGTGTGCGCCATATGCCTGAAGTCATATATTAGTCTGCTCGTCTTTGCTATAGATTATATCATGAATCGCAATCCACATCAAGCATTCTTAACTGTGTTAAGTAGTTTTAAAAACTACATTCGTTGTTTTTTGATTATTTTCACTTTACTTTTTGTCGGTGATTTGTTATAAGATTATATGAGTTGGATAAGTGATCGCGGCTGCATTTTTGCAGGTGAGGAAAGTCCGGGCTTCACAGGGCAGGATGCCGGATAACGTCCGGTGGAGGCGACTCCCAGGCCAGTGCAACAGAAATATACCGCCATATTCGTATGGTAAGGGTGGAAAGGCGAGGTAAGAGCTCACCGCTGCCATGGTAACATGACAGGCTCTGTAAACCCCATCCGAAGCAAGACCAAATATAGCTTCTGCAAAGGAGCTTGTGGAATGATACAGTTGCCCGCTGCATTCCAGGTAGGTTGCTTGAGTTTTATGGTAACATAAATCCTAGATAGATGATCACTCTCGACATAACCCGGCTTACAGTCCAACTCATTCCCTTTCATAGTATTTTTCTTATATTTTGAACAAAAAATACGGCACGGAGACATTTGTTTTGCCTCTGTGCCGTATTTTTGTATTGTTGGTTATTCTTTATCCTTGTGTAAACCTTCATCATATCCTGAAGCATCCGCCACCTATAAATTCTCTGAGTATGGAATTTGCTGGTATGTATTCTGTGTCTATGTCGTGGAACATATCTATCAGACGCAGAAGTCTCGCCGCATCCTGGTAATGCTCTGAAGTCTCATCTACCCCGAGCAGCAATGGTCTCGCCTCACGCCGTATGGCGGTATATTCGTACAACAGTCCCGAGTTAAACATCTCATCAGCCTCGCTCTCATATGGGAAGATATATTTCTCCTCTCCCCTTCTGACTGAGCTCCACATGGAAAGTGTCTTCTCCACATCGTTCCCTCTGGTCCTGCTGTCTCTGACTATTCTCCTGAGCAGTCTGCTGTCTATGGTTGAAACCTTTGCCGGCTCGCCGTCCTCACCTTCAACGTACAACTGATTAAGGGGACTTATGTATATCTTGTACTTGTCTTCATCCGCCAGTCCGTATGTCATCTTCGGGTTAAGCGAATGGATTCCTTCCATGATGATAACATCATTTTCACCTATTTTGAGAAGGTCCCCATGATATTCCCTCACTCCGGTCTTGAAGTTGAAAACCGGAAGCTCTATCTCTTCACCGTCCAACAGCCTTGTCATATCCCTATTAAGTGTTTCAAGATCCATGGCCTCCAGGCACTCGAAATCATAGTTGCCATTCTCATCCTTAGGATTGTCTTCACGGTTCACAAAATAGTTATCCGCAGCTATCGCATGTGGTCTGAGTCCCATGGCACGAAGCTGGATACTGAGTCTGTGGGAAAGTGTTGTCTTGCCCGCCGAGCTCGGCCCGGATATCAGTATTATCCTACGCTTCTGTTCGGAAACTTTTCTGGCTATCTCATACATGCAGTTACTCTGCATAGCCTCGCATACCAGTATGAGCTCCAGTCCCTTTCCTGAATCGATCATCTCGTTCAGCCTGTCGATCGAATCGATACCGACTTTCCTCGCCCACTCCTTTGCAGTTGTCTTTAATGATGTTATACTTCTCTGCTCATCACCCATATAAATATCTACTCCATATCCGATATAAGTCTCAATGCCTCTTCCATGCATTCCTTTTCATGTGTGAGCTCACCGGCACGCCGTCTGGCATTGACCGTATCCGCCTTCTTCAGTCCATCAAGGACTTTTCCGGTCGAATCAAGCTTATCCCTCAGATACTCTCCGAGGATCTTGTCATGATTATGTATGAGGTAATATCCGTATTTATAATATACTTCATCCATGGCTGACTTATTACCAAAATCCTGTGCTGTCACATCCACGTTCAGTACAACGTAGTATTTGCCAGCATCTATCAGCATTTTTTCCTCTGTGATCTTCCAGCCATTCTCTGCGATGTACCTTCTCAAATGCTCTGTCTCCGACTGGGGCTGCAGCACGAGCTGACCGGCTGACTGTACCACATCCATGCCGGCTTCAAGTATATCCGTTATGAGGATTCCTCCCATGCCGGCTATTATGATGGAATCCACCTCACCCGGAGAGATGGTTGCAAGTCCGTTTCCGAGTCTCAGATCAATACGGTCTGTCATATTCCATCTGGCTATATTATCCCTGGCTATAGCACACGGACCGGTTCTAACATCTGATGCTATGACCCGGTCCGATATGCCATTTGCCACAAGGTATATGGACACAAATGCATGGTCGCATCCAATATCACACACTCTGCCGCCGGGCTTTACCATGTCGGCAACAGTCTTCATACGAAGTGACAATTCTATATCTTTCATAATTATTATCCTCGCACCATCCATGCCAGATCGCGCGGTCCTCTCTGCTAGTTATACAGGAAATCCTTGAGCTTTCTGCTTCTGTTAGGATGTCTCAGCTTTCTGAGCGCCTTTGCCTCGATCTGTCTGATACGCTCTCTTGTGACATTGAACTCCTTGCCGACTTCCTCAAGGGTTCTTGGTCTTCCGTCATCCCATCCAAATCTGAGCTTTATAACTCTCTGCTCTCTCTCTGTAAGTGTGCTGACTACCTCGTCGAGCTGCTCGTGCAGCAGTGTCTGGTTTGTCGCCTCAACAGGTGTAGGGATACTCTCATCCTGTATGAAATCTCCAAGATGGCTGTCCTCCTCCTCACCGATAGGAGTCTCCAGTGATACAGGCTCCTGTGCGATCTTCATGATCTCCTGAACTCTCTCCTTTGGAAGTCCCATAACCTCTCCGACTTCCTCTGGAAGCGGCTCTCTGCCGAGCTTCTGAAGCAGATCTCTGCTCACTCTGGTAACCTTGTTGATGGTCTCAACCATATGAACCGGGATTCTTATGGTTCTCGCCTGATCTGCGATGGCCCTTGTGATGGCCTGTCTGATCCACCATGTCGCATATGTTGAGAACTTGTAACCCTTTCTGTAATCAAACTTCTCCACGGCCTTGAGCAGACCGAGGTTACCCTCCTGTATTAGATCGAGGAATAACATTCCACGTCCAACATATCTCTTGGCTATACTTACAACAAGTCTGAGGTTGGACTCAGCAAGCTTCTTCTTTGCCATCTCATCGCCTGCCTCCATTCTCTTGGCAAGCTCTATCTCCTCCTCCGCGCTGAGCAGAGGCACCTTTCCTATATCCTTCAGGTACATCTTGACAGGATCCTGTGTTGTGCTTGATATATCACCTGTATCTGTGAAATCTATCTTCTCAACATCCTCGCCCTCAGCGATCACGTCCTCGTCAAGTGTTGGCTCCTCCTCATCGTCATCTGTTATCTGAAGTATGTCCACACCGTTCTTTTCAAGGAAATTGAAGATCTTCTGCATGGTATCCAGATCAAGGGCAACCTCCTTGAGATCGTTAAAATGCTTGATGAGCTCTGTGTCCTCTATAACGTTCTTCTTGCTGTGAGCTATGTCAAGCAATTCCTGAAGCTTTGTGTTGAACTTTGCGTTGATCGCATCGTCCTCACTCACCTTGATCATATACTTGTCTTCATTTGAATTGATCGCATCCATTGTACTCATATCTTTCCTCCACATAATGTATTGTTTATTTCTTATAAAATAACTTTAAACTTTTCTATCTTTTTCCTGTCCTTGATGAGCTGCTGAACCTTCATCATGTCATTCTCGCTCTCAAGCTGCTTTTTTATGCTGGCAAGCTTTATCTTTTTCACGACCTCGGTTATGGCATTGCCAATCTCCTCCTCGGTCATGTCTATCGCCAGATCTGTCTGGAGCATGCCTGCCACCAGTCTCTGTTCCTCCACATCCTGGAATGTGTTCACAACCACAGCGGGCTCAACCTTGTGCTTCTCCCTGTACTGTGAGTACAGCTTGTCCGCTACGGTCCGGTATATTCCCGGCTCAAAGTCCGCCTCACTCACCACGCCGTCAAGTCTGGCAAA
>OJMO01000579.1_pt1 | contig 26032 bp, 30 predicted proteins | sample 1597241 | NCBI WGS metagenome assembly OJMO01 (sample SAMEA2452129, study PRJEB22498) | human gut metagenome | biome: human feces; feature: human gut; material: feces | place: Australia | collected 2012 | reverse complement strand
GTGCACGCCGTATGGACCGCGTAGAGCAGGGCGCAAAACAGGGAACACTGATTGCAGTCGGAACCTCAACGACCATTACCCTTTTAATTGTTATTTTCGGCCATCATCTGATGGGAATCTTTACGAATACCACAGAGCTCGTAACATTAAGTGCCAATATGATGAAGATCCTTGCGGTCGGCTATATTGCCATGGCAATAACACAGTCGCTTTCCGGCGTCATGCGTGGAGCAGGCGATACGATGACCCCGATGTGGATTTCGATGGTTGTTACCGTTGTAATCCGTGTGCCGCTGGCATACGGTCTGGCCTTTCTGACCAGAACGCCGGAGCTGCCAAACGGACGATATCAGGTACTCTGGATTTCCATGCTGGTAAGCTGGTGCATGGGTGCGCTTCTGACGCTGATTTTCTATAAAAAAGGAAATTGGAAAAAGAAAGCACTGACAGGAAGCTCATCCGAAAAATAAAGGAAAAATAAGAGAAACACAGGAAATTTTAAATGAATATAAAGTTATATCAATGAATGAACTAGGAATCGATATAAATGTTGAAGAGGACCAAAATACATTCGAAGGAAATGCAATTAAAAAAGCAGAAACTATAGCAAAGAAAATAGGTGGAAAAATGTGTATTGCAGATGATTCTGGTATTGAAATAGAATTTCTAGATGGTTTTCCAGGAGTGCTAACTAAAAGATGGCATAGTGGTACAGATAGAGAAAGAAATTTAGCAATAATTGAGAAATTAAAAGGTATTCCAAAGGAAAAAAGAAAAATAACTTTTACAACTGCTATTGCATTATCAAAGGGTGAAACTACAATTTGCGAAAAAGATACAATAGATGGTTTTGTTGCCGAAAAGCCTACCCGGAGATAATGGATTTGGCTTTGATGAGATATTTGAATTATCAAAAGGAAAAACTTTAGCAGAATTATCACAAGAAGAAAAAAATAAAATAAGTGCAAGAAGAATTGCATTAGAAAAAATAAAAAATAATATAATACATATAAAATGAGAATTGGGGGAGAAAAATATGCCTGGTTATGTTATACATTTAGCAGTTGCTGAAGAATATTTAAAAAAACATGGAAATAAAGAAAAATATAATAATTTTATAGAAGGAGTAATTTTTCCTGATAGTGTGAAAGACAAATCATTAACTCATTATGGACCAGGAAGTTCATATTCAAATTTAAAATTATTCTTGGAAGATAAAAAAGACATGAAAGATGACTTTACAAGAGGATATTTTGAGCATCTTTTAACTGATTATTTATTTTACAATAAATATATAGATACTTTTTCAAAAGCAATGTATGATGACTATGACCTTTTAAATTCATATTTAATTGAAAAATATAATGTTAAACTACCAGAAAAAGTTAAAAATCAGGTTTTTTATAAAAAAGAAGGAACGTTAACAATTTTATCAAAAGAATTAGTAGAAAAATTCATTAAAGAAGTTTCAGAATTAGATTTGGATAAAGTAGTAGAAGAAGTTAAAAAGAATCCAGAAAAATGGACAAAAATAAGAGAATTAAAAAGAGTATAAAATTTACTTAGTTTAAAAGTGATCTTAAAAATATAGGTATTCTTTAATTTGACTATTTATGTAAAGTATGATATTATAAAAAAGAGACTTTTTGAAATTTGATTACTATTAATCGAACCATAACATTAAAACAAGGAGGAAAACATATGAATGATAGTATCAAAGTAATCGATAATGATGTCGAAGTAATTACTCTTAATTTAATTAGAGAGATTACGGATTATCAAAAGAACTATAAAGATGGGGTTGTAAATATTGCTGTCCGGACAGATGAAACCATAGAAACAGTAATGGGTAGAAAACCTCTAAAAAATCTTTCTGATCGCATAATGCTTGCCGAATCTATTAAAGGAGTAGATTCTGTTACTGTTGTAGATAGTAAAGGAGTTCTTGCTTTTGAACCTACATCAGATGATTTAAATTCTGCACATATTAGAAAGAAGTATAAGGTTGGATATGTTCCTGGTACTTTTGATATTGTTCATCCTGGACACCTTGAAATTATCAAAATTGCAACGATGTATTGCGAAAAAGTTGTAGTTGGAATAAATGCTGATAATTTGGTGTGGGAAAACAAAAAGAAAAAATGCATGCAGAATGAATCAACACGGATGTTTATTATGCGCCACATTAAAGGTGTTGAACACGTCATTTTGGTTGAAGAAAATGATAAGTGCAAGGCTAATGAATGTATTAAGATGTTGACCGGTGAAGAAATTGGGTGCATTTTCTATGGTGAAGATTTACGTGCCAAAAAAGAACTTAATGATGCAGGCATGGAAGGTCTTAATTGCGATTCAAAATATACTAGCAGACCACCTGAAAAAATGGCAATTAATTCAACCAGTACTGAAAGAGCACAACTTCAGCAGCTTATCGCTGAGAATGAAAAACTTAAGAATGAGAATTCGGCTCTTCATGAAACTCTTAATAAAAGAGAGGCTTTTATATCTTCTATTAAGCAACAAGTTACAGAAGATGACATTGAGGATGAAAAATCGTTAATGTAAAAAAAGACATCATATTTAAAATCGATAATGTAATTCAAAAAGAACCTAAGTTAATAATTAACTTGGGTTCTTTTTGAAATATAACTATTACAATTTTGCTTATTTATAAATAATCCCAAAACAAAATAAAAAGCATAAAATATAGTATGACTATTAATTTATTAGTCATAGGAGAGGTGAAATTTTTTATGAAAAAAATTATAAGTATGTGTCTTATAATTCCAGTTTTCTTCAGTATTTTATGCTTTTTTTGTGTATCAAAAGCTGAAACTGCTCCGGTTTATGATGCAACATATAATAACAATGCAGGAGCTTTTTATGCAAATGGTACACCAATTACAATTAATACAGATTCAAGTAATAATACTGTAGTTTATTGGGATGGAGGTAGTCAAGTTGTTCCAAGTACTGTTACAATCTTTGGTGGAGGAACAAATGGAATTTCATATGAAAGTTCAAATATCACAATGGAAAATGGTACAGTTTCTTTAATTTATGGTGGAGGAATTTCTTTAAATGAAAATGAACCATCTATCGTAAAAAATGCAAATGTTACTGTGAACAATGGAACTATATTAACCACTCTAATGGGTGGAGGACTTATTTATACAAATGTAGAAAATACAAATATTACAATTAATGGTGGAACTGTGGCAGCTGTTGTTGGTGGAGGAGCAGCAAGTGCTAAAATTTCTGGTGTTAATTATTCAGCTGGAAAAGAGGGAGATTTAATAAACTCTAAAAACAGAACAACTAATACAAATGTAGTAATTAATAATGGAATAATAGATATGGTACCTTCAAATTATGGATTAGTTTTTGGAGGAGGTCAAGGACTTTCATATGTAGAAAATGCTAATTTAATAATAAACGGTGGAGATTTATCTAAAGCATATGTAACAGCAGGTGGTTCAAATGGTTATACAGAAAATGGAACAATAAAAATAACAAATGGTTCAATAAATGTATTGCAAACTACAAATAGAGGTATAGTAAATACTGCTACTGTTAAAGTTACAGGAGGAAACATTATAAATGCATATGTAGGAGGAGAAACAGATCCATCAGTTACAGGTGTAATTAACAAAGCTGAATTTGATGTTCTAGGAGGAAAAGTAACAAATTTAAATACTGGAACATCTGGAGGAACACCAATAGAAGTAGAAAAAGATAAATTTAAAGTTGTGTATATAGAAAATGCAGTTGAAAATAATAACGTTGGACCAATGGCTGTAAGTATAACTTATATGACTAAAGTTTTTATGTGGATTTTAATAATAGTATCTATTGCACTTTTTATATTAATAATATACCTAATATTTAATTTTATCTAATATTTATTAGACTTGTAAGTCAGTATACAACACAAATTAAAAAAACTATGGTACAATTTGGCCATAGTTTTTTTAAGGAGATTTTAAATATGAGGTATAGTAACAATTTGTATCATGCGCAAGAATTTAATAACATAAAGGAAATAATTTATAACTCTGTAGAGCAGTATTCAAAAAATATTGCTTTTGTAATAAAACATACAGAAAATAAAAAAGTAGAATATGAAAACATTACATATAAACAATTATTAGAAGATATAAATAAATTAGGAACTGCAGTATATAGTTTAGGTTTTAAAGGAAAAAGAATTGCTGTTATAGGCAGAAATAGCTATGAATGGGCTATTGCTCATTTGTCTAATTTATTAGGTGGAAATGTTTCAGTTCCTTTAGATAAAGATTTGCAATATGATGAGCTTGAAAATTCTTTAATTAGAAGTAAAGCGGATATGATTTTCTTTGATAAAAAATATGAAGAAAAAATAAGTCAAATAAAAGAAAAAAATAACACAAACCTTAAAGAGTATGTTTGCTTTGAAGAAGCGGAGGGCTTTAAAAATATTAGTGAATTATTAAAAATAGGTAATGAAGAAATAAATAGTGGAAAAACAGATTTTATAAATGCAAAAATAGATGAAAACAAAATGGCAATTTTATTATTTACATCTGGAACAACATCAAAATCTAAAGCAGTAATGCTTTCTCAAAAAAACATCGCTTCAAATGTATATGCAATGCAATGTGTAGAAGCAATTTACAGTACAGATACAAATATTGCATTTTTACCATTTCATCATATATTTGGTTCTACATGTATGGTGGTAATGCTTGCATATGGAGTAAGAACGGTATTTCCAGATGGCTTAAGATATATAAAGAAAAATTTAAATGAATACGGAGTTTCTGTTTTTGTTGGTGTACCAGTTTTAGTAGAAGCAATATACAAAACAATTATGAAAGAAGTTAAAAAGCAAGGAAAAACAAAACTTGTAAATATTGCAACAAAAATAAGTAACTTCTTATTAAAATTACATATAGATCTTAGAAGAATTCTATTTAAATCTATAATAAATGAATTAGGTGGAAAACTAAGATTCGTAATCTCTGGAGGAGCTCCTGCAGATAGTAAAATAGCTAAAGGAGTTAACGACTTAGGTATAGAAGTAGTTCAAGGGTACGGCTTAACAGAAACATCTCCAGTTATAGCAGCAGAGAACAAGAAATGTATGAAAGCAGGAACTGTTGGAATACCAATGCTAAATGTAAAATTAGAAATAGAAAATCCAGATGAAAACGGAATAGGGGAAATACGTGTAAAAGGTCCAAATGTTATGCTTGGCTATTATGAAAACGAAGAAGCTACAAAAGAAGTATTAAAAGATGGATGGTTCTATACAGGAGACTTAGGATATTTAGATAAAAATGGATGTTTAGCAATAACAGGAAGAAGTAAAAACCTAATAGTACTAAAAAATGGTAAAAAAGTATTTCCAGAAGAATTAGAAACATTAGTAAATAGGTTAGAATTAGTAGAAGAGTGTATGGTATATGGAATGCCAGATGAAAAAGATAAGAATGATGTGAAATTATCTATAAAAGTTGTATACAATAAAGAAATTGTTAAAGAAAAATACAGTGATAAAACAGAAGAAGAACTATCTAAAATTATTTGGAACGAAATAAAAGAAATAAATAAAACTTTGCCACGATACAAATATATAAAAGGAATGATTTTAACAGATGAAGAATTAATAAAAACAACAACTAAAAAAGTGAAAAGACAAGAAGAAATGAAGAAAATAATGGCATAATTTTGACTTTTTGATTTTTTAAGAGTATAATATATTTATCGGTTGGGGAACCGATTTCAAACTTTTCGTCTGCACCTTAGGTGCAAAACTCCCAGAGATATTATCTCTGGGAGCTTATTTTTTTATTATGGTAATTTCTGTTTTTTAAAATTGAAAAAATACTTATTTTATGATATAAGAATAACAAATGTATTAAGGAGATGAAATAATGTTTTTTGCAAAACCTGGAGAATATAAGCCATGTGGTTTGTTTAGTTTACAACACATAATTTTATTGGCTGTAACAATATTGATAATTATAGTTGCACTAAAATTAACAAAAACAAACAAAAAAGAAAATATAAGAAAAATTATAATGGGTATAACTATTTTTTGCTGGATTATGGAAATTATAAAAATTGTTTTTAATCTAAAAATAGGAAATGCTCACAATGTAAATACATATATTCCTTTATATTATTGCAGTATTTTATTATATGCAGGACTTTTAAGTTCTTTTGGAAAAGGAAAAGCAAAAAGAATGGGAGACGTTTTTTTAGCAACAGGAGCTTTTGTTGGAGGAAGCATATTTTTACTTTTTCCAACAACATCACTTCCAACATATCCAATATTCCACTATATAAGTCTACAAAGTTTTTTATATCATGGCTGTATGGTGTATTTATCATTATTAGTTTTAAAAACAAAATATATAGAATTAGAGAAAAAAGATGCAATTTATTATTTTGTTTTAATATTAATAATAAGTATAGTAGCATTAATTATAAACAATATATTTGGTAGTAATTTAATGTTTATATCTCAAAACTTTCCAAATACTTTTGTTAATGTTATATATGTTGTTTGCGGCAAGTTGTTTACACCTGTTATGATATTAGGACAAGCAACATTACCATTTTTGATTGTTTATGAAATAACAAATTTAATAAAAAAGGAGAACGAGAATGCTATCAATTACTGAAGCAAAAAATAGATTGCCACAAGATTTTATAAATGAATTATATGAAAATTATTCATCTCTTATGGTAGACAAAATATTGATTGGTATGAATAATACAAGATACACGAGCTTAAGAGCAAATACAATAAAATATAATATTCAAGATTTAATGAAGTATTTCAAAGAAAAGAATATAAAATTTGAGAGAGTACCTTGGTATCAAGATGCATTAATAATAAAAAATGCAAACGAAAAGGCAATTCAAAAATTAGATATATACGAAAAAGGATATATATATTTACAAAGCCTATCAAGCATGGTGCCACCAATAGTTTTAAATCCTAAAGCAGGGGAAAGAATTCTAGATTTAACTGCGGCTCCAGGAAGTAAAACAACACAATTAGCTGGAATTATGAATAATGAGGGATATATATTAGCAAATGAATTAGATAAAATAAGATGTGAACGATTAAAACATAATGTTGAAGTTCAAGGGGCGACAATAGTAGAAGTAATAAATTCTAGAGGAGAAAAATTAGGAGAAATTCATAAAAATTCTTTTGATAAAGTTTTATTAGATACACCTTGTAGTGGAGAAGGTAGATTCTTAGCATATTCAAGTGCAACATATAGAGATTGGTCATTAAAAACAGTTAACCAATTAACTAAATTACAAAGGAAATTATTTGATAGTGCTTACAAGGCAGTAAAACCAGGAGGAACAATAGTATATTCAACTTGTACAATAAATAAAAATGAAAATGAATTTATATTAGATTGGATTTTAAATAATTATAAGGTGAAAATATTAGACATAAATTTAAACATTAAAGATAGTATACAGGGAAGTAATAAAGGACTAAACAAAGAAATAAATAAGTCAATAAAAATATTACCATCAAAAGATATGGAAGGATTTTTTGTTGCAAAATTAAAAAAAGAATAATATAAAGTAAAAATTTTTTATATTATCAAAAAGGAGACCGCAATGCAGTCTCCTTTTTGTGATACAAAAAATAAAGAAAAGATAGGCTAAAATAGGATAAATAAAAGTTTTTAATTAAATCCTACCGGATATATGGACCGGTTCTTCATTTTTCGACCTCCGTGCACTAATAAGTGCTAACTGTTGTTCTTAGAGAAGTAGTTGGGGAATATGAGTGTTCTTCCGTATGGAATATGAACTTCTCTAAAAACTATATGATTTGTTACAACAACAAGTATAACAGATTTGTTTACATAAGTCAACTCTTTTTTGAAAAAAAGTTTAAATTTTATTGAATAATATTTAATTTAATGTTATAACATAGCTGTTGAGAAAATTTAGGAGAGGAGAAAATAATGGATTATTATTTTGTGAATTATGGCATATTTTTTATTACTTTAATTATAACTTTAGGAGCTCAATGGTATATTAATCATTGTTTCAAGAAAACATCTAAAATAAATAATGAAAGAAATATTACAGGTATGCAGGCTGCAAGAGAAATATTAAATGCAAATGGATTAGAAGATGTAAAAGTATTACAAGTTCCAGGTAGTTTAACAGATCATTATGACCCAAGAAATAAAACAGTAAATTTATCAGATAGTATATACGATAAAACAACAATATCAGCAATAAGTGTTGCTGCACATGAATGTGGTCATGCAATTCAAGATAAAACAGGATATACTTTTTTAAGAATTCGTAAAGCTATGGTGCCACTTGTAAATATAGCAAATTATGCAGGTTATGTTTCAATTTTAATTGGTGCAATATTTTCATTATTAGATTTAATATGGATAGGAATAGCATTAGAGGCAATAATTTTACTATTTCAACTTGTTACATTGCCAGTAGAGTTTGATGCCTCAAAAAGAGCATTAAATCAAGTAGAAGAATTAGGAATTTTAGATAATAATGAATTAAAATATGGTAAAAAAATGCTTGTATCTGCTGCACTAACTTATGTAGCAGGAGCTGCAACTGCAATGTTGCAAATTTTAAGATTAATATTAATTTTTGGAGGAAGAAGAGATGATTAAAAATCTAAAAGAATGGATTTTAAATTTTATAAATGGTTTCTGTATGGCACTAGCAGATAGTGTTCCAGGGGTATCTGGAGGTACAGTTGCATTTATATTAGGATTTTATGATAAATTTATAGGTTCGTTAGATAGTTTATTTAGAGGAAAAATGGAAGAAAAAAAATCTGCATTATTATTTCTTATAAAACTTGGTATAGGATGGGCTTGTGGATTTATAATAGCAGCATTAGTTTTAGGAAGTATATTTAATGAGCAAATATACAATATAAGCTCTTTATTTATTGGTTTTATAATATTTGCAATTCCAATAGTAATTTATGAAGAAAGAGAAGCTTTAAAGAAAAATTACTTAAATGTCATATTTGCGTTAATAGGAATAATATTTGTAGTTGCAATTACACTTTTAAATCCTGCAAGTGGCCAAGGAATAAGTGTACATGTAGATAATTTAAGTATTGGACTTATAGCATATGTATTTTTTGCAGCAATGATAGCAATTTCTGCAATGGTTTTACCAGGAATCTCTGGTTCAACATTATTACTTATATTTGGACTTTATGTTCCAATTATGTCTGCAGTAAAAGAATTTTTCCATATGAACTTTTCATACTTTCCAATACTATGTGTATTTGGATTAGGAGTTATAACAGGAATAGTATTATTTGTAGGATTAATTAGAAAAGCTTTAGAAAATTTCAGACCACAAACAATATATGTAATAATAGGAATGATGATAGGTTCATTATTTTCTATAGTAATGGGACCAACAACACTTGAAGTACCACAAGCAGCAATGAGTTTTAACACATTTAACATATTATTCTTTATAATGGGTGGAGTAATAATAATAGGACTACAAGCATTTAAAATGTTCCTAAATAAGGAAAATTAAAGATTTTTAATATATTTTTAAGTTATATATAATAATAGGAGGAGAATATGTCTTTTATAGATGAGATAAAGCAAAGAGCAAAGAATGATTTAAAAACTATTGTACTTCCAGAAGCAACAGATATAAGAGTTTTACAGGCAACGGAAAATATACTTAAAGAGCAATTTGCAAATGTTATATTGGTTGGAGAAAAAGATACAATACTAAATATTGCACATGAAAGTAATATTAATATTACTGGTGTAAAAATTGTAAATCCTGCAAAATCTAATAATTATGATAAGTATGTAAATGTTTTTTTTGAGTTGAGAAAGAAAAAAGGAATGACAATTTCAAAAGCAAAAGAACTTTTATTAGATCCAGTTTACTATGGAATGATGATGGTTAAAGAAAATGAGGCAGATGGTTTGGTTTCTGGTGCAATTCATTCAACAGCAGATACTTTAAGACCTGCACTTCAAATTTTAAAAACAGCACCAGATACAAAGCTTGTTTCTGCATTTTTCTTAATGCTTGTTCCAAATTGCGAGTATGGAGAAAATGGAACTTTTGTATTTTCCGATTGTGGCTTAAATGTAAATCCAAATGCCGAAGAATTAGCTGAAATTGCTCATTCTTCAAGCAAAAGCTTTGAACAACTTACTGGAAAACAATCAAAAATTGCAATGCTTTCATATTCAACATATGGAAGTGCCAAATCTGAACTTACAGAAAAAGTAATTAATGCTACAGAACTTGTAAAACAAAATTATCCAGAGTTACAAGTTGATGGAGAATTGCAATTAGATGCAGCAATTATACCAGAAATTGCAGATATGAAAGCTCCAGGAAGTGATATAAAAGGAATGGCTAATACTTTAATATTCCCTGACTTAAATGCAGGAAATATAGGCTATAAATTAACACAAAGATTTGCAAAAGCAGAAGCTTATGGGCCACTTTGCCAAGGAATTGCAAAACCTGTAAACGATTTATCACGTGGATGCAATAGCAAAGATATAGAAGGTGTTGTGGCAATTACAGCTGTACAAGCACAAAAATAATAATAATTTGTAAAGGAGAAGATATAATGAAAATTTTAGTTTTAAATTGTGGGAGTTCATCTTTAAAATATCAATTAATAAATATGGAAACAGATGAAGTTATGGCTTCAGGAAAATATGAAAGAATAGGGGAGAAAGAGGCTTTTATAACTCATAAAGTAAATGGTCAAAAAATAGTAATTGAACATACAGCTATGAATCATGAAGAAGCAGTAGACTTTACATTAAAACAACTTGTTAATCCAGAATATAAAGTTATAGATTCTTTAGACGAAATAAATGCAATAGGACATAGATTAGTTCATGGAGGGGAAAAAATAAGTGAATCTGTTGTAATAGATGATAACGTTGTAAATGTATTAAAAGAATGCATAGATTTAGCACCGCTTCATAATCCTGCTGGAATAATAGGAATAGAAGCTTGTAAAAAAGTTATGCCAGGTAAACCAATGGTAGGTGTTTTCGACACAGCTTTCCATCAAACAATGCCTAAAGAAAGATATTTATACCCTATAAATTATGAATACTATGAAAAATACGGAATAAGGAAATATGGATTCCATGGAACTTCTCATATGTATGTTTCAAATAGACTTGCAGAAATAGAAAATAAAGATATTAAAGATATGAAAATAGTTACTTGCCACTTAGGACAAGGTTCAAGTATATGTGCTGTTGAGGGAGGTAAGTCTGTAGACACAAGTATGGGATTAACACCTCTTGCGGGAATACCAATGGTTACTAGAAGTGGAGATTTAGACCCATCTGTTGTTACATTTTTAATGAAAAAAGAAAATCTAACTCCTGAAGAGATAGAAAACAAATTAAATAAAGAAAGTGGAGTTCAAGGAATTTCAGGACTTGCACCAGATTTTAGAGAAATAGAAGCAGAATCTGTAAATGGAAACGAAAGAGCAGATATTGCAATGAAATCTTTTAAATATGCTGTTGCAAGTTTTATAGCTAAATATGCAGTTGCAATGAATGGTGTAGATGCAATAGTGTTTACAGGCGGAGTTGGAGAAAACCAAATAAAAATAAGAGAAGGAATATGCAATCAGCTTACATTTATGGGAGTTGAAATAGATCCAGAAAAAAATAATATAAGAAGTGAAGAAAAATTGGTATCAAAAGATTCTTCAAAAGTTAAAGTATATGTAATACCAACAAATGAGGAATTAATGATAGCAAAAGAAACTGAAAGATTAATAAAAAAATAAAAATTTATTAGGACATAGATATCTATGTCTTAATATTATTGCAATTTACATAAAAGTGTAGTAAAATATATAAAGTAGCTAAATGTTTTGATTAAAAAAAGGAGGACAAAGATATGGTATCAAAATATTATAACGTAAATTTACGGATGCCAAATTATTGGTCTTCGGGAGTATTAAGAAAAACAGGTAATAAAATTTTTGTATACTTAGCTCCGGATTATATTATTGGAGAATACAAAAATGGTAAATTCTATCTTACATTTTATAAAAGAGAATATTTAATTAAAGATGTAGTATTTAACAATGCTGATTTTGAAATTAAAGATACTGTTGTTGATTTTAAAGTAGGAGAACTATTACCTTATGGAGAAATATTCCCATTTCAAATTTATAAGTTTATAATTGACCATCATTGGAGTTCATTAGAAATTATAGACGAAATAAAGGATTTTGATAAACAATTAGACCTGGAAGAAAATTACTTTAAAAACATCCCTAAATAAGGGGATGTTTTTTACTCTCTATCAAATGTATCGAAAACCATTGGTGTTGAAAGTTTTGTTATAGATGCTGGTGATACATCTTTGTTATTGCATTTTTTAATATCAGTTATTTTTAAATTGTTATCAATAGTAAACTCATATTCACCTTTATAAATTATTTTATTAGTATCTATTGTTATATCAGAATCTGTTTGAGCATATTCTTTTAAGCTTGATATTGTTGCCTTACCCTCATTTTCTGTTTGTAAGCTAGCTATTTTTAATTCAACGCTTTCTTTGGCTTGTGACATATTTGTTTGTTCTTTTGCATCCTTTGCTTTTGTTAATATTCCATTGTTTCCCACAGTAAAACTAATTGTTATTCCAGTTAAAATAAGTAGTATAATTATTGTTATTACAAGTGCAACAAGAGATATACCTTTATAATCTTTTTTCATATCTGATTACTTCCTTTTTTATTTTTTTTGATTATATACAAAGTTAAAATTTTTTTCAATATTTTTTAGGAAATTCTTTTTAATTCAGACATTTATTTACATAATTTCATATTATATATAAATACATTAAAAAGGAGGGAATAAAACTTGGAAATAAATAATTGCAAAATTGGATTTGTACTTACTGGCTCTTTTTGTACATTTAGTAAAGTAATTCCTAAAATAAAGGAATTAGTTGAAAAAGGCGCAAGTGTTATTCCAATTATGTCTTACAATGCTTATGAATTAGATACTAAATTTGGAAAAGCACAAGATTTTATAGATGAAATTGAAAAAATCACAGGAAATAAAATAATTCATACAATTCAAGGTGCAGAGCCTATTGGACCTAAGAAATTAACAGATATTATGATTGTTGCACCGGCAAGCCGGAAATACTATGGCAAAGCTTGCAAATGACATAATAGATACACCTGCATTAATGGCAATAAAATCCCATTTAAGAAATAATAATCCTGTGGTAATTGCTGTTTCTACTAACAATGCATTAAGTGGAAATGCTGAAAATATTGGAAAATTATTAAATAGAAATAATTATTATTTTGTTCCATTCAAACAAGATAATCCAATTACTAAGCCACGTTCAGCTGTTTTTGATCCTGAATATATAATAAAAACTGCTGAATATGCTTTAAATAGAGAACAAATTCAGCCAATTTTGTTGTGAATGTAAAAGGTGGTGGATCGCTCTAAATTCGCCGACCCCTACAACATTTAAGAGTAATAATTTTTTAATAAGAAAAGATGGGAAATAAAGCCCATCTTTAAATTTTATTTTAATTTCATCATTATATACACACATTCAATAGCATTTAAAGATTCAGAAATTAATAAACCAACTCCACATAAAGAAACTGCAACTGCAGCTGTTTGTGTAGGGTTAGCAATAATTAATGCTCCAAGTGCTATTGTTATAATTGATAATATTAACATTATAATCCAGTTGCTTTCTGGCATATCTTTCATATTTATTGAAAGTTGGAATTTTATAATGCTTTCTAATATTATCCATATACCAATTATAAATGGCAATATTGCAATTAACCAACCTGGATGTGTTATAAATACAAAACCTGCAACAACTTCTAATATTCCTTGTGCTAGTTCAAAACTAAATGGTCTTAATTCTTTTGGACTTGCAAAGTATGAAATAAAGTGTATTAGTCCATCAATAGCAACTATAACACCAAATATAATCATTAGTACATTTATTGAGTCTACTGGTCTGAATATTAAAAATACTGATAAAACAATTAATGCTAATGATATTACAAGTGAATGTGTACCGTATTTTTTTAGATATGTTTCCATGTAAACACCTCCTTTTTCTTTTGTGATTTTATACATTTTATTTATAACATATAATTTTAAATTTGTTAAGATTTTATATGAAAAATCTACAAATTTGATAGTGGATTTGCTTCAACAGCATTTCTTACTTGCTCATTGGCAACATGAGTATATATTTCTGTTGTTGATATGCTTTCGTGTCCTAATAGTTCTTGCAAAGCACGTATATCTACTTGTCCATATTGATACATTAGTGTTGCAGCAGTGTGTCTTAGTTTATGTACTGAATATTTTTTTGTATCTAGTCCGGCTTTTCTTAGTTCATTTGTTATTATTTGTTGTACTGTTCTATTACTTATTCGTTCGCGCCTTTCACTTAAAAACAGAGCTTTTTTCGAATTCTTACTATCTAATCGTATTCCATCTTTTGGTCTTACATTTAAATATTCTTTTATAGCTTTTATACATGCTTTATTTAAATAAATAGTTCTTTCTTTATTACCCTTACCTATAACAGTCATTTTTTCTTCCGAAAAATCTATGTCATCTATGTTTATTCCAACAAGTTCAGATAAACGCATGCCACAATTTAAAAATAGGGTAGTAATAGCATAATCTCTTTTTGAATTTCTATTAGAATCATCTGCGGCAACATTTAATAATTTCTTACTATCTTCTAATGATAAATATTTTGGCATTCTCTTTTCATGTTTTGGTGTTTCTAAATTTTGAGCTGGATTTGTTTCAATTAGATTGGCTTTGCAAGCTAAATAGTTAAAAAATATTCTAATAGTACTTATTTTTCTTGCTCTTGTTGCAGATTTACTTTTATTATATACTGCTAAATAAGATATAAAAGCATGTATATCTTCTAACTTAATTCTTTTAACATCTTCAATACTAAAGTTTTTTATTTCTATTTCATTAAATTCTTTTTCATCTGTTAAATTAAAATGTATCATCATATATCTAAAAAACATTGTTAAATCGTAATTGTATTCTTTAATAGAATTTGTTGATTTATTTAAAATTGTTATTGAATAATCTAAAAATGAATTAACAAATTCTGGATTTTTTTCTCTATCTATCATATGTGATTTCTCCTTTAAAACTCTAGAAATATTCTATACATTTAACTTGGAAATGTCAATAAAATTTAAGCCGTAACAATGGAGTTTTTGTTTGAATATTATAATGTAGAGGTGTTTTTTATGCGAAAATTAAAATTAATTATATTTATAGCAATTATATTATCGGTAATTACAGGAGTTATTACAGTGAATAACAGAAAAGATAACAAAACTGTAGAAAATGCCATTACAAATGCCTGCAAAAAAGAAATATACAAATATGAATTATCTGATGAAAATATAAAAGCTTTGCCTTCAAAAAATATAGAAACTGGAATTGATGAACAAAGCTTAGAAGTTGAAAATTTTGAAGAACAAGGACCAATAGCTTATAATGGTGATGAAAAACATCAAAATATTAATTTAGGAAATTATATAGGACTAACTTATTATTCTCAAATAGATTCAAGATGGGCTTCTCATCCATATACATCAATTAATAAAGCTTCACAAACGATTGGAACTAGTGGATGTGGACCTACATGTGCTAGTATGGTTGTAACCGCAACGAGAGGAACAATAACTCCACCTGAAATGGGAGATTTGTTTGTTGAACATGGATATAGAAGTGCAAACAATGGAACTTATTTAAGTGCTTTTAGATTTGTTGCAGATACATTTAATATAGAATACAACGAAACGTATAAATTAGATAATGCAATAAATTTGCTAAACAATAATTACTATGTTGTTGCAAGCTGTGGAAATGGTTTATTCACAACAGGAGGACACTTAATTTTAATAGTTGGTGTTGAAAATGATACTTTAAAAATATATGACCCATTTTTGTACAATGGAAAATTTGAAACATCAACCAGAAGAGGAAAAGTAACAGTTTCAGGAAATACTGTATATTGCTCTATATCAAATTTTAGAAAATATGCAAATTACACTAGATTTTTTGCATATAAACATGATTCAAATGTACCAACAAACAATTATGTGCCAAGTACAAATACCAATACAACAATGCATGTTAAAGCAAATGGTGGTTTAAACGTAAGAAGTTCTCCTAATGGAAAAAAGGTAGGAGCTTTGAGTAATGGAAGTCAAGTTATAGTTTATGAAACACAAGGAAATTGGAGTAGAATAGGAACAAATAGATGGGTGTGCTCAGACTATCTTACAAATTCAAAATCAACAGTATCATCAAATAGCAACACAAAAGTAAATACTAAAAAATATTCTAATGGAAGTTATAAGGTAAATGCAAGTCTTTTAAATGTAAGAACAGGACCAGGAACAAATTATAAGGCTAAAAAATACAACCAGTTATCACAAAATGCAAGAAAGCAAAATAAGGCATTAGGAAATGCAAAAGCAAATGGCTATAAAAAAGGTGTAGTATGCACAGTTACAAAAGTTAACAAAAATTGGGGCTTAACCAATAGTGGATGGATATGCTTAGATTATTGTAGAAAAATATAAAATCTTGTAATTTTAATTCTCTTCGCTTATAATATGTTCTAAAGGATAAAATAAAGGAAAAGGGACTATATGAAAAACATATTATTAGTAGAAGATAACTATACAATTATAATGGGCTTGAAATACTCCTTAGAACAAGAAAATTTTAAGGTTATTTCAGCCCAAAATGTATCAGAATTTAATGGAAAGATTGATAAAAACGACATAGATTTAGTGTTACTAGATGTATCTTTACCAGATGGAAATGGATTTGAAATTTGCAAAGAAATAAAATCTAAGAAAGACATTCCAGTTATATTTTTAACAGCTCAAGATGAAGAAACAAGTGTAGTTCTTGGACTTGATTTAGGTGCAGACGACTACATAGTAAAACCTTTTAGAACACGAGAGTTAATATCTAGAATAAATTCTGTACTTAGAAGATATGGGCACAATGAAAGTAATTTAATACAATATAAAAACATAAAAATAGATACATCATCTGCAAAGGTGTATAAAGATAATGAAGAAATTATATTTACAAGTTTGGAGTATAAAATTTTATTAATGCTATTTTCTAACCAAAACAAACTAATATCAAGAGAACAATTACTTGAAAAAATATGGGATATTGCAGGGAATTTTGTTAACGATAATACTTTAACAGTATACATTAAAAGAATAAGAGAAAAACTTGGCGATGAAACAATAATAAAAACAGTAAGAGGACTAGGTTATAGAATAGGGGAGTAGAATGAAATTATTTAATAATAAAAATTTAAAACATTTAATATTACCAATGCTTATATTAACAATAATAATGTGCATTATTTTTACAGCTCAAACTTGTATTCAATATAAACAGATATCAATTACGGTAAATCAAAAAATTTCGAATATAATAGGAATAATAACAAAAGAACATCCGGAAATAGATACAAAAGAAATAGTAAAAATATTAAATTCTAGTAATACTCAAAATTATGAAATAGGACAAGCAGAGCTATTAAAATATGGAATAGATATAAAAGAAGCAAACTCTATTATTCAGATAGAGAAACAAATGAAAATTAATTTAATTGTAAATATTTTACTCATAATATTTTTTAGCTTTTTATGGCTAGTAATTATATTATTCTATTTGAAAAGAAGAGATAAAAAAATTAAGCAAATTACTAAATACATAAACGAAATAAAAAACAAAAAATATGAACTTAATATTGATGAAAATAGTGAAGACGAATTAAGTAACCTAAAAAATGAATTGTACAAAATTACTATTATGTTAAAAGAAGAAAGTGAAATATCTAAAAAAGATAAAGAAAATTTAAAAGTTTCTGTTGAAGATATATCACACCAATTAAAAACTCCACTTACATCAATAACCATTATGTTAGATAATTTAAAAGAAAATCCTAATATGGATGAAAATACAAAACAAAAATTTATTTTTGAAATAAGTAAACAAATAGATTGGATAAATTGGCTTGTAATTTCAATGCTTAAGCTATCAAAATTAGATGCAAATGTAGTTCAATTTTATGATGAAAAAATTAATCTTAATAAATTTATAACAGAAATAGTTAAAAATTTAGAAATACCAATAGAAATAAAAAATCAAAATATAATTATAAATGGAGATAATGAAGCGGCCTTTGTAGGTGATTATAAATGGCAGCAAGAAGCGGTTACAAATATTATAAAAAATTGTATAGAACATAATAAAGAAAATGGAACAATTAATATAAAATACGAAGAAAATAATCTTTTTACTAAAATTTCTATAAAAGATGAGGGAATTGGAATTGAAAAAGAAGATTTGAAACACATTTTTGAAAGATTTTATAAGGGAAAAAACTCTACAGAAAATAGCGTAGGTATAGGCTTATCTCTTAGTAAAAATATAATAGAAAAGAATAATGGTATAATATTTTGCAAATCTGAGATAGGAAAAGGAACAGAATTTATAATTAAATATATGAAAAAAATGGTATAAATTTTTTACAGATAATTACTTGCTAATTATCTGTTTTTTTGATATAAAAAGACAAGAAAATATATGAAAGAATGGAGTAATAAATGAATATCGGAATAGATATAGATAATGTAATATCAAATTTTGATGAAGCTTTACTAGAAGAATATTTAAAACACGATAATGATTTAAGAGGAACGGGAATTGTTAATAAAGCTTTGTATATAACACATGGAATGTTTGACTGGACAGAAAAAGAGGAAAGAGAATTTTATTTAGCTAACATTGAAAGAATTGTAAAAACACTAAACGTTAAAGATGGAGCAAAAGAGTATATAGATAAATTAAAACAAGAATATTAGCAATAGGAGCAATTACAAATGTTGCTCTAGCAATAAAAAAGGAACCTAAAATTATAAATAAAATAGAAATAATATGGCTTGGTGGTAATGAATTAGGCTATAAAGACAATTTAGAATATAATTTTAGGCAAGATATACAAGCCGTGCGAGAAGTATTTGAATCAAAAGTAAAACTTACAATATTACCTTTAGAAATTAATCTATCTCAGCCTAATTTATTTATAATAGGAGAAATAGAAAATATTGTATATCCATGTAAAGAATTTTGGAAGATAGCTTCAGAATATAAAAATTTGAAAGTAATATATGGTATAGATGCACACTTTGAACATCAAATAATGAATTATGAAAAAGCTATAGAAATTGCAAATAAACATATAGGACAAAATATTATAGATAAACTACATTTTTGTAATGAAAAACTGGAGATAAAATAGGGGTGAAATAATATGAGAGGAATTCTAATTGCTGGTTTTGGTGCAATAGGTAAAACAACTGTATCAAAAAAATATGATAATGTAATTGATTTAGAATCTAGTTCATTTAAATATATAATAGATGATGAACTAAAAAAGTTAAATCCTGAAGAAAGAAAAGGTCTGAAGTCAAGAAAGTTAAATAAAGAATTTCCAGATAACTATTATAATGAAATAATGAAAGACTTAGAAATCTATGATATTGTATTCATATCAATGCATAATGAAATTATTAATTTATTAGAAGAAAATAATATTAATTATTATGTTGTTTATCCGGAAGAAAATATGATAGAAGAAATACTTGAAAGATGTAAAAACAGAGGAAATAAGGATGATTTTCTAAAAGGTGTTAAAGACGCTTATTATAGATTATACCCAAGTAAATGTAAGAACATTATTTGGATGAAAAGAGGAGAATATTTAGAAGATATTTTGATTAGAAATAATTTTTTAAAGTTAGAAGATAATATTAGAAAATAGGAGTAAGAAGTATGAAACTGTATGTAATTAGGCATGGTCAAACAAAATGTAATAAAGAAAATAAATATAATTGCAGGCTTGATGAAGATATAAATGAAATAGGAATTAAGCAAGCCGAAGAAGCAAGCAAAATAGTTAAGAATTTAGATATAGATTTAATTATTTGTTCTCCTATGATAAGAACAAAACACACTTGTGAAATTGTAAATGTTAATAATATTCCTGTTATTTATGATGAAAGAATAATGGAAAGAGATGGAGGAGTTTTAACTAATACAATAATTGATGATTATTATATTACAGACTACTACAATTATTATAGTACTAATATACCAGAGGGACTAGAAACTTTGCCAGAATTATTTAATAGAATCCATACTTTTATAGATGATATAAAAGAAAAATATAGTGATAAGAATATTCTTTTAGTAACTCATGGTGCAGTTGCAAGAACAATTAAGTATTATTTTGAACCGCTTCCAGAAGATGGTTTAATATTAAATACTTGCGGTCAAAAAAATTGTGAAGTTAAGGAGTACGAATTATGAAATTAACAATAGAAAAAGCAATAGAAATGTTAGAAGAAGCAAGGAAAAAAGCTAAAGATGATAGATGGATAGGCCATTGCATATGTGTGGGAGATAGCGCGGGAAGAATTGCAAAAGAGCTAAAAGATAAAGGAATAGATGTTGATGTTGAAAAGGCAATAATTCTTGGTTATATACATGATATTGGCAAGAACAATGGAAAATTTCATGGACATGTTATGGAAGGATATAAATATTTAAAAGAAAAAGGATATGATGATGAATTCTGCAATGTATGTTTAACACATTCATATTTAAATAATGATATTGTATGTACAGCAGGAGGAGTTCCAAATCCAGAAGATAATCCATTTTTAACAGACTTTATAAAAAAACATCAATATACAATAGAAGAAAAAATAATAAATTTATGTGATTTAATGTGTCCTCAAAGTGGAAAAGTTTATACAGTAGATAAACGTTTGATTGATATTATGACTAGAAGAGGAGCTTATTCAAATACACAGTATCATATTAAAGAAACATATAAATTAAAAGAATATTTTGATAACTTATTAGGTTATAATGTATATGATTTATTTCCAGAAATAAAAGAGAATTTATAAAAATAAATTGTTAATACTGATAAAATTTAAAGATTATAATATTTTTTGAAATAATTATTTGATTTTTCATATAAAGCCTCCATTTCTTTTTCAAGTTCTTCTAAAGTGATGGCTCGACCTTTTTTTATATCATTGATTCCTTTTGATATTTCTATAAAAAAATATAAATCATATAAAGAACCATAAAAAGTACCATCATCAGTTGGTGCTTTTTTTAAAAGCTCACTAATTTTTTCAATTTTAATGTTTTCTTGATTTGCACTCATATTATCAACTCCTTTTATTTAATATTATTGCCAATTAGCAATTCTATACATTCTTTATCTTTTTCAGATAAATCTTGTATTCCATATGCATCAATGTACCTTTGGGTTATATCTTGTAAAATATCTTTAGTGTCTTTTTTTAAAATTTCTTCATCTAAATTATATGGGAGGTTTTCAACAATTTTAACAAACTTTTCTCGTATAGGTGACATAAATAGCTCCTTTCTAAAAATATATTAGTAGTATAACACACCAAATAAAAAATTACTATAAAAAAGTTAAGAAAAATATTTATATTTTATTGTACAAATATAGCAAAAGTACTTTTATATTTTACTTTACTTTTAAGGTGAATAGTGATATAAAAAATAAAAAATTGATAAAGGAGAACAAAATAGAAAAATCTATTCTATTTTACCGCCAGCAATATTTGCTTTTGCAGTACTAAATATATTTTTAATCATTAAAAACACCTCTATAAATTATATTTTAAAAAGATATTTGAGTTGCATCTATTAATTAATCGTGTTATAATTGTTCATAGTTTTAATTTAATTATCTCCTTTTGGAGTTTTACATAAATCAATACAGCAAAATATAATTATTTTAAGGAGGATTATTTTATGGTAAAATTAAAGGCAATGGAGCGGAGTAAGTTTTTTTTAGATTTTCTAAAAAAAATATTTCTTTGCACAATTATTTGTTTATGTATTGTAACTAGCTATATAATGATAAGCACTGAAAAATTTTTTGTGAATTTTGTTGCTTTAATTTGTTGTATAGGAGTATGCCTAATATTAGGTATTAGCATAAACGTAATTGAGCAACGTATAAAATTAAAAAATCTTGAAATAGAAAATTATAAAATATACAAAATATTAATGAAAAAAAAGGGCAGTATAGAAGTTGTACCTAGAAATTATAAGATTTTTAAAAGAGCACAGGAAATGCGAGATAAAAATGGCCTGGATGTTAGATTTTATGCGAAAGCTGTTTCAGAAGATGAAATGGAAATTAAATGCTTAATGTATGTGGATGACCACATAATCTCGTATGGAGATGCAATAAAAGTAAGTAATTTTCTAGACTTTAACAATGATTTTTATGTTAAATAAAACAACCATAACAAAGCAAAACTCACCAATATTTTTGGTGAGTTTTTTGTGACAATTTTTATAGTTTTAAAGTCACTTAATAGTCACTTTAAATGTTTATACTAAATACAACATATTTAAGGAGGAAGAAAAATGGAAATATTAAAAGTTGAAAATTTATGCAAAACATATGGAAAGGGAGAAAATACAGTTAAAGCTGTAGATGATATTTCTTTTTCTGTTGAAAGGGGAGAATTTGTTGCAATTATTGGAGCTAGTGGAAGTGGAAAATCTACTTTATTGCATTTAATTGGTGGTGTGGATAGACCAACTTCCGGAAAAGTGTATATAGATGGTAAAGACATTTATACCTTAAATGATGATAATCTTGCTATTTTTAGAAGAAGACAAGTAGGACTTATTTATCAATTTTATAATTTAATACCAGTATTGAATGTTACAGAAAATATTACATTACCTACTAAACTTGATGGTAGAGAAGTTGATAATAAAAGACTTAATGAATTATTAATAACTTTAGGATTAGAAAAAAGAAGATTTAACTTGCCAAACCAATTATCTGGAGGACAACAACAACGTGTTTCTATTGGTAGGGCTATGATGAATGAACCTGCATTAATGCTTGCAGATGAACCAACAGGTAACCTAGATTCTAAAGCAAGCGATGAAATAATTTCATTATTACGACTTTCAAATAAAAAATATAATCAAACAGTTATTATAATAACTCACGATGAAAAAATAGCCTTAGAAGCAGATAGAATTATTACAATAGATGATGGAAAAATAATAAAAGACGAAAGGAATGGAAAATAATGAAAGTTTTAAATGAACTAAGTATAAAAGACTTAAAGCTAAACAAAAAAAGGTCAATAGTAATTATAATTGGAATAATATTATCAACTGCTTTAATATGTGGAGTTGCAGGTTTAGTAACAAGCTTTCAAAAAACTTTTGTAGAAACTTCAAAAAGAAATTCTGGAAATTATCATACAATTTTTTACGATGTACCTAAAGATGAGCTAAAATATATAGAAGAAAATAGGGGAGTTGAAAACTATTATTTATCTGAAGAACTTGGATTTAGCTACATACCAAATGCAAAGGTTACAACTGATGAAGAAAAGCCGTATGTTAATATTATTTCAATGGATGATAACTTTTTAAAAAATATGGCAATAGATATAAAAGAGGGAAGACTACCTGAAAATGATTCAGAGCTTGCAATTTCAACAAGAATAAACGAAAAATATAAAACAAATTTTAAAGTTGGAGACACTATAACATTAGATGTAGGAGAATTACAATTAGAAGATGGCACAAAATTAAATAAACATAATTCTTATTTAAACAATACAGGTGAAAATGAAGAAATTCAACAAGAGGAAATTATAAATTCCAAAGTAAAAACTTATAAAATTGTAGGAATAATTGAAAGGCCAGAAACTTGTATTGAACCTATGGAGGCTCCATGGTTCACAGTTCTTACAAAAATGCAAAAAATAGAAAATAAATCTAATATAGCTGTTTTATATACAAATCCTTATGATTATGTTAAAAATACAGAAAATATAAATAAAATGGAAAAAAACGAAAATAATACAGAACCACAATATACTTTTGGAGGATTACGAAACAAATATAAAAGTTATAAATATGATATAAAAATAAACTCTGAATTATTAGCATATGAAGGTGCAAATTTAAGCGATGAAACTTTAAAATTAATATATGGTCTGGGAGCATTTATAATGGCTATAGTATTAGTTTCAAGTGTGTTTGTAATAAGAAATGGATTTGCAATTTCAATTACAGAAAGGTTAAAACAATATGGTATGCTTTCAAGCATAGGAGCAACAAAAAAACAAATAAAGAAAAGTGTATATTTTGAAGGATTTATTTTAGGAATAATAGGGATTCCTTTAGGAATTTTAAGCGGAGTTTTAGCAATTTATATTTTAGTGCAAGTTGTAAATTATATCTTAAAAGACTTTATTACAAACAGTTCTTTGCTAACATATAGTATATCTTGGAGTGCTATTATAGTTAGTATTGTTGTTGCAACTATAACAATATGGCTATCATGTAAAAAATCTGCAAAAAAGGCATCAAAAGTAACTCCTATTGAAGCTATAAGAAGTTCAGAAGATGTAAAACTAAAAGCTAAGAAAATAAAATGTCCTAAAATAATAACAAAAATATTTAAAACAGGAGGAGAAATTGCATATAAAAACTTAAAAAGAAGTAAGAAAAAGTACAGAACAACAGTTATCTCAATAATTGTAAGTGTTGTAATATTTATTGCAATATCAAGCTTTATAGAATATGGATTTAAAATGTCAAGTGCATATTATACAGAAATTGACTATGACTATGTTGTGTATTGCAACAATAATGTATCTCCAGAAGATAAAGAAGAATATTTAAAAGAAAAAGAAAAAAATACTAAAATATTAGCAGACATATCTAATTTAGCAGATATTGATGAATATTCAATAAATAAATATATTTCTTTAGAAATGCCTATGGATGACAAACACAAAGCAGAATTAACTGAATATGGAAAATATATAAAAGAACATTATTTAGCTAATGTAGAAATTGACACTGTGAATGTTGTATCACTTAGCAAAGATGAGTATAACAGATACTTAAAAAAGATAGGCGGAAATTATGATAGCTACAAAGATGGAGCAATATTAGTAGATAATAATATAAATACTGTTGAAGATGGAAAAAAAGCACAAGGAAGTATGTATAACTGGAAAAAAGGAGACACACTACAGGGAAAAATAAATAATAAAGATTGCAGTATTAAAATAATAGATAAAACAGAAGAAACAGTAAAAGGTATAAATAATCTGTATAATACAGAAGCCACATTAATTGTAAGTGATGAATGGTTAGAAAAAAATATTGGAGATTATGAAACAATTTCAATGTATGCAAAAACAAAAGATGCTGATAAATTAGATGAAGAAATAGAACAATACAAACAAGAAAAAAATATAGAAGATAGTGAAATTAGAATTTTTAATATTCAAGAAAATGCAAGAGCACAAAATGCAGTAGTACTTGTTATATCAATATTCTTATATGGATTTATAGGTGTAATTACTTTAATAGGAATTACTAACATATTTAATACTATAACTACAAATATGAATTTAAGAAAAAAAGAATTTGCAATGTTAAAATCAATAGGAATGACTAAAAAAGAATTTAATAGAATGATAAGATTAGAAAGTATTTTCTATGGAGTTAAATCTTTAATAATAGGAATACCAATAGGAATATTGCTTTCATACGGAATGTATAATGTATTTAAAGATAATATGCAAATGAGCTATAACTTACCATTAAAAGCAATTATAATATCAATTATATTTGTTTCAATTATAATAGGAATTATAATGAAATATTCTATGAGCAAAATAAATAAACAAAACATAATTGAAACAATTAGAAATGATAACATTTAAATATACACATAATTATAATGAAATTTATTCAATTCCTCGGCGGCATTACGTATTAAA
>OJMO01000568.1_pt1 | contig 26263 bp, 29 predicted proteins | sample 1597241 | NCBI WGS metagenome assembly OJMO01 (sample SAMEA2452129, study PRJEB22498) | human gut metagenome | biome: human feces; feature: human gut; material: feces | place: Australia | collected 2012 | reverse complement strand
ATCATCAGTAATAATTAATTCAATATTTCCATAATCTTGTTCCAATATTGAATCTATTGCTTTATAAATATATTCTTCATTATTATAATTAGTTAATATTATAGTAATTAATTTTGTTTTATTTTCCATTTTACACCACTAATTTAATATATTTCTAAAACTTTATAATTTTTTAGATTTTACAATTATATCTTTTTCAACATCACGAATTTCTTTGGCAGGAATTCCCATTACTACTTTATAATCTGCGACATTTTTTGTAACTACTGCTCCTGACCCAACTACACTTCCTTCTCCTATAATTACATTTGGTAAAATAGAAGCTCCTGCTCCAATTTTAGCATTATCTTTTATTACAGGTCCTATTATATCACTATAACCGTTTTGTCCCATTGCATTATCATTAGTAGTAGAAACTAAAACACTTATGAATACATTATCACCTATTTGCGCATTTCCAGTTATATGCGAATTATCCATAATTTTAGTATAATTACCAATTGAAGTTTCATAATTCACACTAACATTACGACTTATTATTGTATAAGATCCAATCTTACAATGCTCCCTAATAGAAGCTCCATCTCCCAATAAAGAATTATGACCTATTTCTACACCAGCATATAAACAACAAAAGGGTGATAATATTGTATTTTCCCCTATAATTGTTTTTTCTGTTATTTCTTCATTTTTTCTTGCTGTACATCCTGGTGCTTTTGGTTGTTTACCAATAACACAATGATCATATATTTCCACACCTTGTTTTATAATAGTATTTGGATAAATAACTACATAATCATGTATTATTACATTATCTTCTATCTCTACACCTTCATAAATGATAGCTGTCTTTGCAATTTTTTTCATTATAATTTCATTCCTCCATTTACATTAATTACTTCATCAGTAATATAACTTGAATAATTACTTGCCAAAAATAGTATTACATTTGCAATATCACGAGGTTCAGCAAGCCTATTTAATAATGTCTCGTTCTTAAACTTTTCTAATAAATTTTGTGGAACTGTTGATAACATATCTGTCATAGTATAACCTGGTGCTACAGCATTAACTCTAACATTTCCATTTTTCATTGCAAATTCTTTTGACCAAGTATGAGTCATACCTATAATACCACTTTTAGAAGCTGCATAATTAATTTGGCCTATATTACCGTAAACACCTACAATTGATGCTATATTTATTATACTACCTCCATGATTTTCTTGCATCATTGGTCCAATATATTTTGTTATATTAAAAGTTCCCAATAAATTAGTTAGAACTACTTTATTAAAATCATCTGATGTCATATTTTTAGTAAAACCATCGCAAGTAATGCCTGCATTATTTACTAAAACATCGACATTTCCATATTTACTTACTATATATGAAATAAACTTTTTCACTTGTTCTTCATCAGTTATATCAACTTTGTAATAATCAATAGTATCCGATTCAACTACAGTATTATTATAAATTCCTATAACTGTGGCTCCATGTTCAACAAATAACTTAGCTGTTTCTAGACCTATACCTCTAGATGCTCCTGTAATAATTGCTATTTTTCCTTCTAACATCATTATATCACCTCTTTAAAATATTAATTCCCCTTAAAAATTAATGTTGTTTATTATACAATATCTTTATCAATTTTGCAATTTTTTTATTTTTCTTTAATTATTCTTTACTCTTTAAACTCATTATTTCATCTGACCACATCTTCAATAAATTATCTATGTCTTTAATAATTTTTTCTTGAGATACAATTATATTTTCTTTATAATATCCTTGAGATAATATCTTTCTTATTTCATATAAATTATCATAATGAATATCTAATAATTTTTTAAAATAATTAGCTTTAGGATTCATTTCAGTATCTTTTATTAATAGTTTTATTAAATAATCTGAAAAATTAAGCTTATATTTATTTTTATAAAAATAAATATTCGAATATACTTTAATATTTTTATGTTTACATTTTTTTAAAATATTATAAATATCATCAAAATCATTTACAATATTTTTCTTTTTAATAATTTTTTTTCCTATTCCATTTAATTCTTCGTAATTTCCTTGTAATAATATTGGATTATTTGTAATAGAATATTCTGCTACTAATGATGTCGGCTCACAAATTAGAACATCTGATTCTAAAACATAATCTAAAAAATCATAATTATCTATAGTTTTTATAATATCTTTATCACATTTTTTAATAATATTTTCATATAATTTTAATGATTGTTTTTTTTCTAAATTTGATTTTAATAAAGGATGCTCTAATATTAATAATTGAATTTTCATTTTTGATGATAATTCTATAAATTTTTCTAACCATAAGAAAAATAAATTTAAATCACTTAATGTCCACCTAGGTTTCCAAACAATTCTTAATGATTCATTGTTTTCAAATATATTATTCCAATTCTTTGATTTATAATTATCATCTAAAAATTTTTCGACTTTTAAGCATCCCACTGGAATAAATTTATCCTTTATTTTACTTTTGTCAAATTCTTTAGAAATATAATTTTTATAATTATTACTTATAAAATGCATATAACAATTAGAATAATAACTATTTTCTAAAATATTCATATTACTTCCATTGTCAAGTAATATGGATGTACCATATTCAATATCACATAATTTTGCTATTTTAGATAATTTCTCAGAGCTATATTCATTCGGTCTATAAATATCATATGGATTAGAAACAAATATATAATCCGGATTAAATTGATTTAAGTCAATATATTTTTTAGAAAACGGATTATATCCGTCTATACAATTGATTTTATTAGATTTCAAAAATTTACATATATTCTTTGAAGATATAAACTTTTTATAGTCTGTAGATTTTGATTCACATGAAACTACCTTAACTTCAAAAATATCATTTTTCAACATTTTATTATATAAAATTTCAAAATTATTTATAAACATATCATTTATTAAAAATATTATATTAATCTTATTTTTCAACATATTTTAATACCTATTATTTTGAATAGAATTTAATATACCATCCAAAATCTCCATTTCTTTTTGGCTTTCTATTTTTTTTAATGGTTCTTGTAAATTATCAGGGTTATATATAGCAGCATATGTATTTAATGTGCCATCATTTCTTCTGGTATTATCTGTATATACAACATAATTTTTACTAGTTTTGTCATCTTTATATGTAAATAATATTTTATAATTTTCTATATTTTGAAAAATATTTTTTAATTCCATTTGTATTCTCCTAAAAATTTATATATGAAAAATAGTTATTTTACATTATTGCAATATAAATTAACTATTTCTTTCTCTATTTTCTTCCATTCTCTTGATTTAGCAGTTTTTAAACCACCTTTTATCAATTTTCCTCTAAGTTCTTTATCCTTCCTTATTCTTTCAATTTGTTCAACAGCTTGTTCTATATTTCCTTGTTCATATAATAAACAATTTTCTTCATTCTTTAAGTATTCTACATTTCCTTCATTAGGAGCAACTACTGCTATTCCTCCCGTTGCCATCATTTCAAGTGGAGGATATGAAAAACTTTCTAAAATACTTGATTTTATTAATATATCACATGAGCCATAAACTTTTCCAACTTCATCATATGGTACTTTATGCATAAATTTATCAACATAATACCATTTTTTAGGTTCACCTTGGTATGATAAGAAATTTATTTCATATTTTGATTTGTCTAATTTTTCTATTATTTTAAAACTCTCATCAACATTCTTGTAATAATCGTCTGAATTTCCCTCAATAAGTATTTTAATTTTACCTTTAAAATCTCTTTTAACTACTGGAAATTGCTCTAATTTAATACCATTTGGAACATATTTAACTTCTCTTTCAAAATCATTTATTAACCAGTCTTCACACCATTTAGAAATAGTTAAATATTCTACTTTATCAATAGAATATGTAGAATTTGCTGTTTCTTTTAAATAGTTTCCATATTCCATAAAATTAGTTTCATAATTTTGGACTAAATATGCTATTTTATCAACATTTCTATAGTCTAAACAATAATACAAAGTTGACCACAATGATGCAACCATTTTATCTATATGACATATAACTTTATCATATTTTCTATAATGTTCTGAAGTTACTACATCTAGTTCTCCATCATTGTTTATAATATTAACTTCTTCATCACCCATGCTTATGATAAATACATCATAACCATGTTTTTTTAGTATGTTACAGTGTTTTATTATAACATTAACTCCGCCACTAATATTAGTAGTTGGTAGGACAAATGCAATACTTTTAGCTAATTTTGATTTAATAAATTTTGTATACTTATATCCTGAATAGGTTGTTACATAATTTTTTAATACTCTTTCATAGGCAGATGCTGCTATTTTTTCTCTTTGTTCTTTATTATCAATTATTTCATTTAATTTCTTATACCAATCTTCTGTTGTGTTTTCACATAAGATTCCATCAATATTATCATTTATTACTTTAAAAGCTCCAACATTTGATGCTACTGTTACAGTTTTAACTAAGGCTGCTTCTGACCATTTATTTTCTGATTTAGCTTCATTAAATAATGATTCTTCTAATGGTGCTAAATTTATATCTAATGACCTAATTATATTAGGTAATTTTTGCCAATCAACAAATTTTTCTTTTATAACTCGATTACTAAATGGTTTTAATTCTTCTGGTAAATCTAATTCACCGACCACTTTTAAATAAACGTTATCTCTTTCTTGCATTATTTTTGTAATAGCAGGTAAGATTAACTCAAAATCAGCATTATGTGTTATACTACCACTTAAATATCCTAAAACAATTTTATCTTCAGCTTTATTAATATTTTTTATAGCTTTTAAAGATAATTCACACATTCTTTCAGAAGCAGTATTTCTATTAATATAAACTTCTTTAACATATTTTTTTAATTCATTAGCAAGTGCTTGTGTTGTTGTCGTTGCATAATCACAAAGTTTAAGTGTTTCTTGCATTCTACTAACACCATCATAATATTGTTCTAATTCTTCTTTAGATAAATTATTTAAATGTTTAATTGTCTTAGTATATTTTTTATCAAAAACTAAATCATCAATATCATAAAAGATAGTTTTATTATTTTCTTTTGCTTTTTTTATAAATTCTTTAACTGTATCTGTAATAGGACATCTAAAAAATACAAATCCTCTATAATATTTTTCTAGCTCAAGAGTTAAATCTTCATAAAATACTGAATCACTAGAAACATTATTTGAATTAAGTTGTTCCATTTGGTGATCAACACGATATCTTGAAGGATGGGGTAAATAACATCCATTTATGAAAAGAATATCCTTAACTTGTTGTATGTGTTTTTCATTTTCTTTAAATATGTATCTTTTAGTTTTTTTAGCTAGTTCTACTACCCCTTCTTCTTTTAATGTTTCTACAGTCTTCCCAGCTAAGTATCCAATTTTACTCATTTTGTAACCTCCTAATGATTGTATTTTCCATAAATATTATTTTTAAAGTCTTTTTTGGCATAATAAATACTTTTTAATTTTCTAATTTTATCATTTTCATAAAATATGATACACCATACTAAAGCTTTAATTTTTACCAAAATATTACAAAATTCTGGTGCAATATCATGATATTCTTGTTTTATGTAATTATAATTTCTTACTCTATAATATACTCTTAAATAATTATGATTTAAGCATAATAATTCTTTTTTTAAAAAGTGTTTGTAACTTATATTTCCAAGGTTATGTTTTATTGAAAATTTATTTAATCTCATAACTTTATAGTTATATTTCTTTAATCTTAAACAATATTCAATATCTACTCCATCAATAAAATATTCGTCTTTAAAACCACCTATTTTTTTTAATATTTTTAAGTTTAAAAAATTACCTGATGTCATAACATCAATTGGATAATCAATTTCTTCTTTTGGTTTTTGAATATGTAATTTTGTATCATGCCATGGTGAAACAATGCCAATATTTTTCATATCATTATTTTTAATGTATTCAAATATTTTTTTTACATCATCATTTTTAAAAGATGTATCCTGATCCATTGTTAATAACCAATCATATTTTTCTTTTAAGGCTAAATCAGCTCCAATATTCAAAGCTTTTGCTATTCCTAAATTTTCACCATTAAAAACATAATGAATTTTTTTATTATTTTTAAAAGCATTTTCTTTTTCACTATTATCAACTATATATAACTTATCTACATATTTTATATAACTATTTATATTTTCTTTTTCTTTATTTGTTGGATTATACCAAACAACTACAGCTGACAAATGCATTATAATTCTTCTGCAAATCCTTTTTCTAATTTTTTAAACAATTTATATGTTATACATAATAGTAATAAACAAACTGCTAATATAATAAATAGTGATTTAATATGTGGTAATGATTGATAGAATAAAACATCTCTGTATGAGTTTATAATTGTAACCATTGGATTTATTTTTAATAATGTTTGAAATTTAGCTGGAAACATATCCAATGTATATAGAATTGGTGTAGCATAGAATACCATTTGTATTAAGAAATTAATTATATATTCAGAATCTCTGACATAAACATCAATTGCACTTGTAAAAAATACAACTGCTAAAGAGAAAATATATTGTATTAATATAATTAATGGTAAAAATACTATGTACCAACTAAATCCTATTCCAGAACAAATAAGAAATAGTGCTATTATTAATAATGATATTAAAAAGTTAACAAGACCACTGGTTACAACTGAAATTGGTAATATTTCTCTTGGAAAATAAACTTTTTTTATTATTCCAGCATTAGATAAAAATGTAGTTGTTCCCTGAGCAACAATAGTTGTAAACCAGTTCCAAGGTAAAATACCTATTACTAAATATGTTACATAATGTGGAGTTGTACTTCTTAATAAGAATGGAAATACTATTGCATATACTAGTGTCATTAAAAGCGGATTAACAAATGACCACAATACTCCTAAGAATGAGCCTTTATATTTTCCACGAATTTCTTTTTTTACGTTAGTTCTTAATAATTCACGATAATTATATAATTCTTTAAACATATTATCCACACACCTTTAAGTATTCATCTATTACTTCTTCATCTTTGCCATCCATTCTTACTTCTCCATTGAATAACCAAATAGCACGATTACATAATTTTTTTACTGATCCTAAACTATGAGTAACTATAACTATAGTTATTCCACTGTTTTTCAATTCTTCTAATTTAGCAAAACATTTATCTTGAAAATGTTGATCACCTACTGCCAAGATTTCATCTATCAGTAATATATCAGCATCTACATTAATCGCAACAGAAAAAGCAAGTCTCATGTACATTCCTGATGAATATGTACGTACAGGTGAATCTATGAATTCACCTAATTCTGAAAATTCAATTATTTTGTCTAATCTATTATCAATTTCTTGTTTAGTAAGTCCAAATATTGCAGCATTAAAATAAATATTTTCTCTTCCTGTAAAATCCGGATGGAATCCTGCACCTAATTCTAGTAGTGATGTCAATTTTCCATTTGTCGTAATTTTTCCTTTAGTAGGATAAATTATCTTTGTCATTAGTTTTAACAATGTAGATTTACCACTACCATTTACTCCAATTAAAGCAACTGTTTCACCTTTTTTTATATTTAAACTAATATTTTTTAAAACAGTGTGTTCTTCAGCTTTTTTCTTATTCCAGAAAACTAATCTTTCTTTTAATGTACTTGGTTTATCATAGAATAATTTAAAAGACTTTGTAACATTTTCAACTTTTATTGCAATATCATTTTCTTTTGTCATTTTTAATCCTCCATAACTATTTAATTATAACATACAAAAACTTGTAATACTAGTTTTATTAATTTTTGAGTTTTATAAAAAAATTAGAGTTTTGAACTCTAATTGATTTTTATAAAATAATATTACTATTTTGATATATCTTTGAAGAATAAGAAATTATTTTATCATTAGCTAATCTATAGGCAATAAAAGATTTTGGATACTTAGATTCATTCAATAATTTTAAATCATTTTTTATATTTTCATATTCTTTATTGTCTATCATCCAATTAAAGGCAGTTGCATCAGCTCTTTTTTCATAATCACTATTATCTACTTCATCAAATAAACTCACTAAGCTTCCAGATTTTGCACGATTATAGTCACTTTTTAAATGCGCTAGTTCATGCAACAACGAAAAATAAATGTCTGCTATTCTTTTATGCTTTTTTGTAATAAATATAGCAGGTTTATTATTTAATACTTTAAATGCTCCTCTAATTTTAGAACCTTTTAAATCGTCTAAAATCACCAAGTAAATTCCCTTTGAATTAAATTCTTTTTGAAGTTTTAATTCATCAAAATTATTATTTTTAGCTTCTGTTAATATAAAAGTTACTAAATCATTTATAAACTTTTTATTATAATTATTAATAACTTGTTTTTCAGTTAATCTATAACATTCTTCCAGCCACAAAGCTAATAATTCGGGTTTATCATTCTTACTTTTATAAAGAATTCCTTTTTCTTCTTCATATATTTGATTTAAATCTGAAATTCTTAAAAATTTCATAATATCTTTTAAAACATCTATTTCGCTTCTTTCGTCTTTATATTTCAATTTGTATTTTTCAGATAATTCTTTGTATGAAAATTTTTTTAAATATTCTTTTATAGAGAAATTTTTAGCATTTAAAAATTTTTCTATATTTTTTTCTAAAAGATAATTTCTTTCCATATTTTCAATAAAATCAACCGGAATATCTGTAACAAAAGAAATATTATATATCATATTTGAAGATAGTCTGATTTCACCAGATAATATTTCATTAAGATTTTTAGGTGTCGTACTTATTCTATAAGCAAATTCTTTTTCACTAATATTGCAAAATTCTAAATATTCTTTTAAATATTTACCAAATCTATTCATCATAATATATCACTTTACTTTCTAAAAAATCTTTATAATGTTTAAAACTAATATATGCCAAATAAATAATTTTATTTTTTTCATCATATTTAATAATCAATCTAATTACTCCACCATTTTTATTTAAATTAAATGAATATAAATTTTCATAATGTTTTAACTTTTCAAATCCATACATTTTTAATAATGGATTATGAATATCTTTTTCAAAATTTTCAATCAACCTAAGTAATTCAATTATAGAATTTAAATTTGTTATTTCATTTGGATATTTTTTTAATTTTTTTAAAGTTTTATCAAAACTTTTTGTATACTTTAAACTTATATTTTCTTTCAATATATCAAGCATCCTCTCAAGCTGTTGCATATATATTAACATATATGTTAATATATGTAAAGCGTCATTAACGTTTTTTTATATAATTTGTAAGCATAATTTTATTAAACGTTTTTTTATTTTTCATCATAAATTAATCTATATTTACCATCTGAAGACTTTAATTTCAGTTGGTTACAATTTGTAACCGACACATTTTCTTCTTTTTTTAATCTTTCCAAACATCAGTTAATTTTTTCCTATCTTGTGTTGATTTAATTTTTTTTGAATCCAATCTTCATCGTAACCTTTTTTTCTATATGTATCAATACCTCTTTGTACGCTTATAGCTGGATTAAATACTTCATCAACTCTTTCACTACCTAATTTAGCTAGCCATTGTTTTATCGGTTCAGCATTTTTACTTGGTATTGATTCTATAATTCTAAACATTCCTTCAATATCAACTACATCAGTTAATCTATACTTGCCATCCTGAGCTTTCAATTTCAACTGGTCACAATTTGTGACCGTTTCATTTCCTTCTTCTTTTAATCTTCCTTTTAAAACATTCCAATAATGTCTAGGATTAGAACTATTAGATAATATTCCTACTATATCTACAACACTTATAAAATATTTTTCTTGTTCCTTATTCCATACAGTTCTTATTGTTTCATTGTTAAATATTTTATTTACTAAATGCATTTTATCTTGTCCCATTACTTTTCCTTCTTTCTATTTTTTTATTATTAATCATTTAAAAAGTTCATTACTAAATCTATTAATATATCTTTCTCTTTAGGATTAGACTGTGCAATTAATAAAGTAATTGCTACTAGTGTATTGTTATCAATAACTTGTTTATCATTTTTATATAAAATATTATAGAATTTTAAGAAATATATAAATAAAGTTGCAGCTATTCTTTTATTTCCATCAATAAAAGTATGATTTTTTGTAATTAAATATAAAAAGTTAGCGGCTTTTTCTTCTGTACTAGGATAAACATCTTGGCCATTAAATGATCCATAAATATTTCTAATTATTGATTCAAGTCCTCTATCTCTTTCTAATGCAAACAAATCGCTATCACTATTAAATCGTAATTTATTAACTATATTCATACAATCAGTGTAATTAATTTTATTATCACTACTTGTTCCTTTAGGTTTACTAACCGTTCTATGATCATAATCATCGAGTAAATTTAAAGCATTTGAATAATTATTAATCACTCTAATTATTTCCAAAGCTTCATCACCATTTAATTTTTGGTCAATTCTCCCAGCTATATCAATTAATTTAATTGTCTTTTCTAAATATTCTAATCTTTTTTGATTAACAGCATAACCTTTTATCATGTAATCTTTTAATACATTGGTTGCCCATTTTCTAAATTCAACACCTTGAGAAGATTTTACTCTATAACCAACCGAAATAATCATGTCAAGATTATAATAATCTACTTGATATGTTTTGCCATCACTAGCAGTTGTCGCAAATTTTGCGACAACTGAATTATCACATTCTTCTTGCAATGCATTATTAATATGTTTTCTAATGGTCTTTGTGTCTCTTCCAAATAGTTCAGCCATTTGTCCTACATTTAACCAAACTGTATCATCCTTCAAATTAACTTCTAACTTAACATTTTGATTTTCAAAAATTATTATTTCATTTTTCATTTTCTTATCCCCCTGTTTCTAAGCACATAATAACATATCAAACATATGTTTGCAATACTTTTCTTTAAAAATTTAAAAAAAATAGACTTTCGTCTATTTTTCAGCATTTACTACTCCAACATTATTCATTGATGTAGCAATACTTATTAAATCATCTTTAGCTATATTTGTACCAGTTAAATAGTAATTTACATTATTACTTGTCCAAGATAATGAATTTGCTGATAATGCTCCGATAGAATCATTAATAATCTCTGGATCACCATACACAGGTACTATTTCAAAATCTTGTGGAATACTCATAGTTTCTTCTACTAAGACAAAACTATTATCTCCCGCAAATGTTAAAATGACTCTTTCTCCGTTATCTGTACTTATAACATCTTTACTTTTTAAAGATGTATTTGAAGGAACATACAACGGATAAATTACATCTTTTATTGAACCAGTTGTTTTATTATTTTCACAACTATTACTACAAGTTGATTCATCAGTATTTTCACAATTTGTTGTACATTCTGGTTCTTTTATTAATTTATCTAATTTGAAATCATCATCATTTAATGAAGCTTTATAATTTATTTTACTAAATTCTACTTTAATCTTAACAACATCTTTATTATTATAAACTTCTACCTTTTTTAAATTTTTACTTTTATCAAAATAAACTTTTTCATAAGTTAAATCATCATTATTAGGATAATTAACTTTATTTTTAATTATATAATATCCATCTTTTTCACTATATTCAGCTTTTTGGTCGTTAGTCATATCTTTTAATATAGAAGATAATAAATATGACTGACTACTGTTATTTGGCCAATTGCTTTGGAATTTGAAACTTTTATTTAATGATGGTGTTACTACATATACCCCATCTTCATTTTTTAAAATAACTTGTTCATGATTATTTGTTTGATTTATTAAATTAACTTTATAATAATCACTATCATCATGTAAATAATTTACTTTTAAATTATATTTAAATACATCCTCATCATTAATTATTTCCATTATTCCAGTAAGTTCGTATGATTTTGTTTTATTTACTTTAGTTTTAAAGTCATTTATAACACTGGTTTTGTCAACTTTGCCACAACCAGTAGCTAACAATATCACTACGAGTAAAAGTACACCTATTTTTTTCACATAACCACTTTCCTTTTCTAATTAAATATATATTTCTTATAAAAAAAATATTCATGTATATTATTTATTTTTTTGCTAATAATAAAAGTAAAGGAAAGTGATTAAATGGAAACTGTTCAAAAGACATGTTTGATTTTTACTATTATTGGTGCAATAAACTGGGGATTAGTTGGTTTCTTTGATTTCAACTTAGTCACTGCTTTATTTCAAGAAACAAGTGCAATAGTAAGAATAATTTATGGAATAGTTGGAATATGTGGTTTAATAAATTTAGGTTTATTATTCAATCATATAACTTCTGATCCAGTAAAATAAAAAAGCTTCACTAAATTTGTGAAGTTTTTTTATTTTATTACAATTGTAATATTTTTTGTAACAACATATTCAATTTTTGGATCATTGTTTTCAATTTGAACGGCTACTTCATGTTCACCAGCTGTATATCCAGATAAATCAACATAAGCAACTATATCATCAGCTGTTAAAGAATCTATTACTGATTGAACTCCTTTTACAACTACATTGACAACTTGATCTCCTTCTGTTTTGGCATTAGCTGTTAAACCAGATGCTAAATTTTTAGGAGAACTAATTGGAACATTTTCAATAGTTCTTTGTTTTTCATCACCAAAGCTTACTACTATTTTAGCTGTTGTGTCACTCATGTATCTTACACCAGATGGTTTTGGTAATGTTACATTATATGTCTTTGAATCTTGATTTCCTAAACCATTTACATCTATAGAAACTGGAACACTTTTTATAGAATCTATCACAGATTGATCTCCGTAAACATTTACTGAATAAGTAGACGAACCATTAATAGATATTGATGAAATCGATTTACCTGTAACTAAAGTTCCTTTTGTTCTAACACTAATTGGAACTGATGTTGAATAAGTATTTAACGTAATTGTAGCTGTAACTGTTGATGGAACTATATCTATATTTGTCATTTGTTTTCCATTAACATCATAAGCAACTAATGGTACATTATCAATATCATAAGTACCAGCATCATTTAATGTTTCATTGTTTAAATCAACAAGTGCTTTTACAGTAGCAATTTTATCTAAAGCATCTTGAGATCCTTTTACTACTACTTCACTTTTTGATAATTTTACTTCTCCAACACTTAATTTACTATTTAGTTTATTTTCATTTAATAAATCATAACTTACATTACTTAATGAACTAACTTTATTTTTAATTGTTACAGTAACTGTTGATGGATCGATTTTATAACTTAAAGAATCTATTGTTTGATTATAAGTTAATTTTACTTTATATGGTTCATTACTTGCACTATAATCTGTTAAATCAAGTAATACTTCATGATCACCTAGTTGTTTAGCTAAGTATAAATCACTTTTTCTACCAGTTAATATTATATCAACAGTATCTACTAATCCTTCAACAACATAAGCTTCTTTATTATATAAAACATTAACAGGTTGATTTGTTAAAACTTCTGCTTCAGTTTCAACCAAGTTAATAACTTTTGAATCTACTAGAAAAAATACTATTATAGCAAAAGCTAAAGATAAATATATTAAAATATTTGGACGATTTAAAACTTTTTCAATATGACTTGTATTACTTTTTAATTTTTTATTTAAGTAATAAATTGCTCTACTAATTGGGGTAATGATACTTTTATCTAATAAATTATATAAAGATTTAAAAAACTTACCTATTTTCTTTAATATCTTATTCATTTATATCTTCCTCCTCATCATCTTCTGTTTTTGCATCATAGAATACTTCTGTTTTAGGTTTTAATTCTTGCATCAACATACTTCTAAAATCATCAAGAGTAAGATTGTAATTAATATCTCCATCACATGCGATTGAAAGTCTTCCTGTTTCTTCTGATACTACTAAAGCTAGTGCATCAGATTCTTCAGCTATACCTAATGCAGCACGGTGTCTTGTTCCCATTCTTTTATTTAAATTAGGATTCATACTAGTTTTGAATACTGCACCTGCACAAGTAATTCTGTCACCTTGAATTATTACGCCCCCATCATGAAGTGGACTATTAGGGAAGAATAAATTACTTAAAAGTTCACTACTAATATCGGCATAAATCTTTGTTGCTGGTTCTATATATTCTTGTATAGAAATATCTCTTTCAATAACAATTAATGCTCCGATACGATTTCTTTTTAAGTATTCAACACTCTTCATTATTTCACATACAACTTTTTCTCTTTCATCAACAGTTAGAATTTTATGCCTTCCAAGTAATTGAGTTCTACCAATTGATTCCAAAACAGAACGTATTTCTGGTTGAAAAATAATGATTATTGCTAGAGGTCCCCACTCTAATACATATTCTAAGATTAATCCTACTGTATAAAGATTAAATATCTTACTAATTAATTCTATTGCAATAATTAGAAGAACTCCTTTTACAATTAAAACCATTTTAATATTATTTTTTATATTTTTTAAAATATAATAAAATAACAACCATACTATACAAATATCTAGTATTTTTGTTACCAATGACCAAATAGATGTTAATGTCATTAAATCACTCCTTTATGCTTAATACATTATATCAAAATATAAGTTTATATTCCATAAAAAATAACAAAAAAAAGTTTTATTGACAAAACTTTTCTTACTCACTTAATACCCATTTATAACAAATGTCATTATTTATAATAAAGAATTCTCCCTTATTTTTAGCAGTTTGGATAAAATTAATTGGTATTCTTAACTCTTCTTCAAGATCTAACATTTCATTAAATGATTTTACAAGTACAGTATCTTTACCATCCAAATTTATCATCGTTGCAAGTTCAATAATAACATCACCATAAGATTTTAAAATTCTATCTAATTCACTTTCATATTTAGATTTTGATTTTACATTAAATATTAATTTAAATGTTAGTGCTAATAGTGTTATTGAATATACAATCAAAAGTATACCAATATCAAATTTAACCATGTTAATAGAACGATTATCTTTGGCATAAACAATTTCTTGATGATCATTCTTTTTAGTATCAGAGCTTATGCTAAATGCCAACTGGTTTAATGGAATAATAAATTTTTCTGTTTTTACATCTTTAATTTTATTATTAGAAGCATTACCATTTAAATTAATGGTCATTACTACTTCCATATAACCAGTAATCGGAACATTTAAATCATTCTTAAAATTAACTACTTCGTTATTATATTTTGGAAAATCTAGATTAACAGTTTTATTTATATTTATAGTATTTTTATTTTTAACTTTTTCTAAAGTATTTTCTAATAAAACATATTCCTTAGTCCATAAACTTGAATTTTCAACCTCGCTACTACTTTGATATTTACCATAAATAGTAGCTTTTACATCATAGTTATACTCATAATCTCCTGGTTTTGTCGCTTCATAAAGATAATTAAAATTTAAATCAATGCTTGAAACTAAATTTGTAACATAATTGTTATTTTTTTTTAGTGAATCTTCATCAATATAATTATTATCTAATATATTAACTTTGTAATTTGGTGTTTGTTCTATATCATAAGCTAAAAGTATTTCTTTAATCGGAGCATTTAAATTTAAACTTTTATAGATTAATGTAATTCCCACGGCAAAAAATACTATTATCATAGTCTTAATTAATACACGTACCCATTTTTTTAAAGTTCTATACGTTGTATATTTCTTTGCCATGAACTTTACTCCTTGCTACTTATTTTTGAAAATATTCATTTAATAAAACAGAAGGATAACCAGCATACTTAACTGTAAATTTTATTTTCCCAACAACTTGAGATGTTTCTACTGGTAATTCATCAGGAAGTTCATTATTATCTCCTTTAGTTGTAAAGATTAATTTTCCCTCTTTATTCTCTATTTTAATAATTCTATGTAATACTACTCTTTTATCTAATCTATATTCAATTATATCATATAATTTTAGTTTTTGACAATCATTATCATTTTCTATTTTTTCTACTATAACTAAATCTCCACGATAAAATATTGGTTCCATACTTCCTGACATAACTGCAATTGGTTTATAACTAAATATTCCAGCTATAAAGAAACAAAATATGATTAAAAATCCAACTAAGATAAATCTAAATCTAGGTGTTGATTTTCTAATTATTCTTCTTGATTCTTTACTAGTTCTATTTAAATGATACTTACTAACAAATAAATAAATTATTATTGGTAATAAGCCTTCGTAAATAGCTGTAAAGAACCAATCTAAGTCCGGTTGAATTGGAATTAATAACTTTATTAATATAAGTGGCATTCTAAATGTAAGGCTTGTTTTAAAGCCACCTACTGTAACTAAATAAGTACATAATATGTTAGATGTTATAATTGGAAATATTGTTGAAAAGAAATATTTAAAAAATAATTCACTAGAATTAAAATAATAATTGATATTCATTATTTCAATATCTGTTACAATCATTAACATTGTTATTAATATTAAGTAAGATATTCTTTTACCAGAATGTACAATAAGTTTTTCTCTTACTATTTCTTTAAATATTATTATACTGGCAAACATCCACAAATTTTTTAAAATATTAATTAATTTTGTTGAATAAATATTTTTAGCAAAATCAAATAAAACTCCTGATAAAAAATATATTAAAACATAAACTAACATGACGATAAATACTATTTGAATTTTATCAGATGTACCTTTATATCTTAAATTCTTATCTTTAAATAAAATATATGATAGTCCTGCTAAAATAATCCAAAAAATAGGATTTAAGTAAAAATTATAAATATTACTAATTTGTTTTGTAAAAATTGAAGTGATTAAAATGTATGATAGTAATAAACCATATAATATAATTACTTTTTTATTAAAATTTCTCATAATACCTCCCTATGACAACAATCCTGTTTCTACAATTTTATAAGTTGTACCAAGAGGAACTATTATTTGAAAATCAATAGAAATAGAACCATTAGCAGGTATTATTGCTTTCCATGAAGGTTGAGTTATCTTTACTTGATTTCCTGTTTGACTACAGGTTGCACTCCAACAACCTGGAATAGAACCACCATCACCTACATCTAAAATAATATACCAATGTTCTACATCTTTACTTGACTTATTACTTATTGTTAATGTTGTATTGGTATGAGTTACTGTATCTTCCCATTTTTGTTTATCCTCAGCTGTCACAGCAATAATTGCTTCTTCTTCATCTGGATTAGTAGGATCTCCTCCATTTAAGCAATGAGACATATCAGCAATTGTTGGTATTTTTTCTACGTTACTGTTAAAGCCATATGTTTCAACATCTTTTATTTTATAATCATCAGTAGGTGCTGTATAAGATACATCATACTTTATACTTTTACCAGGTTCTATTACATTATTATAGTTTTCATTTGGATTTTCATAAATATCAGCATCACCCTCAAAAACTTGTTTACAGTTATAAACATCGTTTTTTATATATCCTTCTGGTAAAATTAAATAAGATCTCCATCTATTAACATATTTATCACCAGTATTTGTAACAGTTATTGTTGCATGTACATTATGGCCGTTATTCGTATCATATATTTCATAAGATATTTCATGTTCGAAGTTATGATACCCATTAAATTTATGAATACTACATTCAGGATTACCGGTGTTTAATCTTACAATTCCTTTTACTCCTAGTTTTTCTGACAATAATGCATAACCAGTTGAACACACGAAAAGCAATACAAAGGCAATTGTAATTATTATACTATTTTTCTTGTTTCTTTTGTTTCTTGATTTCAATCTTCTCATTACACCACCCTACTATACTTTATTTTTATTGTAACATAAATAATTTGTTTTTAGTAAAAAAAAAGAATGGTTTACATTCTTTATTAAGCTTGCTCGTAATCAAAATTGATTGTAGCTGTTTTTTCAGTTACAGTTGGAACTGCTTCTGCAGTAGATAACCATTCAACTGTTACTGTATATTTATGAGTTGCATCAGCAACTAATGTAGCAGCATTATCAGTAGCAGCTTTTACTGTAAATTTAATATCAGCAGGATCTGCAGCATTAACAGTAGCTAAATCAGTAATTTCTTTTAATTCAGCTTCAATAGTTCCTAAATTTGTTACAGTAATATTATAAACTGCTTTATCACCAGGAGCTCCTAAAGTTACGTCAAATTTAGCACCAGTACTACCTTCACCTACAACGGCTTCTGCTGGATCTAATGATTGTGTAGATGCACTTGTAGATATATTTGAAGCAGTTTCATCAAAACTAATATCAGTAATTCTTACTTTCCATTTTGCATCTCCAATAGTAGCCTTTCCATTAACTGTTAATCTTTGAGCTAATGCAGCATAACCAACTGCCATAACCATAATTGCAAATACTAAAGCAACCATTAAGACATTTCTTACATCTTTTTTCTTTTCCATTATATCCTCCTCTATCATAATTAAATAATATCAAATATTATCGAATTATGCAATGTTTGAATGCAAAAAAAGTGTAAAGATTTTACTATTTTTTCTTTACACTTTTTTTAGAACTATTGTCATCATCAAGTTTATCTAATGCATCTTGTAATACTTGACGAGCTTTATTTTTTACTTCATTAGCTGCTTTTTCCACAGCTGGTTCTGCTTTTTTCTTTGCTAAGTTAACAATTTCATCAGCTTTTTTCATAATAGCTTGACTTTTATCTTTGATAATATCTTTAGCTTTTTCTTTATCAAGATCTTTTAATTCCTTTTTTATATCGTCAACCATTTTTTCAATGTCTACATCTTTAGCTTTGTTTACAAGCTCATCCATTTTTTTCTTTAAATCAGCCCTAGTTTTAGAACCTTTTTGTGGTGCAAATAATAATGCAATTCCAGCACCTACAGCTGCTCCAGCAACAAATTTTGCAACATTCCCTTTTTTACTCATCCTTATCTTCACCTTTCTTTTTTTTACCGATAAATAATTTTGAAAACATAGAACTTATTAATTCAACAGCTCTATCGGTAATCATTGCTAATTTATCAGTAGTAAAATCAATTATAGAGAAAATACTATTTAAAGATTGAACTTTATCATTAACATCATCAACAACTTTTTCAACTTTAGTAATAGTAATAATTGATTTTATACCTAATACTATTCCGATTACTAATATTATTATTAACAAAAAATAAATAACTATAGGTAAAAATTGTAATAAAAATTCCATTATTCTTCTCCCTCTTTATCTTCATACATAGAATCTATTAATTCAAAAAGATCATTTTCTAATGTATCATCAGCTACTTCAGTACTTTCTTCTTTAGTATCTATTTCTTTATCTTCTATTTCAATATCATTATCTTCTTCAATAACTTCTTCTGGTTCTATTTCTTCATATTTTGCTTTTTCTACACGTGATGGAATTTCCATTTCTTTAGTTACATCAATTTCTGTATCAACAGTTTTATCTAATAAATTATCTAATTCTTCTAAAGAATCTTCTTTTTCCATTTCTTTTGGAATATCTACTACATTATCTTCTAATAAGTCATCATAGAATTTTTCTGATGGTTCACTCAATGTTTTTTGAAGATCTTCTTCTAAAGAACCAAAAGCTTTTTTACGAACACTGTCAACATCTAATTTAACAGCTTTTTTTTCAATAATTTCATCTCTCGTAACAACATCTTCTTTTTTATAATTTTTATCTAAGATTCCATAAACAGGTGAAATTACTGGAGATGGTTTAAAGGCTTTTTTAGGTGTTTCTTTAATTGATTTTACAATTCTAGTAGAAGTATATTCTTTTTTATATGGTTTATCATAACTATCAAGAGTTCTTCTTCTTTTATCAATATCTCTATCATATCTTTTTACAGGTTCTTCTTTTTTCTTTGGAGCAAAATCTTCAAATTCTTCTTCATCAAAAGCTGGGAAATCAAATGTTTTTTCAGCTTTAAATAATTCTCTATCTGTTTCTTCTTCAAAATTATAATTATCTTTTTTTACTGTTTCTTTAGTTACTTTTGGAAATTCCATCGTATTTTTAGAAACTGGTTTTACTTTTGGTTCTTCAATTGTTTCTTCTACTTCTTCCTCTTCAAATAAAACATTTTTTAATTTATTTAATAATCCCATTTTAAACACCTTCCTAGTTTATAAAATCGTTATCATGATTATTATCATTTTCATAGTTATCATATTTTTCTACATAATTCAGGTAATTACTTTCTGTTTCAGCGGTTTCAAATATATTATATTCCTCATTACTAAAACTTAATTTGTTATTTCCTAATAGATTTTCTAGTATAGTATCATTATACTCAACACTAGATAAAATGCTTATAGCATTTGCAATGGTTTTATTTATATCACTTTCTTCTACCATTACTTCTATTTTAGCATAATTATACATAATTTCAATTAAATATTTTTCATTTTTCATTTTTTTGATTTCTAAATAACCAAATTTATCGTCATTTTTTAAAACATTAGAATAATAAACATTAGTCTTTTTTATGTAATCAAAACTTACTTTATTATAATAACTTAAAACATCTACATACATATAATATTTATAAGTACCATCAGATAATAATTCATTATAATCGTTTTTTTCTAAGGTTTTTACTCCTTTTGGAATATAGTATTTATATCCATTTCTACTTGTATTATAAAATTTTAACTCACTATTAAGTGAATCAGTAAGTATTTTATCAATACTGCTTTTATTTATATCTACACAACCACATACTAATATACATAGTACTACTATTAAGAATATCTTTTTCATAAAATTCTCCTCTATGTTATACAATTATATCAAATATATTAATAAAATTAAATACTAAAATAAGTCGATTTTTGTAACAAAAAACTGGTGAATTAATCACCAGTAGTTTCTAATATTTTTTTAATTTTACTTTTAATTCTTTGAATAGCATTATCTATTTGTTTAGGGCTTTTATTCAAAATGTCAGATATTTCTAAATAATTTTTATTCATTAGCATTAATTTAAATACTTCATATTCTGACTCAGACAAATCATTTTTTATTTTATTTAACAATTCTTTATAATCTTCATCAACAGTAATATTATGTAAAGGGTCATTCTTAGAATTATCAGATAAAACTTCCTTTAATGGTAATTCTTCTTCATTTTTTTGATAATCAAGTGATAAAGCTTGTAAAAGTATTTCATTTTTTTTGGCTTTTGCTTTAAGTATAGTTCTTTGAAGACGTCTTTCAACACACAATGTTATAAAAGTTTTTAAAGATGCTTCTTTATTATCATCATAAGATATTAATGCGTCAGTAAAACCCACTAATGCTTCTTGATATAAATCATTATATTCAATTCCTAGTTTTAATGAAGCCATAATATATTTCTTTATAACTACATTTATAATATAACTATATTTTTTTAATAAAATATCTTTAGCTTCTTCATCACTTTCGCAAATCATACTACATAACTCATTATCTGAATATTCTTTGTAGTCCATTATTTTTCTCCGTTCATATTAAAAATTAATATTCCTGCTGCAACACTTGCATTTAAGCTATTAACTTTACCATTCATTGGAATAGAAATTATTTCATCACTATTTTTTAATGTTAAATCAGAAATACCTTTTCCTTCATTACCTATTATTAAACATCTTTTAGGGGCATAATCAATTTTATTATAATCTTTTCCATCCATATCTGCTGCGTAAATAAAGAAATTATTGCTTTTAAGTTTTTTTATAGCATCATTTACATTACTCACTAAAACTATTTTAACTCTTGCTAAAGCTCCTGTACTTATTTTCATAACTGTTTCATTAACTCTAACACTACGATCTTTTGGAATTATTATTGATTTTACACCTGCTGCTTCACAAGTTCTAATAATTGCTCCGAAATTGTGTGGATCTTCTAAATGATCTAATAATACAACAAAACTCTCGTCAAATATTTCATTTAAATTTGAATACTCATAATCATCTATTTCAATAAGTATTCCTTGATGATTTCCATGAACTTTTTTATCTAAAATATTATTATCAATAAGTTCATATTTAATTTTATTATCTTTTAAATATTTTAATATAGAACTATCTTTTATAGTCTTACTAATCATAACTTTTCTTATATTTTTAGGATTTAATTCTTTTAAAGTGTTTCTTCCATAAGCTATCATTTCATCGCCCCTTTTTGTCAAATATTATATCATATTTTTTGTAAATATAAACTTTTTTTCAAAAAAAGTCACAATTTTAATTATTGTGACTCTTAGATATTACTTTCTAATATCGTTAGTAAATTAATACTAGATTGATTATCAGAAATAAGTATGTACAAATAATATCTGTGTACATACTTATATTATTTACTTTTCTAAATATTTTATTTGACCTGTTTTTTCCAATTTTTCTTTTTCATCATTTTGATTTAATGCCATACCAATTGTGAATATATATGCCAAGAAGTATACCCATAACATCAGTATAATCACATTGCTAAGTCCACCATAAAAGACATTATAATGAGCAAAATTTGCTATGTAATATGAATAAATGAAAGTTGCAAGTACCCAAAATACTGAGGTAAATAGTGCTCCTTTATTGACATATGAACTTGGTATTTTTCGATCAGGTGCCATTGTATAAATAACTTTAATAAAGAAAAATATTATAAACCACGCTATTGGGCCTTTTAAAACATTAATTATTAAAGATATTTCATTAGTAATATTTTGATTTAAATTAACATAAGTTATCATTTCAATTACTTTATTACCAAAAACTGGTACTATCAAAATAAATAGGAACAGTAAAACCAAAATTAATGTTATTATCATTGCCTTTAAACGTCTTTTAAAGAATGAAGAATTCTTTATTCCATAAATAGTATTTGATGTAACAATAATTGAAGAAGCACCATTACTAGCAATATAGTAACCAACAATTAAAGTAATATAGAACCTTTTTGATAAAGTTACTCCACTTACTATTGGAACAATCATTTCTGCTATAGTTTTATTAAAAGCCTTAGTAATAAAGTTTGAAATAAAATCTACGGGTAAATTTAGAAATGATGCTCCATAACTTACAAGAGTAACAATTGGAACTACTGATAAGATTAAAAAGAAAGCAAGTTGACCTGGAAGTAATATCATTTCAGGGCGATTTAAAACTTTCCATAGTTTTTTTGCAAAAATTTTAAATCTTCTTATTAAATCATTCATCTTTCTTTTCTTCCTTTTGATTTTTCACTTGCTCCACTGCTTCATTAGTTGCATCTTCAACACTTTTGACATCATCAGTAATCATGCTATACCCTATTGAAACGCCGTTATCATAAGGTAATTTTTTAAATTCCTTATTCAATTTATGAATATAACTAGTTATTTGTTTTACTTCGTGTCCTACTAAATAAATCAAAAATTCGTTACCGTCAGTTCTTATAATATCAGAATTATCAAGTTGTGTTTTTATTAATATATTTGCACAAGCCTTAATTTGAATATCGCCTTTTTCATAACCAAGTGTATCATTAATTTCTTGAAGTTTATTTAAATCAAGAACTATTACAGCTTGTGGATAAATTGTATTATTATTCCAATTATCTAAATTTTCATTTAAATAATTTCTATTTTTTAAAGAAGTTAATTGGTCAATAAAACGCATTTTGTCTTCTTTTTTTATTTTTTTTGCAATTTTTATTTTTTTACTCTTTTTATAAAGAAAATAGAAAATTATAACGAAGATAGCAAATAATAATAATATATATTTTGCAAGAGCTCCTAAAAAAGTACCACTTTGTTTAGTAATAAAATAACTATTTAATCCACTATATCTTACCTGATTATTATCTAGTATTTCTAAATATTTATTCAATATTTTATTGAAATTATTATCAGTCTTAACACGATATTTATAAGTCAAATCTAATGTTTCTGTATATCTAATTACATATCTTTTTAGTATATTATCTTTATAACTTTCATATCTATTTAAGTCCATTGCAATAATTTTTTTAGTTTTTATTATTTTCTTTAATTCTTTTTTATTTTTATATGTTTTTACATTTAATTTTGCATTATCTTTTAAATATTTATAAAGTTTAGTATTTTCTTCTACATAAATTTCTTTATCTTCTAAACTGTTTAAAGAATTTATAACTGTATTATCGCTTGTACTTGCAATTATAGCTAATGGAACATTATTATTTGACGAAATGCTTTCATAACTACTATTGGTATTATAATAATCAAAATAGATATTAACTTTATTATTATAAATAGCTTTACTTAATTTTTCTAGATTGTTATATTTTACAAAATCAATTTTAATATCTAACAAATCAGCAAATTTTTTCATATAAATCGCATTTATACCACCAAAACTTGATCCACTTATTATTTCATATGGTCCATTATCTATAAATCCATAAGTATAATTTTTTGATTTTATTTTATCAATATCTGCATCTGAAATGTTTAAATTATTTTGAATTAGTAGTAATTCATTTTCATTTAAAGAATTTTCATAATTTTTTACTTTCCAACTTTCAAAATATTTAGCTAAAATATTTGCAAGCTCTGTTTGATCATTATTAATTCCATAATAAATTTTTGCGTCTGAAATATGATAAATTATATTAAAATTATTTGTTAATATTTCATCTAAGTACATTATTTTTGGAACAATAATAAAATTTAATTCATTATTTTCTTTATAAGCTTTTATTAATTCCTCTTTGTTTTTATATAAAACATATTCATTAGATTCATCACTTAGATACTTTTCAATATAATTTTTAAATTCTTCTGTAACACCAATTTTATAATTTTTTATATCATCTAAAGATTTAATTATTTTTTCACTTTTATTTACTACAACAAATTCATCATCAAAAAAACTTTGAAAATTTTTTTCCGTTAAAGAATATCCTAAGAATGTGCCAGTAGCTTTATTTTGTGAATTAAAGGTTACAGGATTTATCTCTATACTATAATTTTCGCTTAAAGAATTTAAAAAATCATAAAATAATCCTTTTCCTTCTTTACCAAAAACATTTAAATCATTTATAACATTTACACTTATAACGTTATTTTTATTAGCATTTAGCCATTGTTTTTCATTAACACTAAGTCTTTGTTTATCATTTAATATTTTTATACCAATAAAAATTGATAATGATATTAAAAGAATTAGTAAAAATATTATTATTAATCTTTTCTTTTTCATATTCACTACCTTATTCTTCATTAACAGGAGTATTATTATTCCATACTAATCCTGTTCCATTTACATTTTTTGTACCCATTATAGAAAAACCAGCATTAGAATCTGTAGCATCTTGTAATAGAGAATAATTTAAATCATAAAATTTTCTTTCTTTTTCGCTAAATAATTCAATGGTATTTAATGCTTTCCCTTCAGCTTCTACTAGAGTGATATCACCATTAAATTTAATATTTACATAAATAACTTTACCAATTTGATGAATTTCACAATCAATTATTTTATCGTCTTCTTTTATTTTATTTTCTAATTTAGTTATCTCATTTTTAGTAACCTCAACACCTTTAATACCATCAAGTCTGTCACCATATTTATCTTTTGATGTTCCTAAAAAATAGTCTATTGCTACTATAAATATAAGTACTAAACACACAACTAAAATCGTAGTAAGAACAAATAAAACACGATTTTGATTCCAACTATTTTTTAATTTTTTTATAATTTTTTTCATTTTTATCACCTAACCTAAAGTATATTAATTATACTATATTATATTAAATTTATCAATTTCTAATAAACTTTTTAAAATTTAATTTAACTTAAAAATAGCAATTTCTTGCTATTTTAGTAATTCTTTTACTTTTTCTAGTGGTAACCCTGTTGCGTCAGCAATATCTTGTATATCCATATTTTTATCAAGCAATTTCTTTGCTATTTCTATTTGTTTTTGATTAGAGCCTTCTTCAATGCCTTCTAGTCTTTCACTGTTTAGAATCATTTCTTGATCTTCTTCTGGATCAAATAATATCTCGGCAAATTCTTCTGCGCTTAATTTCTTCTTAAACTTTTCCATTATCTTACCCCTTATCTTACTTCCTTGTGCAAGTTCTTTCATTTTTTTAATACTTGTACAATTTAGTATTGCAAGATTCTTCTCTTTCTCGCTAATATTATTATAATCCATTTCTTTATATTTGC
>OJMO01000562.1_pt1 | contig 26400 bp, 20 predicted proteins | sample 1597241 | NCBI WGS metagenome assembly OJMO01 (sample SAMEA2452129, study PRJEB22498) | human gut metagenome | biome: human feces; feature: human gut; material: feces | place: Australia | collected 2012 | reverse complement strand
CCGATGAAAGAGACCGGAACCATAAAGATCACGGCGAGCGGGTAACGGAACGACTCGAATGTCATCGCAAGCATCACGTACATCACCGCAAGAATCAAAAACAACAGCCAGGCGTACTGCTGCTTGGCGGTGTCAAACCATCCCCAACCCGGGACCTCCGCCTTGAAACCGATCGGGAGTACCTCATCGTTCATATACTTCACAGCCTTTTGGGACAGGGAGCGGCTGAGCTCCCAACTGCCTATGAAGTCGTAGCATACAACAAGCTCGTAGGACTGGTTGCTCTTTCTGATTGTCAGACCTGTCCGCTGCTTGTCGATGCCCCCGACACTCGAAAGCGTCATTTTCTTCTGACCGACATCTATCGGAGAGTTAAGAACGTGCCAGAGATCGTATCTGTCCAGATCCGAGGAACGGAGGACAACATCGACGGCTCCACCATCATATTCAGAAGTTCCGATCTTCCGTTCGTACAGTAAGGATCCCAGAGCGTTGTAGTAGGCGTAAGGATTGATGTCGGCAAGCGTCATCCGCCCAAAATCATAATCCAGCACAAACTCAATCGAAGGGCGGCCGTTCCAACCTCCCGACCAGATCTCCGCGCCCTGGACACGGCGGTTTGTGGAGAGATAGGCCATCAGCTTCTCGGCATATCGGCTGAGTTCCTGATAGTTGTAGCCCTTCAGCGAGATGCGGTTGCTCTTGGAGGACGAGACGATGTTGTTGTTGAAATTATTGTCGTCTATTCCGGAGACCCTCCAGTTCGCCCCGCCGAAATTGATCGCCATCCTCGTGACCTCGGACTTCAACACGGAAGGGAAACCTGAGTTCTCATACTCAGGCTTGAACTCCACCGAAATCTCGGCGTTGTCGTAGGAATATATCGACGTGGTGAATACGGAGATCTCATCGAACTTCGACAGATAATTCTCCATCGCCCTCACGACATCATTCAACTGGCTCACGGTACAGCCTTCAAGCATGCCGGCATTGATGATCAGACGTTTCTTTTCAGGCTCTCGGTAGAAATTGGAGCGGTTCAAGGATTTGTAAAACAGACCGAAGGAGGAACTGGCTATCTTGTCTATCAACTGACGGTTCCTGTCGTAAGGTTTCCAGGTGACAATCTTGTCCAGAAATCTGTCGAACCTGTCCGCCTTGTCCTTGTCATAATCAGACAGACGGGTAGGGAGCAGACAGAGCGGGATTCCAAACGCCACGATGAACAAAAGGACATACACCCAACGATGCCTCACCCCCCAGCCGATGTAGGAAGCGTAGAACCTGTTCCAACGCAGGATCCGGCGGAGCTTCCTTGGGGAACGCCCAGACTTGCCACCCGACATTCTTACAGGAATATATTCCATCAGCGACGGGATGAACAGGTAGGAAATGATCAGCGACAGTCCCAAGTTAATGACAATCACCCAGATGAAGTCCACGAGGTTGGCTTTTTCCTTTTCCGGAAGCAGAAGGACCATCATCAATGCGCCGACAGTCGTGGCCGCGGCCGAAAGGATGGACGGGAAAGCCTTCCGGTCTTTGAAATGGGCGTAGTGGTCGATCATCACGATCGAGGTGTCGATGATTATTCCGAGAGAGACCGTGATTCCGGCAAGGGTGTAGATGTGGATCTGAAGACCTGCCAAACTGTAGATCATCAAGGCGGTCAACACATTGACCGTCAAAGTGAAGACAATGATCAGCATATACCGCCACGACCTGTTGATCAAGAACACGAACATCAACAGAATCAAGATGCAGAGGGCGGTACGGACATAGATCTTGCCGAGCTCCTCGCTGACATATTCAGAGGAATCGTAGGCTATGCCGGCGGTGATTTCCGAAGGGAAGCCTTTCTGAAGCTCCGCCATCCGTTCCTTGACGGCGGAAGCGACAGTCAACAGGTTGGCCGAAGAAGCTATCTCCACCGTCAAAGTAATGGTGTTCAAACCGTTGACACGATAGTAACTTGACGGCACCGCTTCCTCATAGCGCCACTGGGCAACGTCCCCGATGTGAATCACACGGCCTTTGAAATTACCTACGGGAATCGATCCGAAATCCTTGTCCGAGGCTTCTTTAAGACGCACCGTCATCAATCCTTCAGAGGTTTCCGTCATTCCGAGGATTTCCTCACGGTAATATGAATTGAAGGCCGCGGCGATCTCGTCAGCGGTGACGCCTATGGACTGGATCTTGTCGGCGTCGAACGTGATCACCCACTGGAAAGGAACACCGCCGTCCACATTGACCTTGTCCACTCCCGGGATGGCGGCCAAATGGCTGAGGACGTGTTCCTTGACATATTTGGAAATCTCCCGGGAAGGGATCCCGCCCTTGACGAGATAGGATATCCGCGAGACCCGTCCGCCGCCAGACAAGGATATTCCAGGATAGGAGACCTCATCAGGAAGGCTTGGGTAAACGTTCCTGATTGCCGAGGCGACCTCGAAGCGCGCCGCGTCCATGTCCGTGCCTTTGCGGAACTTGACCGAGACAGAGCCTGAACCTTTACGTGAAACAGAGGAAATGTCTGTGACATCGCGTATCCCCGCCAAGACTCCTTCAATCTTGGATGTCGCCTCGCTTTCAATGATTTCCGCAGAGGCGTTGGGATAATAAAAAGATACATAGACCGTACGGCCTTCCGTCATCGGGGTGTATTGGATGTTCAGACGCGGCAACGCCGCCAGCCCGACAAGGGACAGCGCCACCATAATCAGAACGACCGAGAATGGAGAAAGTCTATTTTTTCTTTCTTCCATTGTAGATCGAATAATACAACGCCGGCACGACGAACAGGCTGACAAGGGTTCCGACAAGCATTCCCGCGATGATCACAAGGGACATCGGGTACTGGAGATCCGCACCCATGCTTCCCCTTGTCAGGAACGGGCATACGGCCAGAATCGTTGTCAATGAGGTCATTATGATAGCCTTCACCCTAAGCGAGGACGCATCAATGACAGCACGCTCAAGACTTTCGCCGGCCTTGCGCATCCGGTTGATCGTGTCTATCTTCAGGATGGAGTCATTGATGACAATACCGGTGATGACAATAAGGCCGATCATCGACATCAAGTTTATGCTGACCCCGAAAATCCACAGGACAAGCAACGCCACAAAGACATCCACGACAATCTCCGACAGAATGATCAACGGCTGGACCAGCGACTCGAACTGCGAGGCCAAAATCAAGTAAAGCAGGATTATGGCGACCAGCATTATGATGATCATCTCATCGATCATCTTGCTGTTGGAGAACCAGGAACCAGAATAGCCGACCTCGAAGTCACCATTCTTTCGCACGACGTCACTCACCGCGGCCATCACATGTTTCACGTCCTTCGACGGAACATCGAGAGCCAAAGGGTAGTAATTGTCCTCCGGGCCTGCGACCAAAGTTTTCAAATTCTCGGCAAAGGTTTGCCGCATAAGATTTGAAACCGGAATCCGGGATGTCTCCCCGTCAAGGCCTTTCTTTTCGATGAAAGTGCCATGCAGGACCTCCGAAAGTCCGGCGGCGTTGGAGCCTGTCACGACCGGAACAGTGCTGGTTCCCTGGACAATGTTGAACAGACGGTTCTCATTGAGCGAGTTCCTCAGAATCGACACAAGTTCCGAATAACCGACATCATAAAGCGCAAGCAAGTCAGGATCAGCGACAAACAGAGCGTCAGTCTTTACCGGAGGATCCGCCACGGTCACTTCAGGCAACGTTTCCCTGACCTCGGAGAGCATATTCCTCAACGGTTCGACCTCAACCTCCCTGTTCCTCACTGGGCGAAGGCGCGCCACGAGCGGAGCCTCGTTCCGGGCGAAAACCATGTCGAAGATATTCCCTGAAGCTTCGAATGAATATACCGCTTCCGGATATTCATTCTCCATCTCATCCTTCAATTCGCCCAGCACCTTTTTCAATGTGCCGGCATCTTTGCAATTGACGTAGATGGACGCTTCGGAAATTCCTTGGTCACCACTATGACTCAGAATGAATTGCTGAGAACCGACAAGAGCCGTCATCTGCTCCACGCTTCCGGTCAGTTTTTTCTCTAAATCCCTGATCCGCTCCGTGTTACGTTCAATGGAAATGTGTTCGTTCCAGTCAATCTTCATTATCGCGTCCGTCTGGGTCATCTCCGGCAGACGGGATTTCGGCATCTCCAGGAAACAGAACACCAGCCCGACGGTCGAGACGGCAAGAAGGCCCCAGGCGACCGGTCTGTGCCGGATGAACCATTCCATAAGTTTGTCGTCCCAGCGGCGGATCGGTTCGTCAAAGTTGATTTTCTCCAAAAGCGGACTCGGACGGAAACCATCCGAACCCTTGAACCACCAGTAATAATAGACCGGAATCACAAGGATGGTCACGATGTAGGAGGTCAGCAGCACGATGGCCACCGACATAGCCTGATCGTAGAACATCGCCCCGGCGATGCCGCTCATGAATATCAACGGAATGAACACCGCGCAGGTTGTCAGCACGGAGCTGAGCATCGCTCCCCTCACCTCTTTCGTGCCCTCAAGGACAGCGGAGCGCAGGTTCCCTTCACGTTGCCAGCGGCCGGTTATATTATCGACAAGGATGACCGTGTTGTCAGTCATCATTCCGACTCCGAGAAGCAGACCGGAGAGGGATATAATATTCAGGGTCAATCCGATGGCATAGAAGCAGAGCATCGAGAATATCAGCGCCACCGGCATCGTCAGGATCACCAGCACCGGAGAGCGGAAGTCCCTCATGAAGAGGAATATGATGACGCTCGCCAGAAGGAGGGCGACCACGATGTTCTGTAGCAGGTTGTTGATGGTATATTCAAGAAGCTGGGTCTGGTCTCTCGTGATCTCGAAGCTCAACTGAGGGTAGTCGTTCCGGAAACTGTCCATCAGACCGTTCATGGCCGACTTCAGGTCCGACATCTTCGCCTCGCTCTGCTTGATGACGGCAAGACACACGGCATCCTCTCCGTTCGAGCGGACGAGGCCGGTTCGTTTTGCCGGGTGGACGACGACCTTGGCGACGTCCTTTATCTGAAGAAGGCGGCCTTCCTTCTTGAACCAGAGGTTGGCGATGTCTTCACTGGAGGAAGCCCGGGAATCGAATTTGACATTGTAGCGGTACTCTCCGTCACGGATTGTGAGACTGCCAAGGCGGATGTTGGAACTCTTGACACAACTCTCGAACTCATTCATTGTCATCCCTGCCTGGAGTAGCTTGGACTCATCCGGAATTATGAGAATCTCGTCACTGACAAGGCCGCTGACATCGACCATGGCGACTTCGGAGAGTTGTTCGATGCGTTTGCTGATCACGTCACGTGCGAAGCGGCTCATCTGGGAGAAGGACTCGGTTACGGGGAACAAGTCCGATTGGGCCTCAGGCTCGGTGCGCTTCGACGGGCTCAGCGACCGATTCTGAGGCGGTCCCTGAGCTTGTGGTTCGACAGGCTCAGAGACCGAAGAAGTAATATTCACAAAAAACGCCGGAATGTCCGTGGCGCTGGCCTTCAAGACCTTAGGCCGGGCGATGTCGCCAAGGCTGGACATGGACCGGTCAATCTTCTCGTTGACCTCAATGAAAAGATAATCGATGTCCGAACCGTGGTTGAACGTAAGCCGGATCGTCCCGCTGCCGTCCTTCGCCTCACTGACGATGTCCTCAAGCCCGTTGATCTGGATAAGCTGCTGGCGCAGAGGCTTCAGCACACTCTCGTCCATCTCTCTGGCCGAAAGTTCCGAGGATGTGGCCTGCACGGTTATGTACGGGATGTCCACATCCGGAACCAACGACACTGGCAGCAGACGTATGCTGACAATGCCCAGAACAACGATGACAAGGGTTATCATCGTCACGGTTATCGGTCTGTCTATCAGATGTTTCAGCATTGCCTACCTTTTTACCAGCACATCAGAGTTGTCCGCCAGATTGAGATTGCCGGAGACAATCACCTGGTCGCCTTCGTTCAGTTCGGCGTTCCTGTCCTTGTTGGCCTCGACCACGTAGGACTCACCATTGGAATAAAGTATCGTGACATAAGTCCAATGTGCCTTGCCGTCATCCGTGCAGGTGAACAGCACGTCCAGATTGTCCCTGATCACCACCGCGCTGCGAGGCACGACAAGCTGTCCCGGAATCATCCTCTCCACGATCACACGGACGTTCATTCCATCGATCAGCGAGCCGTCGTTCCGGACCTGCGCCGTGACGGAGATCTGCCCCTTCTCATCCACAAGCGGATTGATGGCGGTGACTTTCCCTGAATATTCCTTGGTCTCGTCAGCGAACGGACGGATCCTCACCGGCAGACCGACGGAGAGGAATGAATATTCCGACTCCATGACCGAGAAATCCACCTCCAGCACACTGTCGTCCACAATCGTGCAGAATGTCCCGGACGGACTCTGGTCGAACGGCTTCTGCTTGATGTCAGCGACACGCCCGGAGAACGGGGCATGGAGAACCGTTCCGGCGATCTCGTAGGACGAGCGCGCGAAATCGTTCTTGGCGGCGGAATAGCCGGATTTCATCTTCGCCATGGCCAAAAGGTCGGTGGGGACCGAGGTGGTGTCCCCGGCGGAATATCCCTGTCCCACAAGATAGTCATACAAATCCAGTTCGGCCTTCTGGAGCGAAAGCCGGGAGGATTCCTGTGACAGCTTCAGGTCCGGCCTGTCAACGGTGGCGATCACAGAGCCCGCGGAGACATATTCTCCGTTCCGAACATTTATAGCCGCGATTTTTCCGGTTGTCCTGAACTGCAGCGCGCTTTTCCGTCCGGCAACCAGCTTTCCGTTGGACAAGAGTTGACGGGCGAAATCCTTCCTTTCCAATTTCACGACAGTGACTTCGTTTATCTGAGGGGTGTAGGTCAGTTTCCCGTCCTTCGCCTCCTCCGCCTTTTTGTTTCCACCACACGCTACGGCCATCACGACTAGACCGCAGACACCAATAGACACTAGGATATTCTTTCTCATATTCATGGATTCTGAATTATTCCATCATTCCCAATAATGAAGAAACGCTAATTACATATCGCATTTGTTACCACTTATCAATAATTCTTGAATATGCTTGAAATAATGTTCTGAAGCACTTTCTGAATATTTCGAGGTTATCATTATGTTCGTTATATAGTTTCCTGACTGCAAACAATAAATGATTTTTTCCGAATTACTCCAATACATATCATTCAGTGTATGCGTGGAATATGGGCTTATAAATAAATTCTTTGTTTTAGAGAATAATGCCTTAGCGTCCCGAAATCTATTATCCGGGACAAAAATGTGGCACTTGACAAGTCCTAACTCGGCAAAATTTTTAAAGAAGAGACTCTCTCGATCCAAACATGCAGAACAAGGATACAATGGTATTATCATAATCAAACATGAGTCCCTCTCCTTTGCGGCATCTTGATCATCTAAAAAGCCTCTGATTCTCCACTCGTCGGTTTCAATGAAAGCCTCCATTATCTCCTCAATTTGTCCTTGACGCTCCCAAAACATTGTCGATATTGTTGAATCGCTCTTGCGAATTCTTCCTACTGCAATTAATAAAACTATATCTATGGCAACAAATACCATCGTTATTATTAACCAGAAACGATTACCTGTTCCTCTCATATATTCTTCGCTTTGCTTTTTCAAATTCGGAGTCAAACATACTTAGTCCATCACCAATTACACCGACACCTATCATAACATCATTCTTATCATAGATGCCTCCCCAAAGGATCACTTCCTTCATTCCATTCAGCTTGCGGAACACGCCCTTCGTGTCAACAATCACTGGTATGTTGCAATCATACTGTTCCAGTTTTGCCCGAACCTTTGACGTGTCCTTCACACTACCATCAACATACACCAAAAGTTCCCAATCCGGATTATCATCCATAATCCTTTCAATCTTTCCACGAGGAGTCCTACTCAACCATTCATTCATGCATCCCGTTATCATGTACACGTATATCTTATTTTTGGAAAAATCCGGAGCATAATTTTCTACCAGGCCATGACGATCAATCACATACATTCCATCCTCAATCGCCACTGGATGTACCCCGTCATCTTTACAAGACATCAGTGATACAAACATAATCCAACTTAACACAATATTACGCATAATTATAACCAATCAGTTCAACTTAACCCTTCATTCGTTAGAAATCAAAACGGCTGACAACAGGCATACCTTCGGCAAGCCTCAGCCGTCGCCGAAATTTTGCATGCATAATTCAGACCTGCACCTGGGCAATGCGACATTGTTTGGTACACACAATAATTACTATCATTGCTGTCAAAATCAGTTTGGTCTTCTGGACCAGCCTTAAGAACAGCGGAGGTAGCTAAACATATAGAAATCAGCGCGAAAACTGCCAACAATACTTTAAAAAATTTTTTCATAATGCTCAATTTAATAATAATGTTATTGATTTGTGGTTGAACTGATTGGTTACAAAAGATTCAGTTTTGCGATGACGTAATTGCCATCTTTGCCAAGGGGATCAAGGGCTTCCGGGTTGGAGGCTTTTTTTAGGAGCGTGGCGGGGAATGTGCTGATCAGGGACGGGTCCAGCAGACAGTACAAAGCACCATCCTTTATCTGGCGGAACGCATTGGCCAAGACATCCAGCCCTACTTCACCGGCCTTAAACCAGCGCCATTGTCCGTCAGCATACAAGCCACAGTAGTTGCTTTGCATCGCCTGTTTCTGGAGAGCGATAATGACAAGACGCGTGTCACCATCACAAAGATATTGGCTGAGCATAGCGAATTCACTTCCAAGAAGATGATCCATCGCCGCGAACGAGTCATCATACTCATAGAAGGTCTTTGGAATCGCATATCTGCCGAAATCGAAGCAAGGACCGTCACTCATCAGCCCTTTGCTGTAAACTTTTATAATGTCAGAATATGAGTCGACGACAAAAACCGAATCGCCTGATTCAGAGAATATCTGTACGGTGGGAGTATAGTTCATCACCTTCTCCTTTGACGGGAAGAAATCCACTCTGGTTTCATCAGACAACAATGAGAACCGGGTCTCACGACCGGACCCATAGCCATAATATGTCAGGACCCCTTCATCCGTAATCCATGACATCGCTCCCAGATCCAATTCATTCAAGGACTTCAAATCAAGCATGGATCCACTCAAAGAGAAACGCTGGATTCTGGAAGGGACAGAAAACACATAGAGGGTCGAGTCTCGGTACTGAACGTCGTTGATGTGGACATATTCCTCAGGGCCATTCCCACGGTGGCCGATATTATTTAGGAAACGTCCGTCATGTGAATATCTGAAAATGTTCCCATTCAGATAATCTGTCACAATGTAGGAATCCTCCGTGACATTCAGATCCACAGATGAGCCCAAAAGATGCTCGTCATCAGCCTCTAACGGAACAATCTCAACCGACTTGACAACTTCCGCCAACGGATTCACCGTGTTGCCGAACTCCACCGGGACCTTGGCGGTGATTGAATCTCTTGATTCTGAGCAGCTCATTATCAATAGTATTGATAACAGCAGTATAGCCTTTCGCCTATTCATAACAGTTGATGTATTTAGCATATTCATTGATTCTGAATCATTCAACCATTTCCTTGACGTTGACGTCGATGTCTTTTCCCGTGATGAAATCGTAGAGGGCGTACTTCCGGAGGGTGTAGTAGTAGGTCCAGAAGTTGGAGTAGTCGGTGATGTATTTGGCCATCGCTGACTCGTTGTCGTTCTGGGCGTTGGTGAGGTCGGTCACCGTGGCCGAGCCGCGCCTGAACTTGTCCATCATCAGATCGTACCTTTCGGAGGCTATCTCCATCGCCTTGCGGGAAGCCATGCACTGCTGACGCTGGTTGTTGAACTGGCCGACGGCGGTGAATATCTTCCTGCGGTAGTCGTTCTCGCTCTGGAGGTTCTGCGCCTTGACGACCTCCTCGGCGGCCTTGGCCTTCTGCACCTTTCCCTTGCCAAGCCCCCAATCGAAGATCGGCACGCTGAAAGTCAAACCCACAACCTCCTGGTTCAGAAGATCCTTATAGACATCCGGCAGGCCATTGCCGGTCTGGGACAGGCCGAAGCGGGCGTTAAGGCTCATCGAGATGCCCCTGTCCGCCTTGGCCTTCGCCACATTCGAGGCGGCGTTCAATTCATTTATCTGATTGTCAAGGCTGAAGGTCGAGTTTTTCAGTGCCTTTTCCATCACCAGACCGTAGTCCATCAGAATGTCCGGCAGGGCATCGTCCACCACCGGTTCCACCTCCACGGACTCATCATAGCCCAGAATCGAGTTAAGGTACATCTGCGCCTGACGCACGTTGACGACGCTCTCGCCGATCGCGATGCTGTCGTTCAGCGCGCGGAGTTCCAATTGGAGATATTCAGCCCTCGTGACGCTTCCGAGTTTCATCCTTTCCGCCGCCACGGAGCGCATCTTCCCGGTGTTCTCGTAGTTCGACTTCACGACCTCCTGGTTCTTCAGGGCCTGGACGAGCGAGAAATATGCCGACACGGCATTTATCGTGACCTGCTCCATCGACTCGACGTAGCGGCGGCGGCCACGTTCATATTCCTTAGGCTCAATGAGTTTGTCCCATTTGAACTGGTTGTAGGAGAAAAGCGGCTGGACGTAGCGGACCGTGACAGGCTGGGAGTACCAGGTCAGTTTCTTGTTGAGTCCGAACTGGTCGATGCGGGAAAGGTCGGAATAGACATAAAGCCTTCCGCCGGTGAAGGTTATGTTCTGGGCGACCTGAAGCCCGAGGCTGTTCTGGAGGTTGTAGGTGCTGGCGTAGCGGAAGGAGCCATCCTCGTAGCTTTGCAGCAAGGTGAGCGACCGGTCGAAGTTCATCAGGTTGCCGTACAACACAAGCGAAGGCAGACGGCTCGCCTGATAGGATCGGTACGCCCAATAGGTCGAAACAAAGGCGTGCTTCGCCTCCAGCGCCGCCACCGACTGGCTCCGCGCCGTCCCGATCGCCTCCGAAAGCGACATCCGCCGCTGCGCCCCGAGAGGCGCCACCCCAAGAAGGAGAATGAATATACCGACCGCAGCCGTGGTTATTCTATGGTTAAGGTTCATCGTGTTCTAACCTTTTAGTGTTCGCTAATTTACCAAATATTTACGGAATATGCGCATTAAGGTTATAGATTTTCTCTACTGTAACCACCTTTTATTATAGTCATTTGAAGCCCTCGATTCAATTCTCTACTTAATAGTCTATCCTGACTATGCTTTGCGGTCTATCAGCATTTTCAAATTGCACATTTATAGTAATTTGATCTTTCGCTTTTATATGCCCATAATCGATGATTCTTTTTTCCAAGAACCTTAGTTCAGGATTATATCGGGATGTTGAATCTCTTTCCTGTCCAAAACAATAATTGCTCATTAAGAGTAGAAACATTAGCAAATGAGCCACTCTTCTTATATCAAGAGCCAATGAATGATATCGCATAATATGATTATATCTTGAAACTTAGAAAGACAAACTGCTCTGAATCCAGATCAAGGCTGTCGTAAGCGTAATAGGTGCCATCATATTCACCAATCACTTCAAAACCGTCACTGACTGGAACCCGTCCGACAAGATTATAGTTTCCATCATAAATCTGGAGAATTGTCCCGGCGGCCTTGTCCAGGCGACAGGTCCGGAAAATGTAGTCACCGCATTTGACAAGCCTGTCATAATAACCGTGTTCTTTCCTCATTTTCTTGCACTTGGATTCGTATTCCTCGAAAGATGTGGTTTCAGGGTACTTTCCAGAGATACCCTTCTCAGAAAAGCCGAACGAGCCGGTGACATTGCCGTCATAGTCCATCAGGAATATTCTCGGATCGGCGGCGAAAGTGACGGCAAGGCCATCCTTCTCAGCATAGAAGTCATATTTTGAGAACACCGGGATGTTTCTCTTGTGATAGACAGGCGGATAATGACCGAATATCACCTTACTAGACTCAACCACCTCAGGACGGAAACGGATGAATATGTAGGAGTCTGTCCAGAATCCTTTGCTTTGCCGCTTCTCGTAACCGTTGTAACTTACGTGCTCGGTGATGGTCGGGATTATCACAGCGGAGTCGATCGCCTGCATTCTATTGCACTCAAAATTGTACTCGTACATTTCCGGAACTTCAGGATCGGGATGATTGTAAAGGTCAGACCAACCTTTGTTTCCAAGATCTCCATAGTTCGGACTCAGCGCGGTGAACCAGGCCTGGTTCAATGAGAACAGTTTTTTATAGTCTTTCGAGAACCTATGGATGAAACAGTTCGAGTCCTGCATGATGAAATCTCCCGTGGACTTGTCGAACGTCGAGATAAAAGAGGCGGCCAGGACTTCTTCAGGACCTTTCCCTTGGCGGATATGCTCCCCCATGAAGTGACCACTGAGGTCATACTCCTTGATTCCGACGGCATATTCATCGACGAAACACAAGAGGCTGTCCTTCATGTGCCACTGTCCGGAAAGGGATGTATATTGGGCATCCAGCCTCAAGGTGTCAAACACCAAGGATGTGCGAACTATGTTCTCTTTTCCGAAGTGTTCGACGCTATCGTACGGACTGTCACTTCCGGTGCATGCGGACAAGAGTCCGAGCAGCGTTGACAATACAATGACTATTAAAACTTTATTGCCAAGAATAAGGCATCTATGACTATTTGAAACCATCTGTATAGTCTTTTTTGAATAATAACTGATAAGTTTTCCTCGCCCTGGAAGCTTTCGCGTCCAACTTCTTCTTCTCCTTTAACACCTTGGCATCATCGTTCCCACAGCGGACAACAAGGTCTCTCTCCTGCCGCGTCTGAGTCTGTCCGCAAAGGATGTCCCACGTTGTTCCCGTGTCCTTCATGAATCGAACCAAATCAATCTCCTTTGAGAGTATCCGCTTCCAAAAGTTGAAATCACGTGAATCATTGTAGCACAAGATACTGTACGCCGGAGTAGCCTCGCCATGCTCCTCTCCGGACTTGAGCATCCGAGGTTCCGAGAGCTTCATCATGAAATCCGTCTCGACACGATTCTTGAACGGGTTGCGGAAAGGGTTTGTCTCAGCGCAGTAAAGGTCTTCGGCAGCGCCCTCCGGTACTCTCCATGACAATTCCTGTCTTATGCTCTCGGAGTAGATTTTTCCGTTCTTCTCACCGTAGGTTATCGTGTAGGTGTACGGGGTGGCAAGGGACATCGGTGAAAAGTTCCTGACATATCTTGTGAACCTGTCATCCATATCTTTCACCACAATCTTTTGAACCCGCCCGTCATAGTCAATGAACAACTGTCCTGAACACAGGATCCTCTCCTTGATGGAAAGTTCTTTGGCATTCGAGCGGAAATTGATGACACGGACATCCCTGCCGCCTACCTTGGCGGTGCCGTAACTCTTGTAGCTGTAGCTGCCTACCATCTTGGGGTTCAGGGGCGAGAATATCTCAACGGCTCTTTTCCTGTCCAGGGCAGACACATCGAAGTAGTTGACATAATTAACCTTAAGTGCGTCCACCCCATTAGTCTGGCCTTTCGAGTTAACACTCAAGACCGGATTGACCTCATTCTTGTCAGCGAAAAGGCTCTCGCTGACAAAAGTGTCGCAGACGTACAGTCTTCCCATTGCGTTTCGGTCATCCCAGTAGAGTTTTGTGTTTGTTTTCTGGTTGAAATCCAGAGAGGCGAACACGCCCACAGCGCCTTGCACCTCTCTGTATTTCCCGTCGCACTTAATGGTCCGTATGATCAAGAATGAGGCGTAATAATCAGCATAGTTCTTAGAGAAATCACGCGCCGCATCCTTGACGATGGAGCGTGCGCTACGTTCCCCTCTGACCACAGAAGCATGCAACGTGTCCTGCGCATTGTCAAAACTCGAAGCAGATACTCCATAACCCATGAAGAATAGGGTAATTAAAAGAATAAAACGTCTCATTCTATAAATCAATTAATTCCACAAATGCTTATAAAACAATATTACGGACAATTTCCCGCAAAGTCAGCACAATTCAAAAGATCATTGCAAACCGCAGCCGTGGTTATTCTATGGTTAAGGTTCATCGTGTGCTAACCTTTTAGTGTTCGCTAATTTACCAAATATTTACGGAATATGCATCAAGGCAGTAAATTTTTCTCATCGGATCACGATCCCGACGATGTACTCCTCCGGAACAAGGCCGAAGTAGCGGCTGTCGCGCGAATTCAAGACGTTGTCGCCGCCGAGGAAATACCAGTTGCCTTTGAAGGTGTATTCTTTCAGAATTTTGCCATCAAGAGAGACCTGTCCTTGACTGTCAATTGCCGGCATAAATCCGGTTTCATATTTGATCAACTTCCTGTACCAAAGAAAATCAGTTTCTCCAATTGTGACCTTATCTCCTTTCCCAGGAACGTAAATGGGGCCGAAATACTTTACGTTCCATCCATTCATCGCATAATAACACCCTTTAACCTTCATAAGTGAACTGTCCGGGATATTATGAAGCCTGTACTGGTACTCACTCTCACCGACAATCCGCCCCTCCTCGTCACGGTAAAAGCCGTCCTTTATCCGGACCGAGTCTCCAGGCGCCCCTAGACACCGCTTGGCATAGACATAATTGATCTTAAAACCAATCGTATCTTTACTGCAGACGAACGGATAATTGAATATCACGATATCGCCTACGGACAATTTCCTAAGTCCCGGCATCCTGAAAGAAGACAATTTGGTACTTGAGAAGTCATAGTTTCTGTAGATTCTGGCTCCCATCAGCAGTTTGTTCACATAGATACGCTGCCCGTTATGGAATGTAGGTTCCATAGAATCGCCTTTAACCGTGAAGCTGTCAAAAAAGAAAATCAACGCAACAGCAAAAGCGGCAATCACACCAACCGCCACGAGAAAGATTTTGAATATGATATGTCTCATCATCATCCACAAATCACCACCAAACCTGTTTGCCATTCTCGTAAGTGAACAGCCTTTCCTCCTTACCTTCAGTACGATTACGCAAGATATAAAGACATCCTGAAGGGACGTTCTCATAGACAAGGGAATCCTTTTGGCCGGTCAGTTGGCCCAAAGATTTCCAACCGCCATCCCAACAGAACAGTTCGTAGGTGCAATGAGGATAAATATTGTTCGAGTCATTCCTTGGACAATATGCGACTCCTGTCACAGTACGCTCCCCACCCAGATCCAGTCCTACCCATATCGGCTTGGGAGAATCGACAACTATCACATTGCCAGGGAACACCGCCGTGGAATCCGCTGACTGGTACACCCTCAGATAATTCCTTGTGTTTCCGTCAAAAACAGTGCGGATGTTGCTTGCATTAGCCTCTTTGATTCCAATGTACTTTCCTTGGAGCGGTTTCCCGTCCTCTCCTACGAAAGCGATCTCCGCGACATTGCCGGCATTGCCTCTCGCAAAAATGTCAGGATATAAATATCTCACATAGCGGCACTTGACTGGAGCAACCGCAAAAGTGTCCATTTTGGAATCCGGCAGAGAGTCAATCGTGAACAATGTGACAGCATTCTCAAAATCAGGATTATCCGCACCTTGGAATCTGGCTCCGACCATCTCTCCCGCATAGCCAAGCTGGTACTTGAAGCGGCCATATTTCCTGGTCAGCACCATTCTTGAAACCGGATGAACACTGTCGGTGACCGCTGGATGTTGCCTCCCATCCTTCTCAAGGAATATCGGGTCACTCACCGGGAAGAATCGACCATCCTTGTAATATTGAGGCAGATAGACTATCCTTCGTCCCATCTCGGCAAATTTAGCCTTGCCGTTCCGGGAATATGAATATGTGACCGGGACCCATCTCTTGTTGTTGAACACACACAGGTAAACCACAGATACATCCTTCTTTAAAGAATCCGGAATCCTGACCGTGACATCAGAAGTCTTGACAAGATGCGAGGTGACATCCTGATAACCGGCATAAGGGAAATCAAAACGCCTCACAATTTCCAATTCATCCTCCGGCATCATCTTTCTTGAGAATTTCTTCACAAACACCTTCGGAGGTTTGTTCGCCATCTCATTCTCTCCCGGATTAAATTTGGCGGCGGAAAAGTCAGCCCACTCATTATCCTTAGTAAGAATCGCATTGAAATCGTGCCCCGCGCTGCGGTTCCCCCAATGCGGGATTGTGCAGTGCGCCACCGCCAGCCCCATCGACCTCATAGCGAACAAAGCTACGGCCGCCTGCTCAACACAAGAGCTGAGGCGGCACTTGCGAAGCTGATCCACCGACAAAGACCGAGGATGATTCTTGAATATGTGTCCTCCCCCAGCCGGAAGGAACCAAGTAGAGATGTCCTGATTGATCAGCCGACAGACCGCCACTGGATCGGTGTTACCCGCCAAAGAATCGGCGATCCACTTATAACGCTCGCGGAAATAATGTCTCCAGTCTTCCGTAAGCGGCTCGCTTCCATAACGATACGGCAGGACATACTCACAGAAGTCCTCGAATGACAGATGGGATGTCCAAGGATAGTCCAAGGTGGCGAAAGCCTCATCTATGTTGTCAATCAGATAATCCGCTGTGACAGACCGCAAATCATCCGATCTTCCATAATGGTACTTTGTAGGATCGCCGTACTTTGCCAACACCCTATTCCATATCTCATTAACCTTGATCTGCACAAGATAGACATTTACCTCAGTGTCCTCGAACCTGATGTCAAGATTGCCGACAGCATCAAAGAACTCTGCGTCAAGGCTGTCCAGTTTCTGACTGGTCAACGTGTAACGCCCGACCATATTCTCAATAAGAAAGCAAGCGGCCTTGTACTTCTTCCTGTCTCCCCGATAATGCTCCAAAACCCTCTCCAACTCCACGCGGTTCTCTCCGGCAAGCGACAACGCCGCCTCCAGCCTCGGAGAATACCTGGAACAGGACAGCTCACAAAAAGCCACTAATATGAATAATAATATTTTCTTCATCACAACATCATCTTACGCTTCCCCTCAAAAATTCAGAGGCATAGGTTTTCATTTCATCGGTCGCCGAAGACCTTACCTTAGGATTGGAATCCAATATCGCTTGTGCCAATCGGTTGGCATCTTCCGTCCGTCCTTCACTTTCATACAGCAGTAACAGCTGATACAATGGGTACAACTTGCAAGGTTGCATATAATGAGCCACCTTATAATGGTCTTCAGCCTCGTCGAATCTTTTCAAGGAAGTGCAGACATTCCCCATCATAACATAAAACATATTGTCACAACTCACCTCTGTTCCACGTCTGAACGCATCCAGACTTTCCTCATAACGACCGGCATTCTTAAGTCTTTTGCCAAGCCAGAACAAATACTTCGGATGATCGCACAAGATCTTAGCCCGTTCCAGATGCAAATCATTGACCGTCCTGATCCTTAAGACTTTGTCTATGGCAAAGTCCTTTACAGCATTGACCTTATCCCTTATTCTGATGTTTATCGGAATAAGTAAAGAGACACATACTACACAAGACACTATTGAAACAATTGCCTTATGCCATCCAGCCAAAACCATCAACGGTCGTTTGTCCCAAGCGGCTGCACGCGCCACGAACAAGCATCCTAATATCTTGAAAGGCAAAAGGCTGAAAGGGTAGGAAAACATAGCGCACACCGACAATGCAAGCAATCCATAGCCGATCTCGTTCTTTCCACGGAGCAGTTTACATATTGAGACAATGATGATCAAAGAGAACAAAAGCAGCCCGACAAGCCCCTGCTCCACGCCGACTTCGAGAAAATCATTGAACGCATATTCCGGGGCTCCGGCAACAGATGCAAAAGACGAATCTGGATTGGCCATAAAATATTCCTTCTGACTGTCCGAAAACGCTTTATGAAAGCCACCTATGCCGCTTCCGAACACAGGGTGGCCGCATATCGCCCTCAATGAAACAATCCACATCAGCAAACGTCCGTCAGCCGAATCCTTCTTCAGGAAATAGAGCCCGGCCCCAAACGCAAGCGCCAAAACCATTACCGCCAATAACAATCTCGGATTACGTCGGCCAAACAAGATTAACAGCACGACAGCCAACGCGACAAATGCTGTTCGGCTCAATGTCGCGGGAATGGTGATCAAGCCAACAATACCCCCTGCGGTACAAAGCAAAACCAACATACTTCCGGCAAGACGTACGCAGCACTTCTCGCCTATGTGATTTCTCAACGAATATATTCTATACCTTTTATGGCAGTACGCCAGACAAATCGCAAGCATTGTAGCGACATATATTGAATACGGACCCGGGTTAAAGAATGTTCCAGTGATCCGGAACACAGCGTGGTTGGAGCGTTCAAAGCCATACAACTGCAATAAACCGACAACGCACTCATAAAGCCCGAACACAACTATCCAAGCCACAAGAATTTTGTCCAATGACCTTTCTTGCGGTAAAACCAAACGAAGGATAGCATACAAGACAAAGGTCGTGGTTAATGGAATCAATGCATCCTTCGAATGGTTTTCCGATAAGAAAAGTGCATTCAAGATGGAATAGGAGAACCAAGCAAATGCAAGAATATCTATTGTTGAAATTTTGAGAGTGGTCTTTCGGTCCGCCAAACCAATGACAATCAGCGGTCCAACGGAAAACAAAAGCACCAAGAATGTCCGATCCGGCCTGCCAAAGTAGTCATCAACGGTTAATATAGTAACCCAGAGAAATGCCAGAAGGACAAACGTCCCTACCATCATCTTCCAATATTTCAGAGAATAGATCATCCTACAATAGCTCTACTAAGGCATTGTTCCACCATTATCTAACATCGTCACAATGATCCTCTTGTACAAGTCCCACAATTGTGGTTTATGGCTCGGATCTCCAGAAAGGACCACCTTTCGATTCTTGTCCAATAAGAACACATGTAGCAACGGCTCTTGAGGAATATTTTTATTCTCCGCATAGAATAGTCCTTTCTCATCTAAGAATATCGGATGCCGAAAGCGTGTCCGGCAAAGTGTGATGTAAACCGTATCAACGTTTTTCTTTTTCGGAGAAAAGATAAATACAGGAGAAAACTCTCCTCCGACTTCCTTTCCAAAATCAATGATATTACGGTAGTCATACATGTGGTCAAGCTGACACGGAACACACGAGTCTGGATCCCTATACACAACCAAAAGGACGGGAACTGTGTCAAGGTCAATGGATACAGAATCCTCTCCCATCACCATCTGCCGCATTTCAGGGAATTTGATCTCCGTCATACTGAAGTCGTTCATCATCGTTGTCAGTCTTTGCTGACGGCACGATGGTGATAAGAGAAGGATCAGAAAGAGCAAAAATATAATCTTACCATTCACTTTTCGGATAGAAAAAGGTGAGTATCGGATTGTCATCATTTTTCATCGAACACATTAAATCAGTCATCCGCTTTCCGAACTGTTTTTCCAGAACGTCACGATTGTTCAGGTCAAGGCCTTGCATCCGCCTAATGGACTCTACGGGGAAGAAATAGCCGATAAAAGCATTGTCAGTAGAGCCAACAAAATTATTGAACGGGACTGGAAAAAAACCTGAAGTTGCATTAAAGACGATGGCTTTATCCTTAGACTTTGTGTACAGTACGCGGTAGTTATGATGACTCCTTAGAAATTCAAAGAACAGATGATTGTCCGACATATAAAAATCACCAATCATAAAAAAGTATCGGTCACCGGACTGCTCCGACCGAATCTCCTTACGATTCCGAATGTCTCGAAGCCTTTCTGGAACTGTTTTCTTTCCAAAATCCAACCAACAATACGGTTCAGCAACGAAATTACCATTAATTCGAAAAACCGTATCACAATAAACCGGATGATAAAACACATCTCCATTCTTCTCAAAAAAATCATGGTCATTCAAGATTGTCTCATATGTGTTCTTTTTCCTGTAAAGGCCATACTTGGACACCACGCCAAGACTGTCACTCACAAAAAGGGAATAATCCTTCACGAACGATTTATTGTCAGAATTAAGACTGACGAACATCAGATTGTTATCATCAAACTCATGAAACTTCATACTAAAGAACGGGTATTCCCTTGACTTTATATATTTCCCGCCCAAATCATAGTGAAGTAGTTGTTGTCTGAACTGATCCCAAATCACAACTTCCTTACAAGGATTCACTTCCATCATTGTAGGCTCAATATATTCACCAGGACCTCGACCACGATGTCCGATGTCTGCCAGGAACTCTCCTGCCAAGGAAAAAGCCTTAACTGACTTGGAACCATACCGATCCAGAATCAAGATGGTCGAATCAATCACTATCGCCTGATTAATTCCAGAAACCGCAGCCTTTGGAGCATTGGAAAGAGGGACGAAAGTCACCGAGTCAAATATCGTTTCCAGATTGATATTCTTATGGGTGTTCGCATCCGAAATCTCAATACGAATAGGTTCAGCCAAACCTCTTTTTATTGTTGCCGCATTCTTCTTTTGTTCATCGGAACACCCAACCGGCATCACGACAACCAATAGAGTCAAGGCAACAACACAGATTATTCCCTTATCAAGTCCTCGCATTTGTCATCATTTATTTTCCGCACAAGGATGCCCTTTCGGTGCTTCATCATGACATAATCCAGAACCTTTACCACATGCATCTCTATACCAATACGTGGTTTCGTAATATGTCTCAGTCTTCTCCTCTGATGATCCTCCACCAGAATAGGATGCTTTCACCACAACATTGTACGATCCAGAAACAGCATCAAATTTCCATTCATATTTATAGCTATTCTCGTTCACCTGAGTAGCACTGCCTACACATAAGACCTCATAGAGTTTCCAATTGGTACCCGATAATCCACGATGATACTCATCTCCTCTCTTACGTTCACCGTTTTCATCTTGTGCAAGTGCTTCAATATTCATAGCCAGAAGATTGTTCTTCGGCTGATAAGATTGGTACGCCTTGTAGGCACCAAAGCCGGATGCCACTATCGCGGCAGCGGCCAATGACAAAATCAACTTTTTCATTGTTTTGATGATTAGTTAGTTAATAAAATATTAAGAAGGTATTAGTTTTACCACTCATACTCCTCACAGCCTGTGAAGAACACGGCATAGTAGATATGACCATTCTCCGCTGTGATGTCCATTCTGTAGGCGGTATTAGGTTCTATAGGGATTACCATCCTTCCTGAAGCACTGTTCCCGACATAGTTCTGGAGTTCTCCTGTAGTCTGATTCTCAAGCACAACATCCACCGTTCCGAGATTTGACAGGAACGACAACTCAAGACTGTTCGTGTAAGAATAATAGAAGCATTCAACTTGAACTTTCGCCGGGGCGAGGTTTCCCTTTGTGTTCGGCTTCGTTTCTTCTATAACTACAATAGGTTTGATGTCCTCTTTTTGCGAATACATCGCAAAGTTAGCTGTCAACAATGACAATAATATTAGTATAACCTTTCTCATAAAAAATGTTTTATTTCCGACTGCAAAGTTCGGGAGAAAGATCGCTTATACAATGAAAAATAGTTTCACTTTAAGCAAATATAATCCCTTAATTTTTAAGTAGTTACAAACGGATTAAGATCCATTTTCTCACTCCGTCCCATCTAACACACTAATTATCAGCACATTAATCAAATATCGGCGATATATCACAATTAACAATGCGCTAATTATTAAGCGATTACATCAATCACGATATCAATTCCGAGAAAAGAGTCTTGTTTTCGTCGTCCAACCTTGCGATTTTTTCTTTAATGTTGTACCGCTTTGTGTAAACAGTGTTCACATTATAGCCCATCATTCTGGCTATGGTCTTGGTGTCAAAGCCAAGGATCAGGAAGGAGATGAAACGGAAATCCTTCTCAGTGGTATCCGGTATCGCCGCCCTTAGCTTTGTCATTATGCCATCGAGATTGTCATCAAGCATAGACTCAAGCTCCTTTTGGTTCGGCTCATCCAATATCGCAAGGATCTTTTTAACCTCCGCATAAATATTATCATCACTGTCTTTTGAAGATTTGCCTGATTCGAAGTACCGACGGCACAGTTTATTCAATTGGGCATACTGCTGTTTGTTCACCTGGACATACTTCGCCCTCAGCCTCATCAACGCCTGCTCTTTTTCCGCGGCATCCGAAAGTTTTTCCGACAGGGTTTGTATATTCCTCTCAGCCAATTCATTCGCGGATTTCAGCGAATCTATGGAGCGCAAATGTTCAGCCTCACAAAGGAGCGACTCGTTAAGTCTTTGCTTCACTTCATCATTAATGAATGACATTTCCTCCACCTGACGCTGCCACATTTTCTTACGTTTCGAATAAATGCCCAGGCCTGATGCCACCACCAGCAAAGCTATCAGGAAAATCATCCATTTCATCTGACGCTGGAGCCTTCTATCCTTATCCAACAGCAGGGACTTGCTCTCATAATAATCCGACTGCGCCAACGCCACCGATTGGCCAACCGTTTCCAAGACCTCTGAATTTTGATCATTTAGAGACTGTTCAAGATATGTCAAAGCAGTTTTGTACTTCTTCCTGTCTCCCCGATAATGCGCCAAAACTTTCTCCAACTCCACACGGTTCTCCCCAGCAAGGGACAATGCCGCCTCCAGCCTCGGAGAATACCGAGAGCAGGACTGCACGAATGAACAGATTACCAATATAATCGTTACGGAGAGATTACTTTTGAATTTCATTGTCCACGTTCTTGATATGTTTAATTTTTAATGAATCCAAGCACATTTGAGTCCTATATCTCAACTTTCTCATAGGCATATTCCGTACATTAACGGGCATTCGCAAAACCGACTCACCAACCCCAAATGCTTTATCATATTCCCGTATAGACACATACAGCTCCATTAACAAGACCAACGGATATAGCCGAGAAGGTACCATATAATGAGCAAAGATATACTCGTTCTCCGCTTTATCATATTCGTTCATATCTTTATAATTATCTCCCATAACGTTATGGAACATCGGGTCCGAAGAATATTTCGCACCATAACTTAAAATTTCATTACTCTTTTCATAATGATAATTTTTCCTCAACGCAGTTCCATAATCATAAATAAATCGGGAGTTACCTTTCAAATCATCAAACAACCTCTCATACTCTTTGAGTGCTACACTTCCAACTGACGATGCATTTAACTTTAGCCATTCAGTCTCAGAATGCCTCTCCTTGATTCTTGATGGAATAACCACTATCACACCATATACCACAAATAATGACAAAGCGATAGGAATACAAACCTTTAATACCCCACGTGACGGAATCGCAGATATCAAGAAAAAGAATAACGCTACGTTAAACTGCCACAAACTAAAAGGGTATGAAAAAAATGCGAATACGCATAGTGTGATCATCCCATAAGCCATAGGAGAATTCTGCTTAATAAGCGATTTCACGGCAAAAACCAGAACAGACACGAATAGAAGCATTACTGGAATACCATACTCAATGCCTACTTTCAGATATTCATTAAATGCATACACCGGTGCCCCTGCAACTCTTTCGGCCCAATCAGAATGGCTCTTTTGAGAGAAATATTCAGCCTGCGTTTCGCCATATACACCTAAAACCGTATTATAGCCATATCCTGTCAAAGGCATCTTTGAAATAGCCTTACATTCAATATTCCATATATGGAAACGTCCTAAGGCCGAATCTTTCTTTATAGCAAAAGTTACCGCCATAAAAGTTAAGAGCAAGACAATCAGGATACAGATTACGTATCGTCTCCTCTTGAAAAACAATCTGAATTTCTTCTCTCTATATGCAAATAAAGAAAGCGCAACAATCAATGCCAACCAAGCAGCACGGCTCATAGAAGCCGGTAAAACAACCATCCCCAAGAAGAAAGTCAGCAAGCTTGCTATTTTCACCAAACAAGATAAACGACCTGCCTCTTTCTGATCACGGGTCATAATCAAAGACAGGCAAGGAATCGCGATAGAAAGCCCAACGGTTACAAATCCTCCAAGTGGACCAGGATTTTTAAAAGTCCCGGTCATAGGAAACAGATTATTCTCCGAAGGTAAATAACCAAAGCATTGCAAAAGCCCAATTGCAGATTCCGCAATGGCCAAAGTAAGAATCATACAAATCAAGAGCTTTTGCAAATTATTGGCCAAGGCACAACTAGTTAATTATGAATTATTTCAGATGATAAACAATAAGGCAAGGGTTTCCGTCTTCTGGCAACGCCTTCAGGGCTGAGATAAAATTCTGGACAGCTTCATTTGGTGAGCCAACCATACTTTCCAGATTGTATTTATCCACAAAATCTCCCGGGCGCCAAAAACCGATGATGTTTTCAGAATCTGAAGCGACAATATTTACCAAAGGTACTCCTTCATACTCATCACACGCTGCTTGTCTTAAAGGCAATCCCATATTGGTGTCTTTATCAATCAAAAAGTAAACATCATTATACGTACGCAACAATAAATGATGTTCAGACTCAAAAACTGAAACAAAACCAGAAAAATAGCCGTTTTTAGACATTTCAGAATATGTTGTAGCCACAGAAAACACTACGTGATTTTTATAATATTTATCATCAACAAGCATTCCCTTATGCTCAACATATAAAAGAGGCAAGACCTTATTTTTATCGTCAAGTGTATAAATAGTATCATCAAATGGTTTCAGAATAATGACCCGATCATAACCACCTATGGGACATTTACCTGTTGGTTCTGCAACGTTTTCCGAAGTCATCGGAAAGCCAATCAATGATGTCACTTTTTTGTCATTAATTGACAAAATACGGTAAATTTCATTAAAGTTATTATGGATGCAATTGTTGACAAGGATTCGTCCTTCGCCTAAACTAACAGCATCATTAATGAAACCTAAACTACTTTTTGGAAACAATGCCTCAGATACAAACCGGCCATCAGGCTTGTAGGTAAGTATTTTATCCTGACACCCATCAAGTATCAAGACATTGCCATCTTCACCAATAGCAAAAGTGTCCACACGAAGATATTCCGATGAGGCACGCCCCTTTAGTCCTATCCGATTAAGATATTTTCCATTTTTGTCAAATCTGACAATCAATCCATTATAATTATCAAAAACGATATATGAGGTATCCGCTTTAACAATTTTCTTTATTCCTGATAATGTGCTGCCATCTGTCAACTCCAATGGTATTATATCATAGCCTTGAACTATCGACGGATATATTTGCGTGTTATCATCATACCCCAAGATAGCCGCCACATTCTTTTTTTGTGCCTTATTATGACATCCCATTAAAGAAGTCATCACACAGAATGCCACAATAAAAAGTACGTGGTGCCTAAGACAATTTGTGCTCCCCATAATATGATCCCATTTTTATGCAGCAGTTCTCATTGGAAGCCTCACAACTATAAATTGTAATCTGCATTTCATATTTACCACCTACCACATACTCTCCGCTAACTTTAACCCCACAAACGTTGACCTCTCCTTTTATCGTACACGTACTAGTTACTGTTTCAGCATCCTTGACCATCGTACTCATATTCCAATTTCCACCATTTGATTGGCAAGTGCCACGCGTCCAACCTTCAGGCCCAGGCACAGGTATTCCGGGTACTTCCCCTCCGCCAGTTTCATCCCGCGCCAGAGCGTTAACATTTGCCAAAAAAAGACTCTTAGCCGCCAAACGTTTTTCTGACACAAACATCGTCAATACTGACATCGCGATAGTAAGTATCGACACGATAATTAATACACATTTCTTCATAACTCAATAATTTTGAATAAACTATAATAACGATAAAGATTTGACAAAAATATTGTATAATGCATCCGACTGATTTGGATTCCCCACAAAAATTGGTGTACCTCTCTTGTCAATAAGAAATGTATGGTATCTCTGATCAGAAGGTATTGTTCGATTAATTTGGGCGAATTCACAGGAGCCATCAAAATACACTGGATATTTATATTTTTTAGCTAATAGCATCCTTAACACCTCTGAAGCATCTTCCGCACGAGGAGAGAAGACAACTACTACATCAAACAATTTAGTCGAACCCGCCATCATAAACAAATTGTCAACAATTTCAAGATGAGCTATATGACAAGCCGAACACGATGACGAATCTATGTATTCAATAAGTTTAGCCCTATCAGGCAATGGTTCCATACCCAAAACTTTTCCCTTCTCTATTCTTATAAGATTATCAGGGATAACAATTTCATTCTTCTGAAAATCAGTTAATATCTTTGCCACTTGTACATTTCTATTAGAACAAGATACCACAAGTAACAAGATGAATAGCAGGGGATACACCTTAAGCATATATCTCTAATCTACTTCCGTGAAGAACACCGCATAATAGTTATGCCCGTTCTCCGTTGTGATGTCCATTCTGTAGGCGGTATCAGGTTCTACAGGGATTACCATCCTTCCTGAAGCACTGTTCCCGACATAGTTCTGGAGTTCTCCT
>OJMO01000557.1_pt1 | contig 26581 bp, 28 predicted proteins | sample 1597241 | NCBI WGS metagenome assembly OJMO01 (sample SAMEA2452129, study PRJEB22498) | human gut metagenome | biome: human feces; feature: human gut; material: feces | place: Australia | collected 2012 | reverse complement strand
TATATAAAAGGCATATATTGTGTGCCTTTATTTTATATATTTGACAAGACATTTTAGCGGTAATATAATATTGCAAGATATCATAAAATCTTATAGGAGAATTTGCAATGAAGAAAAAAGGAAAATTAATAAGAAACTTAATTATATTTATATTATTAATTGTATTAACATTTACAATAATATTTAAAGACAATAATTTTTTTGATATTTTTTTAATAATGAAAAATGCTAAATTTGAATTTATACTTATAGGTATAGTAGCAATGTGTATATATTTAAGTCTAGAAGCCATAAATATTGGAAGAACTCTTACAATGCTAGGAGAAAAAAGCACTTTCTTAAAAAACTTTAAATATGCTGCAATAGGCTTTTTCTTTAGTGCTGTTACACCTGCTGCAAGTGGCGGTCAGCCTATGCAAATATATTATATGAGTAAGGACGATATAGCTGTTTCGAGTTCAACAATTGCATTGCTTTTAAATTTAACAAGTATGCAGATAACTACAATTTCTATGGCTTTGGTAAGTGTATTCTTTTTTTATCAATACTTAAATAGTGCACTTGTTATATTTTTCGTAATAGGAATAATGCTAAATTTATCTGCATTAATACTGCTTTTAGTTTCAATCTTTTCAGAAAAATTGTCCAAAGGAATAATAGACTTTGTTATTAAGTTATTAAAATTTTTTAAAGTAAGAAATATAGAAAGTAAAAAAGAAAAATTAAACAATGAACTAGAAAAATACCAGAAAAGTGCTATATTTGTTAGAAACAATAGAGGACATTTACTTAAAATAATAATAACCACACTTGTGCAATTTACAATATACTATAGCATAACATATTGGACATATAGAGCTTTAGGATTTAGTCAAAGCAATATAATAACAATAATTGCATTGCAATCCTTAGTGTATGCAACAGTTTCAGGAATACCATCACCAGGAGCTGTAGGAGTTAGTGAAGGAGCTTTTATGCAAATATTCAAAACAATATATCCAGAAAATATGATAAGCAGTGCAGTATTATTAAATAGAGGTATAAATTTTTATTTGTTTGTAATTATATGTGCAATAATAACAATAATAAATCAAATAAAAATGAAAGACAATAATGATATCGAAGAAACAATAAATAATGAGTGATTTTGGGGACGGGGTCAAAAATCACTATGCACAAATATTAAAATAAAAAGTTAAACAGTAGGGGCGGTCAGTGACGCCTTTTTTCTATACATTTTAACAATGTTAGCCTTGACAAACATATGCTACACATAGTATAATGTTAACCAAAGTTAACAAAAGGAGAATTTATATGATTACGAGTTCTTTAGAAGAATACTTAAAAACAATGTATGTGCTTAAAAAACAAGGGCAAGATATAAAAGTAACAACAATCGCTAATAAAATGAATTGTACTAAGCCAAGTGTTAATAAAGCAATTAGAAATTTAAAGTCAAATGGCTTAGTAAATTATGAAGTTTATGGAGATATAGAATTAACACAAAAGGGTGAACAACTTGCTAAAAAGGTTTTAGAAGCTTATGACATAGTTAATGTATTTTTAACAGAAATATTAGAAGTACCAAAAGAAGAGGCAGAGCAAGAAGCGGAAAAATTAAAATCAACTATGGGAGATGTAACATTAAATAAGCTTACAAAATATGTACATAAAATTTTAGGAGTATATAGTTTAGATTGTGATTACGACATTAATCAAGAAAAATGTAGATGTTGTAATAGAAAAAAATTAAAAGTAAAAAGAGAGGAAAATATAAATGAGTAATACATTATTAGAAATAAAAGATTTATATGCAAATGCAGAAGATAAAGAAATTTTAAAAGGATTAAATTTAAAAATAAATAAGGGTGAAGTTCATGTAATTATGGGGCCAAATGGGGCTGGAAAATCAACAACAGCACACGTTATTTTAAATAACCCAGAATATAAAAAGATAAGTGGAACAATTGAATTTGATGGAGAAAATATAAACGAATTATCAACAGATAAAATAGCAAAAAAAGGAATATTTATGTCATTTCAATCTCCAGAAGAAATACCAGGAATATCTACATTAAACTTTTTAAAAACTGCAAAAGGAAAAATAGAGGACAAGCCTGTAAGAATATTTGAATTTAAAAATACCGTAAAAAAATATATGGAAGAATTAAATATGAATCCAAAATTAATAGAAAGAAACTTAAATGTAGGATTTTCAGGTGGAGAAAAAAAGAAAAATGAAATATTACAAATGCTTGTATTAAATCCAAAACTTGCAATATTAGATGAAACAGATTCAGGACTAGATGTAGATGCAATAAGAACAGTATCAAAAGGTATAAATATGTTTAAAAATGATGAAAATGCAGTTTTAATAATAACACATAATGCTAAAATTTTAGAGAGTTTAACGCCAGATTATGTTCATGTTTTAGTAAACGGAAAAATTGTTAAAACAGGAGATGCAAGCTTGGCAAAAGAAATAGAAGAAAAGGGATATGCTGAATTTAAAAAATAAATTAATTTTCTAAATGAAAGGATTAAAATGAAAACTCAAATTGAAGATATAAATAGAAATATTTATGATATAAAAAATAAAGATGATTACGATTTCAAAATGCAAAGTGGTATTAATGAAGAAATTGTAAGAGAAATATCGAAAATGAAAAATGAACCAGATTGGATGTTAAAAATAAGACTTAAAGCATTAGAAACATACAATAAATTAGAATTACCAACTTGGGGACCAGATTTATCTGAATTGAATATGGAAGAAATTGCTACATATGTTAAGCCAAAGTCTAAATTAAATTCAAACTGGGAAGATGTACCAGAAGATATAAAAAATACTTTCGATAAATTAGGAATTCCAGAGGCAGAGAAAAAATCTTTAGCAGGAGTTGGAGCTCAATACGATTCAGAAGTTGTATATCATAGTATAAAAGAGGACCTTATAAAACAAGGTGTTGTATATACAGATATGGATTCTGCAGTAAAAGAGTATCCAGAACTTGTAAAAGAATATTTTTCAAAATGTGTGCCAGTGAATGATCATAAATTTGTTGCGCTTCATTTTGCGGTTTGGTCAGGTGGTTCTTTTGTATATGTTCCAAAAGGTGTAAAAGTGGATATACCACTGCAATCTTATTTTAGATTAAATTCACCGGAATCTGGTCAATTTGAACATACATTAATAATAGTAGATGAAGGAGCAAGCTTACATTTTATAGAAGGATGCTCTGCACCGAAATACAACAAAGTTAATCTACATGCAGGTTGTGTAGAATTATATGTAAAAGATAACAGTTATTTAAGATATTCAACAATAGAAAACTGGTCAAAAAATATGATGAACCTAAATACTAAAAAAGCAATAGTAGGTAAAAATGCTCAAATAGATTGGGTAACAGGTTCTTTTGGTTCAAAAGTTTCTATGTTATACCCAATGAGTATTTTAAATGGTGAAGGGGCTAAAACAGAATACACAGGAATAACTTTTGCAGGAGGAGGACAAAACTTAGACACAGGATTTAAAGTAGTTCATAATGCACCAAATACATCATCTGTAGTAAACTCAAAATCAATTTCAAAGGATGGTGGAGCATGTACGTATAGAGCTTTAGTTAGAATTGCAGGAAATGCTAAAAATTCAAAATGTAGTGTAAGTTGTGAATCTCTAATGTTAGACGATATATCAAGATCAGATACAATACCAGTAAATGATATAAGAACAGATGAAGTAGAATTTTCACATGAAGCTAAAATAGGAAAAATAAGTGATAAAGAGATATTTTATTTAATGAGTAGGGGACTTTCAGAAGAAGATGCAAAAGCTATGATAGTTAGAGGTTTTGCTTATCCTATTTCAAAAGAATTACCAGTAGAATATGCAGTTGAAATGAATAATTTGATTAATTTGGAATTAGAAGGAGCAATTGGGTAGATTATAAAAAATAAATCTAAAGTATCAAAGCAAAAAAATGTAGAAAGGATTCAGTATGAACGAATTAAAATTAAATGAAACACCAATTAGAACATCAAGAAACTTTTTAATAAATAACATAAAACTTACAGATGTTGAGATTCCAGAAACAGTAGAAAAATTTAAAAATATTGAAATAATTGGTGGAAAAAATATAACAGAAAATATTGAAGAAACAAAACTTACATATGGTTTAGGTGAAATTCTTCAAAATAATATAATTAAAAATTCAAATAGTAAATTAAATATTGATGCTGAGAACGAAGAAATAAAAATAATTTATAATTTTGATGATGAGAATATAAATTTAATTAACAATATTGTTGTAAATGCAACAAAAAAATGTAAATTATATATAGTTTATAAATCAAATACAAATAAAGAATGTTTCCACAACGGAGTAATAAAAATAAATGCATTAGAAAATTCTAAAATTGATGTTATAGTTGTAAATACAATGAATAAAAATTCTAATAATTTTGAAGCTTATGAAAATATTATAGAATCAAATGCAAGTGTAAATTATACAATAATTGATATAGGTGGAAAAAACAGTATAACAAACTATTATTCAAACATATTAGGAGAAAAAGCAAAAAATGATTTAAAAACAATTTATTTGGGTGCAGAAAACAATATAAAAGATTTAAATTATATTGCGGAATTACGAGGAAAACAAAGCTTTATAGACATAGACGTTCAAGGAGCTTTGAGTGGAAATGCAAAAAAGAATTTCAAAGGTACAATAGACTTTAAAAAAGGTTGTAAAAAAGCAAAAGGAAATGAAAACGAATTTTGTATGTTGCTTTCAAAAAAAGCTAGAAGTATAGCACTTCCAATGCTTTTATGTACAGAATCTGAGGTAGAGGGAAATCACTCAACAGCCTCTGGAAAAGTAGATAACCAAGAACTATTTTATATAATGTCAAGAGGACTAAGCTATAATGAAGCGGTTAAATTAATTGTAAAAGCAAGATTTAATAAAATCTTAAGCAGAATTGCAGATGAAGATTTAAGAAATGAAGTTATAGATGAAATTGATAATAGACAAGAATAAGTGAAATGGAGAATATTAATGAAAAATTCAAAGGATTTCATGGACGAATTTATGGAAACATGGAAAAATATGATTAAATATCAAAATGTTAAAATAAATCCAGTAGAACCAAATTATGATGAGATAGAAAGAGCTTTTTCAATAGAAAAAAAGATTGTAAATACACAAGAATATAAAGAAAAGCAACAAATATCTGAAATAGATGATGACGGGAGATAAGGTTATGAATAATGAAAAAATAAAAAAAGATTTTCCAATTTTAGAAAATAAAAACATAACATATTTAGATAGTGGTGCAACAACACAAAAACCAATACAAGTAATAAAAGCAGTAGATGAATTTTACGAAAAATATAATGCAAATCCACATAGAGGAGCATATTCTTTAAGTGTTGAAGCAACAGAAGTGTATGAAAACACAAGAACAAAAATATCTAAGTTTATAAATGCAAAACATAGGGAAGAGATAATATTTGCTAAAAATGCAAGTGAAGCATTAAACTTAATTGCATATTCATATGGATTAGATAACTTAAAAAAAGAAGATGAAATAGTAATTTCAATAATGGAACATCATTCAAACTTAGTTCCTTGGCAATTTGTTGCTAAAAAAACAGGAAGTAGCTTGAATTATATGTATATAAACGATGAATATGAATTATCTGAAGAAGAAATAAAATCTAAAATAACAGATAAAACAAAGATTGTTGGAATTACACATGTTTCAAATGTTTTGGGAACAATAAATAATGTAAAAGAAATTATAAAATATGCACACAAAAAAGGAGCAATAGTAGTAGTAGACTGCTCACAAAGCATACCTCATATGAAAATAGATGTACAAGAATTAGATGCAGATTTTATAGTATTTTCAGGACACAAAATGTTAGCACCACTTGGAATAGGTGTATTATATGGTAAAAAAGAATTACTAAATAAAATGAACCCATTTTTAATGGGGGGAGATATGATAGAATATGTATATGAACAGGAAACAACATTTGCACCATTACCAAATAAATTTGAAGCTGGAACACAAAATGTAGAAGGTGTTATAGGATTAGGTGCTGCGATTGATTATATTGAAGAATTAGGTTATGATAAAATACAAGAAATAGAACATGAAGTAGTATCATATGCAAGAGAAGAATTATCAAAATTAGACTATTTAACATTATATACTACTCAAAACAAAAAAAATCATTCAAGTGTTATTTCGTTTAATATAAAAGGAGTACATCCACACGATGTTGCAAGCATATTAGATTCAGAAAATGTTTGTGTACGTTCTCGGAAATCACTGTGCACAACCACTTATGAGATTTCTAGGAATAGATTCAACCTGCAGAGCAAGTTTTTATATTTATAACACAAAAGAAGATGTAGACAAGCTTGTACATGCACTAAATAAAGCTTATAATATGTTTAAAAATTATATAAACAAATAATACGAAAAAAAGTTCGAAAAATATTGACTATGAATTAGATAAATTGTATAATTATTTTTGATTGGGAAGTTAACCTTCTTCAGGCATAAGTGCATAGACTGGTAAGCCTATGCAGACATGCTTGCTAATCTATGCATTTATGTCATTGTAGACTTAAATGTAAAATTGCGCAAGAAGGAGGCTAACGGCTATGGAATTAATAAAAGTTTTATTAATAATAATAGCTTTCTTTTTAGGACTAGCATTTTTAGTACATATTTGCTCAAAAAGGAGATATGCATTAATATATTGTTCCAAAAAAAGAAAAATTGAGATCTATCCTACGGATAAATCTCACCCATCACACAGATAAGGGCTTTGCTCTTATCTTTTATATTATTATATTAACACTGATTTAAAAAGTTGTCAATAAATAAAAAAGAGAAAGGTAAAAATTTCAATGGAAGATTTAAACAACGTTTATAATGAATTAATAATGGAACATAGTATGAATTCCTATAATAAGAAAAAGTTAGAAAATGCTGACTACTGTGAAGTAGGGCATAATCCAAATTGTGGAGATGAAATAACTTTAGAATTAAAATTAAATGGAGACATAATTGAAGATATGGCTTTTTCTGGACATGGTTGTGCAATATCACAAGCATCAACATCTATTATGATAGATGTTCTTAAAGGTAAAACAATTAAAGAAGCAAAAGAGATTATAAAAACCTTTATAGATATGATAAAAAGAGAAACTAAAAGTGATGAAGAGCTAGAAAAACTTGAAGAAGCAATAGCTTTTAGAAATGTTGCAAATATGCCAGCAAGAGTAAAATGTGCTTTACTTGCTTGGCACACAATCGAAGATATGTTAAACGAAGATAATAATCAAGGCAAAAATTCTATTAATTGTTGTCATTAATAAATAATAAAAAAATATAGAATGTGAAAGGAATAATAAATGCAAAATAAAAAAGTTTTATTAGGAATGAGTGGAGGAGTTGATAGTTCTGTATCAGCACTTTTATTAAAAGAAGAAGGATATGATATTATAGGAACAACTTTAGAATTATTTGCTGGAAGTAGTTGTTGTAACATAGAAACATATATAGATGCCAAAAATGTGTGTAATTCTATTGGAATACCACATTTTACATATAATTGTAAAGAACAGTTTAAAAATCATGTAATAAATGATTTTATAAACTGTTATTCAAATTGCAAAACACCAAATCCATGTATAGAATGTAATAAATATATGAAATTTGGCTATATGTGGGATAAAGCCAAGGAATTAGGATGTAATTATATAGCAACAGGTCATTATGCAAAAACAGAATATAGTGAAAAATATAATAGATGGGTGCTAAAGAAGTCAAAAGCAGGTAGAAAAGACCAAAGTTATGTTTTATGGAATATTCCAAAAGAATTAATAGAGCATGTATTATTTCCTTTAGCAGATTTTGAAGACAAAGAACAAATAAGAGAAATAGCAAGAGAAAATAACTTAAAAGTAGCAAATAAACCAGATAGCGAAGATATATGTTTTGTACCAGATGGAAATTATAAAAAATTCTTGGAAAACAATTCTGATATTAAACCTAAAAAAGGAAATATTGTAACTACAAAAGGTGAAATTTTAGGAAAACATAATGGACTATACAATTACACAATAGGACAAAGAAAAGGGCTTGGAATATCCTACAAAGAGCCATTATTTGTTGTAGGATTTAATAAAGAAAAAAACGAAGTAATAGTTGGAGTAAAGGATGAAATATACAAAAAGGAAATGTATGTAACAGATATAAACTTATTACTATTCGATGAAATAAAAGAAAAAATGAAAGTAAATGTAAAAACAAGATATTCTAGTAAAGAAGAACCAGCAACAATACAAATGATAGATAATAATACTATGAAAGTAGAGTTTGAAAATCCAGTTGCAAGAATAACTCCAGGACAATCTGCAGTGTTTTACTTAGATGATATTGTTGTAGGTGGAGGAAAAATCATTTGACAATTTGAATAAATTATGATATATTAAGAAATGCTGAAAATAAAAAGATAAATGGAAACGAACATTATTTAATAAAATAATGACTAACGAACAACACATTTTTGTAGGTGTTGTTCTTTTATGTGAAAAATGTTTGAATTCATTAGCAAACGTAAGAAGGAGGAAGAAATGGAAAAAGAAGAAACAAATATTTTAGGAACAGAAAAAATAGGAAAATTAATTAGAAAATTCTCAATTCCTTGTATTATTTCACTACTTGTAAATTCACTTTACAATATAGTAGACCAAATTTTTATTGGTTGGGGAGTTGGTTATTTAGGAAATGGAGCAACAAATGTAGTGTTTCCATTAACAATGATATGTTTAGCATTTGCACTTATGTTTGGTGATGGTGCTTCTGCATATTTAAGTTTAAAACTAGGAGAAAATAAAAAGGAAGAAGCGGCAAAAGGTGTTGGAAATGGTATAGCAATTTCTGCAATTATAGCTATAGTATTTTGTATTGCAACATTAATATTTTTACCACAATTATTAAACTTATTTGGATGTACAGAAAACTTAAGAGAATATGCCTTAAAATATGGAGGAATAATTGCTATAGGGTTACCATTTATGATAATGGGAACAACATTAAACTCAATTATAAGAGCGGATGGAAGTCCAAAGTATTCGATGACAACAATGCTTACAGGTGCAATTTTAAATACAATTCTAGACCCAATATTTATATTTGTATTTAAAATGGGAGTAGAAGGAGCAGCAATAGCAACTGTTGCAAGTCAAATTGTAACATTCGTATTAAATATAATATATATTAAAAGATTTAAATCAATTAAAGTTTCAAAAGATAGCTTTAAATTAAAAGGAAATGTTGTAAAAAAAGTATCAACACTTGGAATAAGCAGTTTTATAACTCAAATGAGTATAGTTTTTGTTATGGCTGCAGAAAATAATTTGCTTGGTAAATATGGAGCACAATCAGAATTTGGTTCAGAAATACCAATTACTGTATTAGGAATAGTAATGAAAATAAGTCAAATATTAAACAGTATAATAATAGGTATTGCAGCAGGAGCACAACCAATATTTGGATATAACTATGGAGCAAGAAAATTCGATAGAGTAAAACAAACACTAAAAATTGTACTAGGTACAAGTGTTATTATTAGTACAAGTGCATTTATTTTATTCCAAACAATACCAGATAAATTAATATCAATATTTGGTAGTGGTGATGAAAAATACATGGAATTTGCATGTATGGCATTTAGAATATATTTAATGCTTACTATATTTAATGGAATACAAATACCATCTGGAATATTCTTCCAAGCAATAGGAAAAAGTAGTAGAAGTGCAATACTATCATTATCAAGACAAATATTATTCTTAATACCAGCAATGATAATATTTAGTAGTATGTTTGGAATTAAAGGAGTATTATTTGCAGGACCATTTGCAGATTTACTAGCATTTATAATAGCATCTACATTATTAATAATAGAAGTAAAACACTTAAAACAAACAAATATAAAAAGCGAAGCACTTCCAGATGATACAAGTACAGATAACAAATTATCAAAACATGTAGTAATTACAGTATCAAGAGAATATGGCTCAGGTGGAAGATATGTAGGAAGACTAATTGCAGAAAAATTAGGAATAAAATTATATGATAAAGAATTTATAGAAAAAGTAGCAGAAAAAACAGGATTTTCAGAAGAATACATAGAAAGCAACGAACAAAAAAGAGATGCTTTGGAAGTATTAAACAATGGATTCTATTCAGAATTTAACAATTCAGATGAACTATTTATAGAAGAATCAAAACTAATAAAAGAAGTAGCAGAAAAAGAATCATGTGTAATAATTGGAAGATGTGCAGACTTTATATTAAAAGACATGAAAAACATAATAAAAGTATTTATATATAGCGATATGGAAGACAAAATAAAAAGAGCAACAGAAATATACGGATTAGACAAAGCAAAAGCAGAAAAAGAAATAAAAAGAATAGACAAACAAAGAGCAAACCACTACAAATATTATACAGAAAAAGAATGGAACAACAGTGCAAATTACGATATAAGCATAAACAGTGATACACTAGGAGTAGAAAAAACAGCAGAACTAATATGTCAAATAGTAGAAGAAAAAATAGAAATAAAATAAAAAATAAGAAAAATAAGGGACAGACCCAGATTTACAAAAAAAATGTAACTTGGGGGTCTGTCCCTAAGTTACATTTTTTGCTCTTTTTGGGACAGGTTTTACTTTGGCTTGATTTTTATAAGGTATTAATGTAAACTGTTGTTGATGTTTTGTAATATTAAATTTTATAGAAAATATAATATATAAATGTAATAAAAAAAGTTTGGTGATTTTGTGAAAAAGATTTATTTAGTTCTTACTCATACTGGAACTACATTATCTACTATTATTAAGTGTTATACTAAAGATGAATTTTCTCATATTTCTATTGCTTTAGATGAGGAATTAAATGAATTGTATAGTTTTGGTAGATTACATGCAAACAATCCATTTATTGGTGGCTTTGTTCACGAGGGTATTGATTTCGGGACTTTTAAGAGGTTTAAGAATACTCAAACGGAAATATATTCTTTGAAAATTGATAATAGTAAATATGAAGATATAAGTAATGAAATAAATGCTTTTAAAAATAATAAAGAAAAATATAAGTTTAATATTATTGGATTGTTTGCGGTTAGCATTAATAAAAAAATTCATTATAAAGATACTTTTTATTGTGCAGAGTTTGTTAAGTATTTATTTGAAAAAGCAAAAATAGAGAATAATTTACCAGATATAATTAAACCGCAAGATTTTAAAAAGTTAAAAAATATAAATTTAGTTTATAAAGGAAAACTAAAAAATTATAATAAAAATAAGATTGCAAAATATGAAGTAGCTTATTAAAAAGGAGTGAATATAATGAAAAGATTATTTACGTCAGAAAGTGTTACAGAGGGACATCCAGACAAGTTGTGCGATTATATTTCAGATAGTATTTTAGATGCTTATTTAGAAAAAGATGAAAATTCAAGAGTAGCATGTGAAACAGTTGCTAGTAAAGGAGTTGTATTTATTACTGGTGAGATAACTTCTAAAGCAAGTGTGGATATTGAGAAAATTGCGAGAAATGCAATTAAAGAAATAGGGTATGATAATGCAAATACAGATATGGACTATAAAACTTGTAAAATAGAAGTAAATATTTCTAAGCAATCTGCAGATATAGCACTTGGAGTAGATGAATCTTTAGAAGAAAAAGTGGGACAAGCTATAATATCTGAAGGAGCAGGAGACCAAGGTATAATGTTCGGCTTTGCTTGTGATGAAACAGAAAATTATATGCCAATGCCAATTTATTTAGCTCATAAATTAGCTGAAAGACTTGCATATGTAAGAAAGAATAATATTATAAATTATTTAAGACCAGATGGAAAAGTACAAGTAACAGTTGAATATGAAAATAATGAACCTATTAGAATAGATACAATAGTTGTTTCAACACAACATAATGAAAATGTTGAGCAAGAGACTTTAAAACAAGATATAAAAGAGAAAGTTATAAATGAAATAGTTCCTAAAAAATTATTAGATGAAAATACAAAATACTATATTAATCCAACAGGAAGATTTGTAATTGGTGGACCTTTAGGAGATAGTGGTCTAACAGGAAGAAAAATAATAGTAGACACATATGGTGGATATTCAAGACATGGAGGAGGAGCTTTTTCAGGTAAAGATGCAACAAAAGTTGATAGATCAGCGTCATATATGGCAAGACATATTGCTAAAAATATTGTTGCAAATGGTTATGCTAGAAAATGTGAAATAGAGCTATCTTATGCAATAGGAGTTGCAAGGCCAATTTCGATATTTGTAGAAACTTTTGGAACAAATACAATACCAGAAAATGAAATAGTTAAAAAAATAGAAAGCAAATTTGACTTAACACCAAGAGGAATAATAAATTATTTAAAATTAAATAAACCAATATATAAGAAAACAACAAATTATGGACATTTCGGAAAACAAGAACTAGAATGGGAAAAAATAATTGAAATGTGATAATATATTGAGTTAAGAGGAAGTGATAAAATATGGACATGCATCAAAAAAGAAAAATGAGACAAGAGAGAAATGTAAAAAAAAGCGAAGAGCAAGAATTAAATAATAAAATTAATATTAATTGGTATCCACGGACATATGGCAAAGACTAAAAGACAAATAATAGAGGAATTAAGATTAATAGATATTGTGGTAGAACTTGTGGATGCTCGTATTCCTATTGCGAGTAGAAATCCTGATATTGGGGAAATTACTAAAAATAAAAAAAGAGTAATTGCTTTAAATAAAAGTGATTTAGCAGATGAAAATGAAAGTAAAAAATGGGTAGACTACTTCAAAAAACAAGGTGTTTCTGCTGTTATTACAGATTCAAATACTGGAAAAGGTGTACAAAATGTTATAAAAGAAATAGAAAACTTAATGAGTGAAGAACTTACTAAAATGTCTGGTAAGGGAAGAATTGGAAAGTCTATAAGAATTATGGTATTAGGAATACCTAATGTTGGAAAATCTTCTTTTATAAATCGTATTGCAGGTAGAAGCTCATTAATAGTTGGAAACAAACCAGGTGTAACAAGAGCAAAACAATGGATTAGGGTAAATGATAAAATAGAATTACTAGATACACCAGGTGTTTTATGGCCAAAATTCGAAAGCGAGGAAGTTGCATTAAATTTAGCATATACAGGTTCTATAAAAGATGATGTTTTGGAAAAAATAGAAGTTGCATATCAATTGCTTAAATATTTATTAGAAAATTATAGAGAAAAATTAGAAAAAAGATACGGATTAGATAGTGAAAATATAAATCAAATTCTTATGCAAGAACAACCTGAAAACTTTAATATTTATGAAGTAATGCAATTAATAGGAAAAAAACGTGGAGCGATAGTTTCTGGAGGAAACGTAGACGATGAAAAAGTTGCAAATATAATACTAGATGACTTTAGAAGCGGAAGAATAGGAAAAATAACATTAGAAAAGGTGAAATAAAATGGACGAAATTTTTATACCAATAAAAGATGAACAAGAAGTAAAATTAATGAATCCCTTGGTATGGGCTTATGTAGGCGATTGCGTATATGAATTGTATATAAGAACATTTTTAATTAACACAACTAAAATGAAGGTGCATGAATTACATGTAAAAGCCTCTACATATGTAAAAGCTTCAAGCCAAGCAAAAATTTTAAAAAATATTGAAAATGAACTAACTGAAGAAGAAAAGGATATTGTAAGAAGAGCAAGAAATACACAAAATCATCATTTACCTAAAAATGCTAATCCGGCAGATTATATGTATGCTACAGCATTTGAAGGTTTAATAGGATATTTGTATTTAACTAAAGATTTTAAAAGATTAAAAGAAATACTACAAAAAAGTTTATAATTTTCTTGCTATTTTTAAATTTGTAGTGTATTATTATATAGGAAAAATATGAGAAGGGAGCAAATATCCGTATGAAAAAAATGGTAATTAGTACAATATGTGTAATCTTTATAATGTTATTACCAGTTTGTTATGCAAATAATATTGTATTAAGTAATGATATAAATAATCAAACTAATACAAATGTACAAACTAATAACGAATTACAAGGAACAGATCAAATTGTAGAAATAAAGAAACATACAGAAAAAAAATTGGATGATTATAAGCAAGAATATGGTTCAGATGCATATGGACTTGCTGCATACATTTTAAATATAGTAAGAATATATAGTATACCATTTTGCTTTATAGGAATTGCAATTGGAGCTATTTATCAATACGTAATAGGTATTCATAAATTAGACGAAAGAGATAAAGGTTTTACAATGATAATAAGCTTTGTAACGATATTGGTAATTGCACAAATATTACCACTTATATTTGCAATAGTTGTAAAAGGTTGGAGGGGTTAACAAATGAAAGTTTTATTTGCTGTAAGTAATGAAAATATTTCTGAATCAATAGTTAAAAAATATCAAAAAGACTATAAAGAAATTATCTCATCAAAAAATGTATATTACTTTAATGCAATACAAAAAGAATTACAAAAGGATAATACTTATGACAGAATAGTTATAAGTGAAGATTTAGAGCCATTCACAAATAATAATTATGATGCTATAGATAGATTTATATTTGATAAATTAGATGCTATAAGTGATGAGGCAACAAATAGTAGAAGAAATGATACACCTATAATTTTAATATGTTCAGATAGAAGATCAAAATCAGAAGATTTATTAGTAAAATTATTTAGTATAGGAATTTACGATGCTGTTATTGGAAATGATAGAAGTATTGATCAAATATGTAAGTTAATAAGAAAACCAAGAACGAAAAAAGAAGCTAAGCTATATTATAACATTGATACAGAAGATGTTAAATATGCACCAGAAAACGAAAACGAAGTTAGCGAAGTAGAAATACAAAACATATTAAATTATTATAAAAAAATCGGAAGAAATGAAGAAAAATATGTTGAAGGATTTGAAAATATTGCATCACAATATAATACAGAACAATTAAAAGTAATAGCAAGCGTTTTACCAATAAATGTAAAAGCAGTATTGGAATCAAAATCGCCAACATATCAAAGTATTATGACAGCATCTGTAAAAGGATATATAAAAAATGAAAAAGATGATGATGGTTTAAGAGCACAATTTATACAAGATAAATCTAAACCAGTAGGAGGAAATATTATTGTTCCATCTGCTGTAAATACAAGTAAGGTTAGAAAGGTACAAACAAGTAAGCCAGTTCAAAATATTGAAAATATGGAAGAAATTAAAGAAGAACCTGAAGCACCAGTTACACCAACACCAAAAAGAAGAGGAAGACCTAGAAAAAATCCTTTACCAACAGAGGAAACAGTACCTGCAGCACCAAAAAGAAGGGGAAGACCTAGAAAAAATCCACTTCCAGAAGAAATAGTAGAAGATAAAAAAGTTGAAGAAAATATATCTGAACCTTTAAATTTGTTTGATATACCTACAGATACTGAAAAAAATGAAATTAATTCTGAACCTGAAAATATTTTACCAGGATTTGAAAGCTTCGATAGCATTGAAAATAAACCAAATATTTCTGAAACAAGAAACAACAACCAATTTAAAACAGAACAGTTTAATACAATACCAAACAATGAAGTAAAAGAAATATCAACTAATGAAGAATTTGAATATAATCCTAATAATAACTTACAAGGGTTACTAACTGGAAATAAAAAACTTGTATCATTTGTTGGTACAAGCAAAAATGGAACATCTTTCTTAGTTAATAATGTAGCACAATTAATTTCAGCTTCTGGAGTAAATACAGCTATATTAGATACAACCAGAAATAAAAATTCATATTATATATTCACACAAAACGAAGAACAATTAAGAAATACTGCTGCAAATAGTATTCGTAGATTACAAGTTGGAGCAGCAGAAGGTATAAAAGTAAACAATAATTTAACTGTATATACAGCAATTCCAGACGAGGATGTAGGAATTAATAATTATAGTGAAATATTAAAAACTTTATTAGAAAATTATGACTTAGTTTTAATAGACTGTGATTTTAACACAAATTTCGGATATTTTGCCGAATCACAAGAAATATACCTTGTTCAAAGTTTAGATGTTTTAACAATACAACCTTTAACAGCATTTTTAAGAGATTTAAAGGCAAAAAATATTTTAGATCCAGAAAAAATAAGAATAGTTGTAAATAAAAATATGAAAGTTAGAGGATTGACAGATAAAGCAATAATAGGAGGAATGTCATTTTATAATGAACCATCTATGTCTTTCATGACAGAACTATTTAATAGAGATACAGTTAGATATTGCTCAATTCCTTTTGAAGATCAAACATATTCAAAATATCTTGAAGGTTTAGTTAACTGTAAAATATCACTAAATGGTTATTCTAAAATATTTATGCAGGCACTTAAAGAATTAACAAATATGGTATATACATTAATGGGAAATAAACCAACAAAAAATAATAAAAGATCAAAAGATAATTATACACCTATGAATAATTATCAATCAACTAACTTTTCGCAAGGAATGAATGATACATTAAATCAAATGAAAAGAAATTATTAATATATTGTAATTGAGGTGAGATACTTGACAGTTGTAGTTGTAGCAATAATAGTAGGTTTAGTTTTAGCAATAATAACTCTAGTAATGTACAATATGTCTATTCATAAAAAAGTTGTTTCATTTAGTAATTTGAACGATAAAATAAATAGCTTAAATGTTTTACAAAATTTTATGGATACGATAGGAGAATACACGTCAGTTGATGAAAAACTATCTAAAATAAATAACATAATTTTACAGAAATTTGAACCATTAAAATACTCAACAATAGTTGTATTTGATGGAGCAGAATATGTTATTAAAGCATCAAATGTTGATGAAAAACACTGGGATACTTTAATAAATTTATACAATGAAGATATTTTTAAAGATAGTATATCAAGTGCTACTCCAAAATATGTTACAGTTGAAAGAGAATCAGAAAAACTACCATATCAAAAAATGGAGTTTGGAAGAGCAAAATCAGCAATGTTTTTTCCATTATTTATAGACAATGTTTATGTAGGATATTGGCTTATAGAAAGTGGAATAGCACATGCTTTTGACAATTTAGATACAGCAATGTTAGAAGTAATAAAAAATAACATTGTTACAATTCTAAAAACTGTAAGTTATCAAAATACTGTAGAAAATATTGTTAGAGATGACTTATACTCAGGACTAAAAACAGCAGAATATTTATATGGAGAAGGTAAAAAAGAGATTGATGCATATAACATTTCAGCAGTATGTATGATGAAAATTGTAAATTTAGAAGAAATAAACATTAATGGAAGTAGAAATGTTGGTAATGCAATTATAAGTGATGTAAGCGATATAATAAAAGAAAGTATATCTAATAAATATATATTTGTTAGATATATGGGACCAAAATTTGTTATTGTATTCACAGGAATACAGGCAGAAGATACTGAAGATTTTGTTAAAGATTTAAAAACAAAAATAGAAAATACAGAATTTAGTAAAAATGAAATAGATGAAGAAAACAATAAAAAAGATAAAATATTTACACCAAAACTAAATTTTGCAATTACTACATATTATAAAGGTACATCTATGGATGCATTAACTAAAAAATTAGAAGAATATGTAGATTCCACAGGAAAAGAAAGTAACATTAATTATATTTAATGGGAGGGTAAAAAAGTATGAACATGGATGAAACAATGAATTTTAAAATTGAAAAAGAAAACAATGAGAGAGTGCAAGAGATTTTAAAAGATGTATACCAAGCACTTGAAGAAAAAGGATATAATCCAATAAATCAAATCGTTGGATATATTTTATCAGGTGATCCAACATATATAACAAGCTACAAAGATGCAAGAAGTAAAATAAGAACTATAGAAAGAGACGAACTACTAGAAAAAATGGTAGAAAAATATATAGGAATAGATGAAGGATAATATGAGAACAATGTCTATAGATTATGGAGATGTAAGAGTTGGAATAGCAATTACAGATGCACTTGGAATAACTGCACAAGGCTTAGAAACGATACAAAGAAATAATAGTGATAAAATAGTGCTAAAAAGACTTGAAGAAATTATAGAAGAATATAAAGTTGGAACTATTGTAGTAGGAATGCCATATAATTTAAAAGGTGAAAAAACTGTAAGAGCAGAAAAAACAGAAAGCTTTATACATAAATTAAAGTGTAAATTTAATACTATAAATATAGAAACTGTTGACGAAAGATTAACAACAGTTGAAGCACACAAAACAATGAATGCATTAAATATTAATAAACATAAAAAAAGAGATATTGTAGATACAATATCAGCTGTATACATTTTAGAAAATTTTATAAATAAAAGATAAAAATCTATTGTAAAGTTTTAAAAAATAGTATATCATATTGCAAATAACAAATAATATAAATATTGTTATTAATATTGTAGAAATACAATAAATATAAATTAGGAGGAAATTTAAATGAGTGAAGATGTAAACAATGCAGGAGAAGAATTAGATAACATAATAATATTAAACGATGAAGAAGGAAACGAAGTTAAATTCGAATTTTTAGACTTAATAGAATTAGATGGAGAAGAATTTGTAGTATTACTACCAACAGAAGAAGAGGAAGACAGTGAAGAAGTTGTAATACTTAAAGTAGAAGATTCTGAAGACGATGAAATGGAATCTTATGTAAGTGTTGATGATGAAGAAACATTAAACACAGTATTCGAAATGTTTAAAGAAAAATTCAAAGATGAATTTAACTTTGTAGACGAAGACTAATTTATATGGAGAGTTAAAAATATAAATACAATGAAAAAGAGGAGTAAATTTAAACACTGCTTAAAAGAGAAAAGAAGTCATAGGCTGTAAACTTCTTAAGTAAGAATAAATTGAAGGTAGCTTTTGAGTAGATATACTGAGAAATATAAAATAGGTATATCCGGAATAAGCCACGTTATAGGCTAAGAGATACAAATAAAAATAATTATTTGTAATTAAGGTGGTACCGTGAGAAACCCTCGCCCTTATATAGGCGAGGGTTTTATTTTGTTATTATAAAAGGAGGAAAATGAAAATGAAAAATAGAAAACTAGAAAACACATACAATCCACAAGAATTTGAAGAAAAACTATATGAAAAATGGGAAGAAAAAGGCTATTTTAAACCAAGCATGAATAAAGAAAGTGAAGCATATTCAATAATGATGCCACCACCAAATGTAACAGGAAAATTACATATGGGTCATGCTTTAGATGGAACAATACAAGATATTTTAATACGTTATAAAAGAATGAATGGATTTAATACATTATGGCTACCAGGAACAGATCATGCAGCAATAGCTACAGAAGCAAAGGTTGTTGCAAAAATGAAAGAAGAAGGTCTTACAAAGGACGATTTAGGAAGAAATGGATTCTTAGAAAGAGCATGGGATTGGACACACGAGTATGGAGGAACAATTCAAAAACAACAAAGAAAAATTGGATGTTCATGTGATTGGGAAAGAAAAAGATTTACACTAGATGAAGGTTTATCAAAAGCAGTTCAAGAACAATTTATAAAATTATATGAAAAAGGGTTAATTTATAAAGGAAAAAGAATGATAAATTGGTGTCCAAATTGTCATACATCAATATCAGATGCAGAAGTAGAATATGAAGAAGAACCATCACACTTATGGCATATTAGATACCAAATAACAGGAACAGATAAATATCTTACAGTTGCAACAACAAGACCAGAAACAATGCTAGGAGATACAGCTGTTGCAGTTCATCCAGATGATGAAAGATATAAAGATATAGTAGGTAAAACATGTATCTTACCAATAATGAATAAAGAAATACCAATTATAGCAGATAGATTTGTAGATAAAGAATTTGGAACAGGATGTGTAAAAATTACACCTGCACATGACCCTAATGATTATCAAGCAGGTTTATCACACGGATTAGAAATAATAGAAGTATTTGATGAAAGCTCAATAATGAACGATTTAGTTCCAGAATATAAAGGACTAAAATCAATAGAAGCAAGAAAATTAATAGTAGAAAAACTAAAAGAAATTGGAGCTTTAGTTGAAATAGAAGATTATAACCACAATGTTGGAAAATGTTATAGATGTCATGCTACAATAGAACCAAGAATATCAGACCAATGGTTTGTTAGCATGAAAGAATTAGCAAAACCAGCAATTGAAGCAGTAAAAAATGATGACATAACATTCGTTCCAAAAAGATATGAAAAAAATTATTTTCACTGGATGGAAAATATACAAGACTGGTGTATATCACGTCAATTATGGTGGGGACATAGAATACCAGCATATTATTGCCAAGATTGTGGAGAAATAAATGTTGCAAAAGAAAAGCCACATACATGTAAAAAATGTGGTAGCGAAAATTTAAAACAAGATGAAGATACTTTAGATACATGGTTTAGTTCTGCTCTATGGCCATTTTCAACATTGGGTTGGCCAGAAGAAACAGAAGATTATAAAACATTTTTCCCAACTAATGTATTAGTTACAGGTTACGATATAATAACATTTTGGGTTTCAAGAATGATAACATCAAGCCTAGAATTAACAGGAAAAAATCCATTTAAGGATGTGTTAATTCATGGAATAGTAAGAGATAGCCAAGGAAGAAAAATGTCAAAATCATTAGGAAACGGAATAGACCCAATAGAGATAATAGAAAAATATGGAGCAGACTCATTAAGATTTTCATTAATTCAAGGAACTACACCAGGAAATGATATACGTTATATGCCAGAAAAATTAGACCAAGCATCTAACTTTGCAAACAAACTATGGAATGCATCAAAATTTGTTTTAATGAACTTAGAAGATTACGATGGAAATGTATATGAAGATAATTTATGTTATGAAGATAAATGGATTTTATCTAAATTAAACACATTAGTACAAGAAGTATCAAACAACATAGAAAAATACGATTTAGGAGTTGCTTCTCAAAAAATATATGACTTTATATGGAACGAATTTTGCGATTGGTATATAGAAATTGTAAAATTACGTTTATACGATAAAGAAAATAAAACAAGAAAATCAGCTCAATATGTATTAAATAAAGTATTATGTGATGCATTGAAATTATTACATCCAATAATGCCATTTATAACAGAAGAAATATACACAAAACTATATAATGAAGATGAAAGCATAATGATTTCTAATTGGCCAAAATATGAAGAAAAATACAACTTTAAAGATGAAGAACAAAAAATAGAAAAAATAAAAGAAATAATAATTGGAATAAGAAATATTAGAAACAATATGAATGTACACCCATCTAAAAAATCTAAATTAATATTTGTAAGCACAGAATATAAAAATGTTATAGAAAATAGCAAAGCATTCTTAGAAAAACTAGGATTTGCAAATGAAATAATAGTACAAAACAATAAAGATGGAATAGACTCAAATGCTATATCAATATTATTAGATGGAATAGAAACATATATACCATTTGAAGAATTAGTAGATTTAGAGGCAGAAAAACAACGTTTACAAGAAGAAAAACAAAAATTAATATACGAAGTAGAAAGATGCGAAAAAATGCTATCAAATCCAGGATTTGTAAACAAAGCACCAGAAGCAAAAGTAAATGCAGAAAAAGAAAAATTAGAAAAATATAAAGCAATGTTAGAAAATACAGAAGAAAGATTACAAAAATTATAAAAATAAACACAAAAACCACCTTTAAGTAATAAAATTATTTAGAGGTGATTTTTTTGAGTAAATTACAAAAATGGCAAATAGGTGCAACAGCATTCTGTTTAGTAATAGGAACACTATTACATTTTACATATGAACTATCTGGTGGAAATACATTTGTAGCAGCATTTAGTGCAGTAAATGAAAGTACCTGGGAACATTTAAAACTAGTATTTTATCCAACATTAATTTTTTCAATAATTGAATACTTTTTTATTGGAAAAAGTACAAATAACTATAGTATAGCAAAAACAACAGCAATAATATTTGAAATGAGTTTTATAACAATTTTCTTCTATACGTATACAGGAATAATTGGAACAAACTATGCATTTTTAGATATCTCATCATTTGTAGTAGCAATAATAGTAGGAGAATATATAGCATATAAAATAATGCTAAAACCACAAATAAAAAATAATGCAATAAAAATATTAGCAATAATAATACCAATACTACTTCTAATAGCATTTATAATAGCGACATATAATCCACCAATGATAAATTTATTCAAAGACCCTGTAACAGGAGGATATGGAATTTAAGCAAATAAAAAATTAGATATAAAATAATAAAAGCACAATTTTGTGCTTTTATTATTTTGAAAAAAATTAGCAAAAGGGGTTGACAATTGCTAATGTTGGGTATAATATATAGCAAGTAGTTAGCAAACTAATAACTTGACTGCTAAATAAGGAGGAAAATAAGTTGTTAGATGATAGAAAAAAAAGAATTTTGCAAGCTATAGTTGAAGAATATATAAATACAGCAGAACCGGTTAGTTCAGCTAGTTTAGTAAAGAATTATGGTATGGAATATAGTAGTGCCACAATTAGAAACGAAATGGCAGAGCTAGAAAAATTAGGTTTGTTAGATAAACCTCATACTTCAGCTGGAAGAGTTCCTTCTGAAAAAGGTTATAGATACTATGTTGATGAATTAATGCAAGATAATGAACTTACTTTAGAAGAAATTCAATATATTCAAAAACAATTGGAAACAAAAGTAGATGAAATGGAAGATTTAACAAAAATTGCAACAAATACATTATCAGAAATAACACATTATACTACAGTTGCAATAGGACCAACACCAACAACGCAGTATATAGATGAAATAAAATTTGTTCTATTAGGTTCAAAAATGCTTATGGCAGTTATTATGACAGATACAGGAATGGTTAAAGAAACAATAATAAGATTTGATGAAGATATATATGAAAATCAAGTATATACTTTAAATACTTTTTTCAATAATAAACTAAAAGGTGAACCATTAGAAAAAATAGATAGACCGCTTGAAGAATACATTATTACAGAAATGAAAGATAGTGTTAAAGTTATAAAACCAATAATAGAGCAGCTTAGAAAAGTAATCTATCAAGAAAATCATCAATTATATTTAGAAGGTGCAAATAAATCTTTTGATTTACCAGAGTTTAAAAGCTTAGAAATTGCAAAGAATTTTATTAATGTATTAGATGAAAAAGAAGTTGTAGCAGATATATTAAATAGTGGATTTGCAAAAGATATAAATGTTTATATTGGTGACGAAAATGACCAAAAGGAATTAAAAGATTTTAGTGTTGTAACCTTTAAGCATAAAGTAGGAAATAAAGACTTAGGAACTATTGGAATAATAGGACCAAAAAGAATGGATTACAGCAAAGTAATATCTGTTATGAAATATATTAGTAAAAAATTAAATGATAATAATGAATAAGGAGGTACATATGTCAGAAGAAAACAATGAAGAAGTTAAGGACGTAGAAGAAAAAGTAAAAAACGAAGAACATCATAAAGGAAAATGTAAAGAAGAATTACAAAAAAAACAAGAAGAATTAGACGAACTTACAGACAGATACAAAAGAGTTATGGCAGAATTTGAAAACTATAAAAAAAGAAGTAGCAAAGAAAGAGAAAATTTATATGGATCAATTTTAGGAGATGTTGTAGAAGCTGTTTTACCAGTTTTGGATAATTTAGAGAATGCATCAAAAGTTGAAACAAAGGATGAAAATTATAAACAAGGTGTAGAACTAGTTTTAAAACAATTTAAAGATGTTTTAAAAAGCAAAGGCGTAGAAGAAATTGAAGCCATAGGAACAACTTTCGATCCAGAATTACACGAAGCTGTAAGCAGTGTACAAGATGAAAGCAAAGAAAGCCAAGAAATAGTACAAGAATACAGAAAAGGATATAAGTTTGGAAATAAAGTAATTAGGCATAGTATGGTTGTAGTAGCCAACTAATAAATTGAAGTTAGTGAAATAGAGGTTGGAGGTTGTAATTTTTGATAAAAACATATGAGGATTTAGAAATATATAAAGAAAGTTATTGCTTGGCATTAGAAGTATATAAAATAACAAAAACTTTCCCAAAAGATGAATTGTATGCTTTAACATCACAAATTAGAAGAGCATCAACTTCTATAACATTAAATATAGTAGAAGGATATGGTAGATTAAGTAAAGAGGACTTTAAAAGATTTTTAAAAATTAGTTTAGGTTCTACAAATGAAACAATAACCTTAATAAAGTTTTCTAAAGATTTACAATACATAACTAATAATAAATATAATGAATTAATAAAAAGATATAATATATTAGGTAGAAAGATTTATAATATGATAAAAAAATGGAATTAGAAGATAAAATAGAGTCTTGATAGTCTAACATCTAACTTCTAACATCCAATTTCAAAGTTGTTATTAATTTTAAAAAATATAAATTAGAGGGAAAACCTCAAAAGAAAGGAAGTAAAAAATTATGGGAAAAATTATAGGAATTGACTTAGGAACAACAAATTCATGTGTAGCTGTTATGGAAGGAGGAGAACCAGTAGTAATACCAAATAGCGAAGGTGCTAGAACAACACCATCTGTTGTTGGTTTTACAAAAAATGGAGAAAGACTTGTAGGACAAATAGCAAAACGTCAAGCAGTTACAAATCCAGATAACACAGTTATTTCCATTAAAAGAAAAATGGGAACAGCTGAAAAAGTTAAAATAGATGGAGATGAATTCTCCCCACAAGAAATATCTGCAATGATTTTACAAAAATTAAAAGCAGATGCAGAAAGCTATTTAGGACAAAAAGTTACTCAAGCAGTTATTACTGTACCAGCTTACTTTAGCGATAGCCAAAGACAAGCAACAAAAGATGCAGGAAAAATTGCAGGATTAGAAGTATTAAGAATTATAAATGAACCAACTGCAGCATCATTAGCATTCGGAATGGATAAAGAAGATCAAGATCAAAAAATATTAATATACGATTTAGGTGGAGGAACATTCGACGTTTCTATTCTAGATATTGGTGATGGAGTATTTGAAGTATTATCTACAAATGGTAACACACATTTAGGTGGAGATGACTTTGATAATGCAATAATAGATTACTTAGCAAGTGAATTCAAAAAAGCAAATGGAATAGACTTAAAAACAGATAAAATGGCAATGCAAAGACTTAAAGAAGCAGCAGAAAAAGCAAAAATAGAACTATCAGGAATGCAACAAACACAAATTAACTTACCATTTATAACTGCAGATAGCACAGGACCAAAACACTTAGATGTAAATTTAACAAGAGCTAAATTCGAAGAATTAATTCACGATTTAGTTGAAGCAACAAGAGTTCCAGTAGAACAAGCTATGAAAGATGCTGGAGTTACAGCAAGCGATATTCACAAAGTATTATTAGTTGGTGGATCTACAAGAGTTCCATGTGTACAAGAAATGGTTAAGAAAATAACAGGAAAAGAACCAGATAAAGGTATAAACCCAGATGAATGTGTTGCAATAGGTGCAGCAATTCAAGGTGGTGTATTATCAGGAGATGTAAAAGACTTAGTATTATTAGATGTAACACCATTATCATTAGGTATTGAAACATATGGTGGAGTATTCACAAAATTAATAGAAAGAAATACAACAATACCAACTAAAAAATCACAAATATTCTCAACAGCAGCAGATGGTCAAACATCAGTTGAAGTACACGTTCTTCAAGGAGAAAGAGAAATGGCTGCATACAATAAAACATTAGGAAGATTCCAATTAACAGGAATACCAGCAGCACCAAGAGGAGTACCACAAATAGAAGTTACATTTGATATAGATGCAAACGGTATAGTTCACGTATCTGCAAAAGATATGGCAACAGGAAATAGTCAAAATGTTTCTATTACAGCAAGCACAAACTTAACAGACGAAGATATAGATAAAGCTGTTAAAGATGCAGAAGCACATGCAGCAGAAGACAAGAAAAAGAAGGAAGAAATAGAAGTTAAAAACAATGCAGAAAGTTTAGTATACAACAGTGAAAAAACATTACAAGAAGTTGGAGACAAAATAAGCGGAGAAGAAAAAGCAAAAGTAGAAACAGAAATAGACAATGTTAAAAAAGCATTAGAAACAAACGATACAGAAGCAATAAAAGCTGCAACAGAAAAATTAACAACAGCATTCTATGAAGTAACAGAAAAATTATACAAACAAGCAGCACCAAACGGAGCAGAAGGAGTAGATCCAAATGCAGCAGGTGCACAAGAAAGTGAAACAGTTCACGATGCAGATTATGAAGTAGAATCAGACGACAAAAAGGATGAGTAAAAATGTAGGGGCACGGTGCTCCGTGCCACAAATAAGAAATATTGATGTAGCGGCGGTCATTGACCGCCATATAATTAATTGTAAAAG
>OJMO01000556.1_pt1 | contig 26618 bp, 25 predicted proteins | sample 1597241 | NCBI WGS metagenome assembly OJMO01 (sample SAMEA2452129, study PRJEB22498) | human gut metagenome | biome: human feces; feature: human gut; material: feces | place: Australia | collected 2012 | reverse complement strand
ATAAAAGGCGACCAATGGTCGCCCCTACAATTGAATTTATTATTTTATAAATTTATTATAAAAAAATAATTTTATTATTGAAAGGAAAATAAAATGAAACGTGTTCTATTTATATCAAGCACAGGTGGGCATTATAACGAACTAATGCAATTAAAACCACTGTTTGAAAAATACAACTATCATATAATAACAGAAAAAGATAAAGTAACAGTAGGAGAAAAAGAAAAATACGGAAAAAAAATATCATATTTATTATATGGTACAAGAGCCCATTTATTAAAGTATATTTTTATTTTATTTATAAATTGCTGGATATCACTTTTTTATTATATAAAATATAGACCACAATATATAGTAACAACAGGAACACACACAGCAGGGCCAATGTGCTGTATAGGTAAAATATTTGGAAGTAAAATTATATACATAGAAACATTTGCAAATAGAAATACAAAAACAGCAACTGGAAAATTAATATATAAAATAGCAGACTTATTTATAGTACAATGGGAAGAAATGCTAAAATTATATCCAAAAGCAGTTTTAGGAGGTTCGATTTATTAATGATATTAGTAATGTTGGGAACACAAGATAATTCATTTGAAAGACTATTAAAAGAAATAGAACACCTTATTGAAACAGGAATAATTCAAGAAGAAGTAATAGTTCAAGCAGGAAATACGAAATTTGAAAGTAACAAAATGAAAATTATAGATTTTGTATCACAAAAAGAATTAGAAGAATATATAAACAAAGCAAGTTATATAATTACACACGGTGGTGTTGGTTCTATAACAGAGGCTTTAAAGCAAAATAAAAAAATAATTGCAGTACCAAGAAAAAAAGAACATAAAGAACACGTAAATAACCACCAAATGCAAATAGTAGAAAATTTCGATAAACAAGGATATATAATAGGAATTCAAGATATAGAAGAACTAGAAAAAGCAATAAAAATAATACCAAATTTCAAACCAAATAAATATAAAACAAATACACAAAATATAATAAAAATAATAGAAAATTTTATAGGATAAAAACGTAATATTACATTAATATTACGTTTTTATTACATTTACAATAATTTATTGAACAAAACTTCTAATTGAAATATAATAAAGAAAATATTGTATACAAGGGGGATAATAATGGAAACATTTGCAGATTATATCCTAAATGAACAAGATTACATGAAAAAATTAGAAATTGTATATTATTTACAAAAAAGAACAGATATATTTTTTGATAATTCTGTTATTTTAAAAACAGAAATTGCAAGATTATTTTTAGAAGAAGCAAATTTACCAGGAATAGATAAGAATTGGGTAATTACTGCCTGCCTTTTGTGTGGATGTAAAAAAATGAAAGACCCAGCAGATATATCAAGATTAAAAGTTTATGCAAAAGAAGGAGCAGATTACTTAAGAACACTAGGTTTTCCAGAAAGATTTTGTACAATATGTGAACAGGTTAATAGATATAGTGGTTCAGCACCTAGAGAGCCAGAAGGAGACATATTAGAATTAGTTGATAATTTAGGAGGTTTATTATTAGATAGACCAGAAAGAAGAGGCTTTCCGATAGATGAAGCAATTACATTATTGGAATATAGAAATTTAAGAAATGTAGATAATATGTATATGCAAGCCTTTAAAAAATTTATAGCTCAAGAGGAGGGAATAGCAGTATAATGGAAGTTAGAGGAAGAATAACTAAATTTGCAAATTTAACAAATGCAGTTAGAAATGCAAATGAAATTGGAGAAGGTGTAAAAAAGAATACAGAGGAAATTATTGGATTTATGCAAAAAAATGGTACAGAAAATATGTATTATAATATAGAACAATATACAAGAGAAAAAATAACTAGTAGATTAAAAGAATTAGAAGGACAAAATAGTACATTTATAGCAGGTTATACAAGAGAAGAAAGAACAACAGAAGGATTTGGAATAGGCGAAATAGATTATTAAACAAAAGAAAAAAGCAGGGGAAACAAAATAAACCCTGCTATATTTAAGTAAATATATAATAAAGGATGGAATAATAAAATGTATGAAATATTTGCAGATTTACATGTACATATAGGAAGAAGTGAAAGTAACAAACCAATAAAAATAACAGCAGCACGTTCGTTAAACTTTGCTAATATAGCAAAAGAATGTGTAGATAAGAAAGGAATACAAGTTGTAGGGATTATAGATTGTGCATCACCATATGTAATTGAAGACATAGAAAACTTTTTAAAAAATGGAGAAGCTTACGAAATAAAAGATGGAGGAATAATTTACAAAGATAAGGTTTGTATATTATTAGGAAGTGAAGTAGAAACATCAGAGGTAGGAAGAAATGGAAAAAAAGGAGCTGCTCATAATGTGTGTTTCTTCCCACATTTAGAAGATATAAAAGGCTTTTCAAAAGAGATGAGTACACACATAAAAAATATAACACTAAGTACTCAAAGAGCAGATATATCAGGCTACGAACTAATAGATATAGTAGAAAAATATAATGGAATATTAATACCAGCACATATATTTACACCTTTTAAAAGCTATTATGGAAATTGTACAGATAGAATAGAAAGTATATTTAAAGAAAAATATGGTAAAATTTTTGCGGTAGAATTAGGATTAAGTTCAGATACATATTTAGCAGATACAATTTCAGAATTAGAAGAAAAAACATTTGTAACAAATTCAGACGCACATTCTTTGCCGAAAATAGCAAGAGAATATAACAAAATGCAAGTAGAAGATATATCTTTTAAAGAAATAGTAAAAGCATTAAAAAATGAAGATGGCAGAAAAGTACTTGCAAATTATGGGTTAGACCCAAAACTTGGAAAATATCATAGAACATATTGTGACAATTGCAACAATACAATAGAAACAAAAGAACCAGTTAGTAAATGTCCAAAATGTGGAAGTGAAAAAGTTACCTTTGGAGTTTTTGATAGAATAGAATTAATAAAAGATAAAACAGAAACAAAGAGCCCAGAAAATAGACCAGAATATGTATATCAAATACCATTATCATTTATACCAGGAGTAGGACCAAAAGTAATAGAAAAATTACTAAATAACTTTGAAACAGAAATGAATATATTGCACAAATTATCTTATGACGATATAGAAGCTGTAGTAGGAAGTAAAATAGCAGGAAATATAGTAGCTGCAAGAGAAGGAAAATTAGGAATACATTCAGGCGGCGGAGGAAATTACGGTAAAATAGAAACTAAAAAATAAAGTTCTAAAATCCATTTTATTACATACACATTATGTAGAAGAAAATGGAGGAAAGAATGAAAAAAATAAATAAGAAAAAACAACTCATATATACATATATTGAAGAAAATATAAAAGAAATAATTATAATTTCATTAATATTTATTATAGGAGTTGTTTTTGGCATTTTATTAATAAATAATGTTCAAGACGAAGGAAAAGAAGAAATAACAACATATGTAAACAGATTTGTTTCTAATATAAAACAAGGTAATTCAATAGATAGAGCTAATGTTGTAAAAACAGATATAAAAAAAGATGTTTTAATAGGAGTAATTTTATGGATAGCAGGGTCAACTGTTGTAGGAATACCTATTGTTTATGGAATTATAGGGTATAGAGGATTTTGCTTAGGATATACTATAGCTGCAATTATAGCCGTAATAGGGGCAAAGCAAGGTATATTAATAGCTATAATAGGAATATTAATGCAAAATATTTTGTTTATTCCAAGTATAATTTTAATAGCCGCAAGTGGGGCAAAATTATACAAAAAAATAATTAAAAATAAAAACAGAGAAAACATAAAGCTAGAAATTTGCAAACATTCTATGATATCATCTTTTGGAATAATAGGAATCATAATATCTTCTTTTATAGAAGTTTTTTTATCAACAAATTTATTGATTTTTTTTGCAAAATATATATAAAATTACAAAAAAAGTATTTACATTCACATAAGTTTTGTGATATAACATAAGAAGTTTATGTAAAGAGTAAAAACTAAATTATTTATAAGACAAGGGGAGCTAATAATGGAAAAACAAGTTAAACTATTCTTAGAATTTATACAAAACGAAAAAAAGTTATCAAATAATACATTACAATCTTACAGAAGAGATATAGAACAATATAAAAATTATTTAGAAAAAAACAATTTTAACTATGTAAAAGTTAAAAACGAAGATATAAAAAAATATTTAAAATATTTAGAAGAAGTTGGGAAAAAGACTTCTACAATTTCTAGAAATTTAGCATCAATACGTTCATTCTATCAATTTTTATTACGTACAAGAAAAGTTAAAGAAGATCCTACAGAAGGAATACAATCTCCAAAAATAGAAAAGAAAGCCCCAAGTGTATTAACATCACAAGAAGTTGAATTATTATTAGAACAACCAAAAGATGTAGACTTAAAAGGAATTAGAGACAAAGCAATGCTAGAATTTGCATATGCTACAGGAATGAGAGTTACAGAAATAATTTCATTAAACATAGAAGATGTTCATTTAGATGAAGGATATGTAACATGTAAATATAGCAATAAACAAAGGAATATTCCACTAGGAGGAATATCTATAAAAGCTTTAAAAGAATATATAGATGAAGCAAGACCAATATTAATAAAATCTGAAGATGAAACTTCATTATTTGTTAATATAAATGGTAAAAGACTTACAAGACAAGGATTCTGGAAAATTGTAAAATTCTATAAAGAACAAGCTCACATAAATAAAGATATAACACCACATGTATTAAGACACTCATTTGCAACACATTTATTACAAAATGGAGCAGACTTAAAAGCAATACAAACAATGTTAGGTCACTCTGATATATCATCAACACAAGTATATATGCAATTCCAAGATGAAAGTTTAAAAAATGTATATAAAAGTGCTCATCCAAGAGCATAACACTTAAAGGCGACTAGGTCGTCTTTTTATTTATAATAAAATGTCTAAAATTGTTCTTTTTCATTGGCAACTTATTTTAATTGTGATAAAATATTTCAAAATGGGAGGAAAATAAATGGCAACAATAAAAGCAATGAATGAAACATTTAAAGAATTTAAATTTGAAGATAATTTAGAAAATGCAAAAATACTGAATATGAAGTTGTACAAAAGAAAAAATACATTGGTGTTAGATTTAGAATCAGAAGAATTTGTAAAACTTAAATCAATTGCTATATTTGAAGCCTTTGTTAGTGAAAGATTTAGAATTGAACACACATGGATAAATATGCATTATGGAGAAGTTGTAAAAATTCCAAGTATAGAAGATGATTGGAAAAATATAATGGCATTACTTGCAAGAAAATATCCAATTGCAAGGCAATTACTTGCAAATGCTAATTTAGAAGTAGAAGGAAATAAACTAAATGTATATTTAACAATGAAAGGTGCAGATTTTTTAAATGCTAGAGGATTAAACGTGGTTCTGGAAAAACTAATAGAAAGCTTATATATGAAAAAATACAAAGTAATATATACAGAAAGAATTTCAGAAGAGACTCTAAAAATATTAGAACAACGAAAAAAACATTTAGAAGATATGGCATTAGAGCAAGTTGCATCTTCAATAAATATTGAAAAAATTGAAGAGAATAAAGTACATAAAAAACAAAACAATAAGACAAATGAAAATAAAACAAAGGAAAAAGAAACAAAGCAAGTTCCTCAAAACGATTATGTTCCAGCTCCACCACCTCCAATGCCAGAGGAGAATACACCTTTAATATTAGGAAGAAATATGAACATAAGAGAAGAGCTTGTTAAAGTAGAAGATATTGGAGTAGACACTGGAAAGCTAAGCCTAGAGGGAGAAGTAATAAATACAGATTCAAGAGAACTAAAAAGTGGTAAATGGCTTGTTATGTTTGATGTATATGATGGAACAAGCACAATAACTTGTAAAGCTTTTGTACCGGGAGAAAGAGGAGCAGAAGTATTAAAGAAAATACAAAGTGCAAAAGGAGTAAAAATAGAAGGAACAGCACAGTTTGACCCATTTGCAAAAGAACTTGGAGTTATAGCAAATACAATAATAGAAACACCAGGTAGAAAAAAACAAGAAAGAATGGATTTAGCAGAAGAAAAAAGAGTAGAGCTACATATGCATACTCAAATGAGCCAAATGGATGCAATGACATCTGCAACAGATTTAATAAAAAGAGCTATGAAATGGGGAATGAAATCTATTGCAATTACAGACCATGGAGTTGTACAAGCCTTTCCAGAAGCACACAAACTTTTAGGTAGAGATAACAAAGATATGAAAATTATATATGGTGTTGAAGCATATTTAGTACCAGATAGAGTTCCAACAATTTCATTCTCTAAAGGACAAGATATAGATACAACATATTGTGTATTTGACTTAGAAACAACAGGACTTTCATATAGAACAGAAAAAATAACAGAAATTGGAATAATGAAAATAAAAAATGGAGAAGTAATAGATACATTTTCTTGCTTCGTAAACCCTGAGAAACATATACCAGAAAAGGTTACAGAAGTTACAAATATTACAGATGATATGGTAAAAGATGCTGAAACAATAGAACAAGTATTACCAAAAGTTCTAGAGTTCTTTGGAGATTCTGTACTTGTTGCACATAATGCAGATTTCGATATTGGATTTTTAAAACACAATGCAAAAATTTTAGGATATGAGTTAAATAATACTTATTTAGATACACTTAAACTTGCAAAAATGCTATTTCCAAATTATAAGAAGTACAAGCTAGGAATAATTGCAGAAAACTTAGGAATAAAAGTAGAAGTAGCACATAGAGCTTTAGATGATGTTGATACAACAGTTAAAGTATTTAATGTAATGATAGATATGCTAAAGGAAAAAGGTGCAAAAACAATAGATGATATAGACATTGTAGGACCAGATAAAGAAGCAGAAAAACAATCATATAAAAAATTACCATCATACCATGCTATAATACTTGCAAAAAATTATGTAGGACTAAAAAATTTATATAAATTAGTTTCATTATCTCATTTACACTATTTCTATAGAAAACCACGTATATTAAAAAGTTTGTATAAAAAATATTCAGAAGGTCTTATATTAGGAAGTGCTTGTGAAGCGGGAGAATTGTATCAAGCAATAGAAAGAGGAAAAACAGATGAAGAGATAGAAGAAATTGCAAGAGACTATGACTATTTAGAAATTCAACCAATAGGAAACAATGCCTTTTTAGTTAGAAATGGTGTAGTTGCAGACGATGAGGCACTAAGAGATATAAACAGAAAAATAGTAGAATTGGGAGAAAAACTAGGTAAACTAGTAGTTGCAACTTGTGATGTTCACTTTATGGACCCACAAGATGAAATATATAGAAGAATTCTGGAGGCAGGGCAAGGATATGCAGATGCAGACTTACAAGCACCTTTATACTTAAGAACAACAAATGAAATGCTTGAAGAATTCCAATACTTAGGACCAGAAAAAGCATATGAAGTTGTTGTAAAAAACACAAATAAAATAAGTGATATGTGTGAAAGAATAAGCCCAATATCACCTGAAAAATGTCCTCCACACATACCAGGTTGTGAGGATGAAATAAAAAATATAGCATATAGTAAAGCTCACGAATTATATGGAGAACAATTACCAGAAATAGTACAAGAAAGACTAGATAAAGAATTAAATTCAATTATAAAAAATGGTTTCTCCGTTATGTATATAATTGCGCAGAAATTAGTTTGGAAGTCAAACGAAGATGGATATATAGTTGGTTCAAGAGGTTCAGTTGGTTCATCATTTGTTGCAAATATGACAGGTATAACAGAAGTTAATTCTCTGCCAGCACATTATAGATGTCCAAATTGTAAATATTCAGATTTTACAGATTATGGATGTAAAAATGGATTCGACTTACCAGATAAAAATTGTCCAAAATGTGGACATAGATTAGATAAAGATGGAATGGATATACCATTTGAAACATTCCTTGGATTTAATGGAGATAAAGAGCCAGATATAGACTTAAACTTCTCTGGAGAATATCAAGCAAAAGCACATAAATATACAGAAGTAATATTTGGAAAAGGAACAACTTTTAAAGCTGGAACCGTTGGTACAGTAGCAGAAAAGACAGCATATGGCTATGTAAAAAAATATTATGAAGAAAGACAAATACCTGTAAGTAGTGCTGAAATAAATAGAGTTTCAAAAGGTTGTGTTGGAATTAAAAGAACAACAGGACAGCACCCTGGAGGAATTATTGTTGTTCCGAAAGGTAGAGAAATATATGAATTCACACCAGTGCAACACCCTGCGGATGATCCAAATTCAGATATTATAACAACACACTTTGATTACCACTCAATAGATCAAAACTTATTGAAACTAGATATACTAGGACACGACGATCCAACAATGATAAGAATGCTATTTGATATAACCGGAAAAGATCCTACAAAAGTACCATTAGATGATAAAGAAACAATGTCTATATTTAGTTCAACAAAGGCTTTAGGAGTTACACCTGACCAAATACATTCAGAAGTAGGAAGCTTTGGAATACCAGAGTTTGGAACAAAATTCGTAAGACGGAATGTTAGTAGATACAAAACCAACTACATTTGATGAACTTATTCGTATTTCTGGACTTTCACATGGTACAGACGTGTGGCTTAACAATGCTCAAAGCTTAATAGAAGCAGGAACAATAAAACTGGACGAAGCAATATGTTGTAGGGACGATATTATGATATATCTAATAAAAAAAGGATTAGAACCACAACCATCATTTAAAATAATGGAAGCTGTACGTAAAGGAAAAGTTGCAAAAGGAAAAGAGCCAAAGTGGCCAGAATATGAGAAAATGATGAAAGATAATAATGTACCAGATTGGTATATAGATTCATGTAAAAAAATAAAATATATGTTCCCAAAGGCCCATGCCGCAGCATATGTAACAAATGCATTTAGAATTGCATGGTTTAAGGTACACGAGCCAAAAGCGTATTACACAGCATATTTTACAATTAGAGCTGATGAGTTTGATAGTGATATAATGTGTCATGGAGAAGAAAGAGTAAAAAACAAAATGAAAGAAATAGATCTACTAGGAAATGGTGCTACAGTAAAAGAGAAAAATATGTATGCAATATTAGAATTGGTATTAGAAATGTATGAAAGAGGAATAAACTTCTTGCCAATGGATTTATATAAATCACATAGTACAAAATTTGTAATGGAAGAAGACGGAATACGTCCACCATTAAATAGTATACCAGGACTTGGAACAGTCGCAGCAGAGGGAATAGAAAAAGCAAAAAAAGATGGTAAATTTATGTGCATAGATGATTTGCAACAACGTTCAGGAGTAGGAAAATCTGTAATAGAAATGTTAAAAAATGCAGGATGCTTAAAAGGAATGACACAAAGTAATCAAATGTCTTTCTTTGAATTTTAAATGTTATTGTAATTTATCTGTAATTAAAATAATTATAATGACAAATATATTGTTTTTTATGCCTTGGTGTCGCAATCTTCGAATTTAAAAATGGTCTATTGACCATTTGCACATAATTACATTTTTGTAAAATTAATTTATATATTTACATTATAAACATATAAATTAATAAAATGAAGATTGCTCCAAATCGCACTCGCAGGAAATCTGCTCGTTTGGTCGCTTACGCGGCATTTCAAAACAAATATATTTGTCATTATATTAATAAAATAACATTAAAAATGATGACAGACGTTGTAGGGGTCGGCGTCCTTAGGGCGACCCGCAATATGTGAAAAATGTGATATAAGACAAATTTAAATTGTTCATAAAAAATGTAGGGGCGGACGCCTCTGTCCGCCCGAATAAAAAATAAAATAGGTGATAAAATGGAAGAAATTTTAACAATAAAAAACATAATCATTTATGTTTTAGGAATAAATCTTATAGCTTTTTTGGCAATGTTTATAGATAAAAGAAGAGCAATAAAAAATGAATGGAGAATAAGTGAAAATGCATTAATGACATTAGTTCTTCTTGGTGGTGGAATAGGCGGTATAGCTGGAATGTACACATTTCACCATAAAACACAGAAACCCAAATTTTATATAGGGTTTCCAACAATTTTAATTACAGAAATCGTATTAATAATATATTATTTGATAAAATATAAATAAATATGTAGGGGCGACCATTGGTCGCCTTAATTTAACTAAATTTACAATAAAAGAATTACATAACTTACTGTAAATAATTGGAAATAAAAATACATAAAATCTTGCATTTGTAAAAAAGTGAATAATCTAAAAATGAAAAAGGCTATTTTTGAGTTATTCACAAAGTTTTCCACATTATCCACAAAAACTGTGTAAAAATAAATGTAAACCAAAATTGGTTACATAAACTAAAATAGAAGTAACATAATTGTAATATAATAGTAATAAATAAAAAATTAACATCAAAAAACATTGAAAATAATATTGTAGCAAAAAAATACAAAATATGACTTTTGTAAAATAACCGTAATATATAAGAAATAAAAATTACAAAATGGTTGATTACATTTTTTATATGTGGTAAAATGCTTTAAGAAATTTGCTTTTAAAGTAAGAAAGAGGGAATGAAAAATGTCAGAATTAACAATGGATAAAATTGTTGCACTTTGCAAAAATAGAGGATATGTATATCCTGGCTCAGATATATATGGAGGACTTGCAAATACTTGGGATTATGGACCTTTAGGTGTTGAGTTAAAAAACAATATTAAACAAGCTTGGAGAAGAAAGTTTATTCAAGAGAATAAATATAATGTTGGTTTAGATTCAGCAATATTAATGAACCCTATGGTATGGGTTGCTTCAGGCCATGTTGGTGGATTCTCAGATCCATTAATAGACTGTAAGGAATGTAAAACAAGACATAGAGCAGATAAATTAATAGAAGAGTGGATGCATGAACATAATTGCGAAGAAGTTGTAGATGGTTGGCCAGATGAAAAAATGATAAAATATATGGATGATAACAATATTTGTTGTCCTAAATGTGGAAAACATAATTTTACAGAAATACGTAAATTTAATTTAATGTTTAAAACATTTCAAGGAGTTACAGAAGATGCAAAATCTGAAATATATTTGAGACCAGAAACAGCACAAGGAATATTTGTAAACTTTAAAAATGTACAAAGAACAACAAGAAAGAAACTACCAATGGGAATTGCTCAAATTGGTAAGTCTTTCAGAAATGAAATAACACCAGGAAACTTTACATTTAGAACACGTGAATTTGAACAAATGGAATTAGAATTTTTCTGTAAACCAGGAACAGAATTAGAATGGCATGAATACTGGAAGAAATTCTGTAAAGAATGGCTTTTAAATTTAGGAATAAAAGAAGAAAATATTCGTTTAAGAGACCATAGCAAAGAAGAATTATCACATTATAGTAATGCAACAACAGATATAGAATTTACATTCCCATTTGGATGGGGAGAGCTATGGGGAATAGCTTCAAGAACAGATTTCGATTTAAGTAAACATATGGAATATTCAAAACAAGACTTAACATACTTAGATCCAGAAATAAACGAAAAATATGTACCATATGTTATAGAACCATCACTTGGAGCAGACAGAGTAACACTTGCATTTTTATGTAACAGTTACGAAGAAGAAGAAATTGCTGAAGGAGATACTCGTACAGTATTACATTTACATCCAGCACTTGCACCATATAAAGTTGCAGTTCTACCACTTTCAAAAAAATTAAGTGAAAAAGCAACAGAAGTATATGAAAAACTTTCAAAGAAATTTATGTGTGACTATGATGAAGCAGGTTCTATAGGTAAACGTTATAGAAGAGAAGATGAAATAGGAACACCATACTGTGTAACAGTTGATTTTGATACTCTTGAAGATGAAAGCGTTACAATAAGAGATAGAGATACAATGGAACAAGTAAGAGTAAAAATAGACGAATTAGAAAAATGGATTGAAGAAAAAGTTGAATTTTAGTAGATTTTTTTGAATAATAGTGATATAATAGTAAACATAATTAAATAGAAAGGAGAGATTTTTATGATTTATCCTGATGACTTTAGAATTTTCAAAATTATTGAAAATGAAGAGCAACATGCAAAGATTTTTTTGTACCGAAAATCAGATTGCATATATTCAGGAAAAATACAAAATATTTCTCCTGAAAAATTTGAACGGCTAGAAATCTTCTTAGAAGAACTAGTTCGAATTAACAATAATTCTGAAATTTCTCTCAAATTCGGAATAATAGAGGTACAAGATTTGTTAGAAGGATTCAAGTGAACACTTGAATTCTTCTATTTTGAAAACAACTATGAGAGGAAAATTATAAATCAATTTAATGATATGTAGGGGAGGTCATTGACCTCCTTAAAGAAAAATTATAAAAGGCGACCAATGGTCGCCCCTACAATACATTAGGAATTTGATTTTAATTATTATTTTGTATTTAAATAAATTTGAATTGTCCATAAAATAATAAAATTAAATGTAGGGGCGGACGCCTCTGTCCGCCTGAATATAATAAAATAATATTTAAAAATAATGTCAAATGATGTAGGGGGGCGGCGTTCTTAGGGCGACCCGAAATAAAAAATGTAAAATAAAAATAGTAAATCAATTTAAAGATATGTAGCGGCGGTCATTGACCGCCATAAGAGATAATAAATATAAAATTTTAAGGAGAAAAAGTAATGAAAGTAGCATTTTACACGCTAGGTTGCAAGGTCAACCAATATGAAACAAATGGAATGATACAAGAATTTATAAAACACGGCTATGAAATAGTAGAATTTCATGAAAAAGCAGATATATATGTAATAAATACATGTACAGTAACAAATATGTCTGATAGAAAATCAAGACAAATTTTAAGAAGAACAAAACAATTAAATAAAAATTCTGTAGTTGTTGCAGTTGGTTGCTATGCACAAGTAGGAAAAGATAAATTAGAAGAAATTCCAGAAATAGACTTAATACTTGGAACTAACGAAAAAAGTAAAATGCTTTCATATATAGAAGAATATTTAAAAACTAAAAACAAAATTGAAGTTATTTCAGATGTAATGAAACAAAAAGATTTTGATGAATTCGGTGAAGTAACATATACAGACAAAACAAGGGCTGTAATAAAAGTGCAAGACGGATGTGATAGATTCTGTTCATATTGTATAATTCCATATGCAAGAGGAAGAGTTAGAAGTAGAAAAATAGAAAATGTTATAGATGAAATAAAACATATAGCTCAAAAAGGAATAAAAGAAGTTGTAATTACAGGAATTCATGTGGCTTCATATGGAAGAGATTTAAAAGAAGATATAGGCCTAATAGATTTACTAGAAAAAATAAATGAAGTAGATGGAATAGAAAGAATTCGTTTAGGTTCATTAGAACCAATGATAATTACAGAAGAATTTATAAAAAGACTTTCTAAATTAGAAAAAATATGCCATCATTTTCATTTATCTCTTCAAAGTGGATGTACAGAAACACTAAAAAGAATGAATAGAAAATATACTATTCAAGAATTTACAAAAGTAGTTGAATTGTTAAGAAAAACGTATCCAGATGTAGAACTTACAACAGATATTATAGTTGGTTTTCCTGGAGAAACAGAGGAAGAATTTAAAACAACATATAATTATTTAAAAGAAATAAAATTTTATAAAATGCATGTATTTCAATATTCACCAAGAAAGGGAACAAAAGCAACAGTAATGGAAAATCAAATTTCTCCAGAAATAAAGGCAAAAAGAAGTAAAGAACTAATTGAATTATCAAACAAAAATCAAGAAGAAATAAATAAACAATATATAGGAAAAGAACTAAAAGTGCTGTTTGAAGAATGTGAAAATGGAATAATAAAAGGACATACAAGTAATTATATTATGGTAGAAGCAGAAGGAACAGAAAATAACTGCAATAAAATAATAAATGTTGAAATAGAAAAAGCTGAACATGAGGCATTGGTAGGAAAAATAAAAAAAGTTACAAAAATATTACAATAATAATACAAAAATGTAAAATATAATTTAAAAGGAAACTATTGAAAAAACTGCCATATTATAGTATAAATATTAAAGTAATGTATTACAAAGGAGGAAGCAATAATGGAAGAACAATTTGAAAATGGAGTATTTGGTGGGGTAGAAGTTAAACCAGAAGAAGCAAAAGTAAATACAGAATTTAATTTACCAACAAAAGTTAGTATATGGACAAAGATAAAGAATTTCTTCTGTCAAGATATAAAAGTTGAGTTAACACCAAAACAACAAAAAGTTGAAGATGAAATAAATGAATTTTTACACCAAGAAATTACTTGGGGAAAAGTAAAAGATTTCTTATTCCAAGAAGTAAAATTTAAATAAAACAAAAAGAATTGCAAATAATGCAATTCTTTTTGTTATTATAGGAAATTTTATTTTTTTCAAAAAATATCTATACAACATTAAACAAAGTATGATAGAATACGAATTGTAAAAAATATGAATAGGAGAGGATATATTTTGAGTGAAGCAAAGTATAAACGAGTACTTTTAAAATTAAGTGGAGAAGCATTAGCAGGAGAAAAGAAAACAGGTGTTGATGTTGAAACCGTTGGAAAAATTTGTGATGAAATAAAAGAAGTTGTAGATATGGGAGTTCAAGTTGCAATAGTTGTAGGTGGTGGAAACTTTTGGCGTGGACGTCAAGGGCATCAAATGGAAAGAACAACAGCAGATTATATGGGAATGCTTGCAACAGCCATGAACGGACTTGCTCTTCAAGATGCATTAGAAGCAAGAGGAATATATTCAAGAGTTCAAACAGCAATAGAAATGAGAGAGATAGCTGAACCATATATTCAAAGAAAAGCAATTAAACATTTAGAAAGAGGAAGAGTTGTAATTTTTGCATGTGGTACAGGTCATCCTTACTTTACAACAGATACAGCAGCAGTATTAAGAGCAACAGAAATTAATGCAGACATAATACTTTTAGGAAAAGCAATAGATGCAGTATATTCTGCAGATCCAAAAATAGATGCAAATGCTATAAAATATGATGCTATAAAATATATGGATGTATTAGAAAAAGATTTAAAAGTTATGGATTCAACTGCAACAGCAATGAGTAGAGATAATCATTTACCATTACTTGTTTTTGGAATAGCAGACCCTAAAAACATTGTAAGAGCTGTTAAAGGAGAAAAAATAGGTACAATAGTATCTTAAAAAAAGGCGAAATATAGCCAAATGAGAAAGGAAGAAAAATTATGGATTATTCAAATATTGAAGATAGAATGGAAAAAGCTGTAGGAGCTTATGAAAGAAATTTATCAGAAATTAGAGCTGGTAGAGCAAATCCAGCAGTGTTAAATAAGGTAAAAATAGATTATTATGGTGTTTCAACACCAATTAGTCAAGTTGCAGGAGTTTCTGTACCTGAAGCAAGATTAATTGTTATTCAACCATGGGATGCAAGTGTTTTAAAAGAAATAGAAAAAGCTATTTTAACATCAGACATAGGAATTAACCCTAATAATGATGGTAAAGTTATTCGTTTAGCTTTCCCAGAATTAACAGAAGAAAGAAGAAAAGAATTAGTAAAAGACATTAAAAAAATGGCAGAAGAAGCAAAAGTTGCAGTTCGTTCTGTAAGAAGAGATGGAATTGATGAATTTAAAACAAAACAAAAAAATTCAGAAATAACAGAAGACGATTTAAAAGTAGCAGAAAGTGAAATTCAAAAACTTACAGATGCAAAAATTGCTGATATAGATGCAATTTTAGAGAAAAAAGAAAAAGAAGTTATGTCAATTTAATATAAAGGAGAATAGCAATGAATACAGAAAAAATGCCTAAACATATTGCAATAATAATGGATGGAAATAGAAGATGGGCACGTGAAAAAGGGTTAGACCCTAAGCAAGGACATAGAGAAGGTGCGAAAACTCTAGAAAAAATTGTACGTTATGCAAATAAAATAGGTTTAGAATATATAACAGTATATGCTTTTTCTACAGAAAACTGGAAACGTTCAGAAGATGAAGTAGGAGCTTTAATGATACTTCTTCAAAAATATTTAGACGATTATTCAAAAAGAGCAGATACAGAAAATATAAAGGTAAAAGTATTAGGAGATATAACAAGGCTTTCAGAAGGAATGCAAAAATCTATAAAAAAATGTATGGAAAGAACAAAAAATAATACAGGAGTTGTATTTAATATTGCACTTAATTATGGAAGCAGAAACGAAATAGTATCTGCAGTAAAGAATATTGCATATGAAGTGAAAAATGGAAATATAAATGTAGAAGATATAACAGAAGATACAATTTCAAATAATTTATATACTGTTGGAGAGCCAGATCCAGACTTACTTATAAGAACAAGTGGAGAATTACGTTTAAGTAACTTCTTACTATGGCAACTTGCATATACAGAATTTTTATTTGTAGATAAACATTGGCCAGACTTTTCAGAAGAAGATATAGACATGGCAATAGAAGTTTTTCAAAAGAGAAATAGAAAATTTGGGGGAAAATAAATGGACATAAAACGAGTTTTAACAGGAGTGATAGGCTTTCCTATAATAGCAGCAATATTAATTTTAAGTAATACATATGTTTTCGATGGAATTGTTGCAATTATTGCCTTAATATCAGTACACGAATTTTATAACAGCTTTATAACAACAAAAAAAGCAAAACCTGTAACATTTCTTGGTTACATTTCATGTATAGGAATAGCTTTAATACATATAATACCAAAAGAATATTTATCATTAATAGTAACATTATTAATACCAGCAGTTGTTCTAATATTATTTTGCGAAAGTATTTTTAGTAAAATGAAGACAAACGTTATTGATATATCTGTTACATTATTTGGTATGGCATATGTACTTGTATTCTTTAGTTTTATAGCATTAATTAGAGGATTGAATAAGGGCAATTTATTAGTGTGGTATATATTTATGGCAGCATGGGGAACAGATATACTAGCTTATTTAGTTGGAAAATATTTAGGAAAACATAAATTTTCAGAGATAAGCCCTAAAAAAACAATTGAAGGGTGTATCGGTGGACTAATCGGAGCAATTTTATTTGTTCTTGTATATACAGTATTTTTAAATAAAGTATTTAATACTAATTTAAATTATATATTAATGACTTCATATGCAATTATATGGAGCATATTAGGGCAAATAGGAGACTTTGCAGCATCAACAATAAAGAGATATACAGGAATAAAAGATTACAGCAATTTACTTCCAGGACATGGAGGAATGCTAGATAGATTTGATAGTGTAATTTTTATTGCACCATTTGCATATATTTTATTAATGTTAATTTAAGGCGGAGGCAATTCTCCGTCTTAAAATATAAAAGGAGAGCTATGTTAAATTTTATAATTTCAGCAATTAAAATAATATTTGTATTAGGATTTCTTATATTCATACACGAAGGAGGTCATTTTCTTGTTGCAAAATTGTGTAAAGTAAGAGTAAATGAATTTGCAATAGGATTTGGACCCACAATATGGAAAAAGCAAGGAAAAGAAACTAAATATGCATTAAGATTAGTACCTCTTGGTGGATTTGTAAGTATGGAAGGAGAAGAAGAACATTCAGATAAAGAAGGTTCTTTTTCTAAGGCAAGTGTATGGAAAAGAATTGCAATTGTTGCAGCAGGAGCAACTGTTAATATTATATTTGCTATAATTGTATTTTTTATATTGGCATCAATTTTACAAAAAAGCATTGAATATGGATTTATAAGTACAGGAAAATTTATATCAAGCATATTTGAAAGTGTAAGAATGCTATTTACAGGAAATGTAGGAATGAACGATATGATGGGACCAGTAGGACTAGGAAGTGTAGTATCTTCAACCACAGGAATAGCAGATTTTGTATATATACTATCTGTAATTTCATTATCATTAGGAGTAACAAACTTATTACCAATACCAGCATTAGATGGAGGAAAAATATTAATTTTAATAATAGAAGCAATACGAAGAAAACCAATGAAAGAAGAATTAGAAATGAAAATACAAATGTTAGGATTTGCGTTTTTAATAACACTATCTTTAATTGTAACCTATAACGATATAGCAAGAATACTATAAAGGCGACCATAGGACCGCCTTTAATTAGTTTATTTTTAAATTATTTCCGTAACGTTTTATTTTTTGAGTAGTAGTTTTTTCAAAATCATTTTCCCTTATGCTAAAACTTTTTATATGTTTATAATTAGGAATTCGACTATTTATTTCAGAAACAGTATTTTTTAATAATTTTTCTAATTCATCTTTAGAAGGATTTGTTAAACCTAATTTTTCTTGAATCACATCTAAATCAGGTAGAATTTGTGCATGCACATACATTTCATCTTTTTTGTCTTTTTGAATGCCAATTACTAAACTTTCCTTTACAAAATCTGTATCATTTAATAATTGTTCAATTTCTTCTGGATAAATGTTTTTGCCGTTTTTTGTTACAATAACTGTTTTTTGTCTTCCTGTAACATAAAGCCATCCTTGCTCATCTATTTTTCCTAAATCACCTGTGTAGAACCAACCATCTTTTAAAACTTTTGCAGTTTCTTCTGGCATATTATAGTAACCAAGCATTACATTTGGACCTTTTACTAAAATTTCTCCAATTCCATTTTCATTTGGTGAATCTATTTTATATTCAACATTTGGTATTGGCAGACCTACAGCATTTGGGTTTGAATAAAAGTCGTTGTTACCTGCAACAAGAGGAGAACATTCTGTTAAACCATAACCTTGAAGTGTGTTTAAACCAAGCTTGTTAAAAGCTGTAACTAGGTCTGGATTTAAAGGAGCTGCTCCAACAATAAAGTCTCTAACTCTTCCGCCTAAAGTTTTATTTACTTTGTATTTTACAATTTGTAAAATAGGGAATGGAAGGCTAGCAATAAAGTTTTTATTATTTGCATATTTTGGTAATTGTTTTTTAATTTGATTTTCTACTTTTTTATAAATTTTTTCTAATAAAAGGGGAACAGAAAGCACAACTGTTGGTTTATATTCTGTAAAGTTTTTGGTTATATAACGTAAACCATCACAAAATGCAATTGTACCACCACTATAAATTACAAGTAAATAACCCAAAGTACATTCGTATGTATGGTGTATAGGCAAAATAGAAAGAACTTGGTCTGTTGATTTTACTTTTACAATTCCAAAAACAGATTGAATATTAGAGCAAATATTTTTATGAGATAAACACACACCTTTAGCATTTCCAGTAGTACCAGAAGTGAAAAGTAAAATATGCATTTCATCAGGATTTAATTTTATATTATCAAAAGATTTATTTCCTTCTTCAACAAGTTTATCTCCTTCTTCGATTAAATTTGAAAAAGAAATAAATTCATCTGTTGTTTTTTCAGAATTAAAATTTATAAAAGTTATGTTGTGGTTTATTTTAGATTTTTCTTGTAATAGAGAAGAAATATATTTTTCATCTGCCAAAATACAAGAAGCTTCTGAAACATTTAAAAAATTTATAACATCAGAATTGTGTAATTCTTTATCTATAGGAACAACAACACCAATAATACTTGCAGCCATATAAGAAATTGCCCAATGATAACTATTTTTACCCATTACAGCAATTTTTTTATTTAACATACCTCTATTTATAAGTGCTGTACCTAAATTAACAACGTCTTCTTTATATTTAGAGTAAGAAACATTGTAGATATTTCCTATAGAATCCTTTAATTTAAAAGCAGGTTTGTTTCCATATTTTTTTGCAGATTTATAAAGCATATCTTTTAAATCTGTTATATCAACTGTTTTGTGATATTTTTTTTGCATTTTTTCAGCTAAAGTTAAGCTCATTTTTTATTCTCCTCTTAATTTTAAAAATTTGTTATTAGAAAACTCTGTAATTTCCTTTTTAATATTTCCTTCGTAAATAGAATGTTCGTTATCTTCTAAAGGAATATCAAATTTAATGTTATATACGTATTTTTCATCTAAATTGTTTGTTAAATTTAGATGAAACGAAATAGAAGTTTTTATATTATTTAATGCAATATTGGTTTTGGAAAGTAAAGAACCATCAAAAACTAAAGCTTCTCCAGAGTTTGGAATTATTGCATTTGATTTTATATCTTTATTAACAAACTGTAATGTAATTGGTGTTTGGCAAGTTTCATAAAAATTAGCAGTATTTGTATCTAAAGTATCTTTTGAGTTTATTATTTTAAAATTTAATTTATCTTGTACCAAATTTTCATCTTTTAAACTTGGAATTCCGAAATTATCAATTGCTTTGTAATATAGCTCAGGAGTTCCTTTTTCAGGTGATGGAGAGTACTCAATATTATCTATATATAATTCTTTAATAGTATTTTTGCTTGATAAAGAACTGCTTGAATTATTATTTAAATATATAGCTATATCTGTAAATTGATAAACATTTATATTCCACAAATTTCTTGTTGTTTCATTGCTTGTTGCATTTGCACTGCTATACAAAATTATTTTATCTATTGAAAAAGTATCAGAATAATCATTTGAAGATAATAAATCGCTCTCAAAATTAGTTTTTGCTTTATGCTTATTATAAATAAAATTTATTAAAAAAAATAATATAATAATAGCAATAAACACAATAATTAAAAAAATAATTTGTTTATTTATATTAACTTTTTTTCTTTTCTTTCGAGTACGAGAGAACATAAATTCCTCCTTAAAAATCTATGTATTATAATAATACAAAAAACATAATTTGGCAAGGCGGTAAAACGTTATTTTAATAAATCATAAAAATTTTTAAATTGATAACCTTCACTTTTTAAATATGAAATAGATTCTTTTAATATTTCAGAACTATTATTAACATCTGCGGTATCATGCATAAGAACTACAAGAGTACCTTTGTTTTTTGCGGATTTTTTTAAATTGTTTAAAAGCTGATAATTAGAAGTTTTTCTTTCTGAATCTTTGTTTAAACAATTCCAATCAACATAAGTATAATCCATTTCTTGTAAAATTTTTGCAGCTTTCTTCTTAGAACCTTTGTTATTAGCAGACATATAACCATTTGGAAATCTAAAAATATGAGAACAATAATTTAAATTACCAATTGCTTTTCCGATTTCTAAATCTGTACTTTTAACCTCATTAATAAAACTTTCAGAACTGGCATATAGCTTAGAATTATTATGGTCATAGCCATGATTTGCAATATAATGACCTTCTTCATATTCTCTTTTAACTATATCAGGATGATTTTTTACGTATTTACCAATAACAAAAAAACTTGCTTTTATATCTTCTTCTTTTAAAATATCTAAAATTTTAGGAGTAGCCTTTATAGTAGGACCATCATCAAAAGTTAAATAAGCAACCTTTTCATCACAAGAATTTAAAGAATTAAATTTTGCTTGTAAAGAAGAACTAACAATGCAGTTTTCTGCCATATCAACAGCAAAAGAAGGAGAATGTTTGCATAACCAAAATGCAATAATACATAAAATAATAAATAGAAAAAATGCATAGAAATATTTTTTCTTAATAAATAAACATCTCATATAATCCCTCCTATATATAAATATGTGATTTTTGTAAAAATGATAAAAATATATATAAAAATCTGAAATAAATTAAATATTAAATTTTTTTATTTAAAAAAATTAAAAAAATCTATTGCCATAAAAAAATGTTTAAGATATAATTTGTATGTAAAAATTAATTATTAAATATAGTTAGTACAAAGTAGGTGCATGGAGAATCGTGCCTAAAACAAAAGAAAGGAAGATGTAAAAATGAACAAAAACACTAGAATCGTTGCAACTGTAGGAGCACTATACTTTAGAGACTCTGTAGGGGCAAACGCCTCTGTTTGCCCAAAACAAAATAAAAATAATATAGGAACATTCGATAAACATAAATCAGACGTTGTAGGGGGCGACGCCTTTGTCCGCCTAGAAAAAAATCAAAATAAAAATTATATTAAAACATTTGATAGACTTAAATCAAACGTTGTAGGGGTCGGCGTTCCCGACGACCCGAACGCAAAAAATAAACATACAAATAAAACAATGTCAAACATTCCAACCTCAAACGTCAAATGTCTAACCTCCAATACTGCAATTACGTTAGTAGCATTAGTGATAACAATAGTGGTTCTATTAATATTGGCTGGAATAACACTAACACTTGTAATGGGTGAAAACGGAATATTTGGAAAAGCAAATAAAGCAAAAGAAGAAACACAAAAAACAACAGTTGAAGAAACAATAAAATTAGGAGTGCTAGAAAACAATACGAAAGAGGCAGCAGGAGAAGCATCTTTAAATGAAACAGAATTAAAGGCGGAAATAGCGAAAAAATTAATAGAATTAGGATTTTCAGTAGCAGAGGATAATAATGTTGTTACATACTATGATGATAAAACTATTAAAATTGATGATTACTTAAAAATAGACAAACAAAAAGAAGAAAAAAAGCTAACAGAAATAACAGCAAAAGATGTCGAAGAACATCCAGATTTATATTATGGAGAATCTGTGTCTTATATATCTAAAAATGGAGAAGATAATTGGAAGATATTTTATTCAGATGGTGAACATATTTTTTTAATAGCAAGTAATTATATAGATGTAAGAGATTCTACTGGAAAAATAAATAATGAAAAAATATCAACAAATACAAAACTTACAATGGTAAGTGAAGAAATAAGCAGAGTATATTGGAATTTTAATAATATGCCTGGTTTTCAAACTATTGATGATAGTTTGAAAACTAGATTTAAAATAAATGATAAAACATTAGATGAAAAATTTTACTGTTCAAAATGTGTATCAACTTTATTAAATTCAAACAACTGGGAAACTTATAAAGACAATAATGGAAAAGCAGAGTATGCTATAGGTGGATCAACCATAGAAATGTGGATAGATAGCTGGAATAATAAATATCAAAATGAAAAATTATACTATAATATTGATGACGAACATGGATATTGTATTGGGTTAACTAATTCTACTACTGATAAATATTTGGATAATAGCATAATGAATCAGAAAACAGGATACTCAGATAAATTATATTATCCATATAATGACTCCTCTTCTGATGATACACAGTTCTATTGGTTATCTTCATGTTCTAAAGAAGGTGGTGACATAATTAGTGTTTGTTTTAATGGATTTATAGGTGGAAAAGTATATGATGATGGTAAAGTGGGCATACGACCTGTAGTATCTTTAAATAAAGATGCTACTATAGATATAAAAAAATAATATTATTTAGAAAAAGATAATGAATTATATTTATGAGTAATGTGTATTTTTTCCATTGACAAAATATTACATAAAATGTAGAATTAGCTTAGGTGAAACGAATGAAAAGTAAGAGAAAAACATTGCTTTCTATTGGTGTTTTTCTTATTACATTAAGCATTATATTTGTTGCGATTTTTATAAAAACATCTAATAAAAATGAAAGTTTAGCAACAAATTCAGAAAATGTAGAAGAAAAAACTTATGAGAAAGCAAATATAGAAGAATTTAATATTGATGAAATTATAAATAATAACACTGCAGAACCTATTAGAGAAGAAATTGTTTCTGAAGAGGTAGATTTAGAATATACAACAATTTATCAAAATAGTAACAGCATTCCAAAGGGAAAAATTCAAGTTTCTCAAGAAGGAAGAGATGGAAAACAAGTGGTAGTTACTAAGAAAAAATATCAAGGAAATGAACTTATAGGTGAGGAGCAAACAGGAAGAACTATAAAAGTTGCTTCAGTAGATAAAATTGTTCAAGTGGGTGTTGGAACAGGTTCATCAAACCATAAAATACAAAAAGGTGATAAAGTATATGTTACATCTGCTACATTAAATGTGTTTATAGAAAAAGATAAAAATTCAAATAAAGTTACAACTTTGCAAAAAGATAATCAAGTAAATGTAATGGAAGTTGATAACGATTGGTGTAAAGTAAGATATAATTCTTACTTTGGTTGGGTAGATATAAATTGTTTAGAGTATAAGGAAGAGAAAAAAGAAACAGTACAAGGAACAAATAATGTTATTGTGGCAGATAATTCAAACGCAAAAAGTAAAGAACAATTAATGTCTAAATTAAGTGAAAATATGAGTTTAAATACACCAAGTGGATTAACTTTAGAACAATTTAAAAAGGTACTTTCAAATAATGAAAAAGACAAAAATAAAATATTTGAGCAAAATGCAGAATACTTTTATTATATAGAAAAACAATACAACATAAATGGATTATTTGTTGCTGCTGTAGGAATACATGAGAGTGCATGGGGAACTTCAAAAATTTCAGCAGATAAAAAGAATTTATTTGGATATGGTGCAAGCGACAGTAACCCATATAATAATGCTTACACATTTTCAAGTTATTCAGAGGGAATAGATTTACTAGCAAGAGTATTTGTAAAATATTATATAAATCCAGCAGGGACAAAAATATATGATAATGAAATTGCCACAGGAAAATATTATTCAGGAACAACCTTAGCAGATGTAAATAAAAAATATGCATCAGATAAAAATTGGAATAAAAATGTATATACATGGATGAGTTATTTATATAATAGAATATAAAAATTGACAAACAACATAAATTTATGTAAAATAGAAAAAGAGTAAATTGGATGGTCGCGTATAGCAAAGCCGCAAGGCAGCGTACGAGGAAAGTCCGGGCTCCATAGAGCAATGATGCTGGATAACGTCCAGTAAGGGTGACCTTAAGGAAAGTGCAACAGAAAATAACCGCCTATTTTATAGGTAAGGGTGAAAAGGTGAGGTAAGAGCTTACCGCTTGTATGGTGACATACAAGGTCAATGTAAACCCCATCTGGAGCAACACCTAAACAGAGGGTTAAGACTGCTCGTCGTCCTCTAAATTGGTGGCTTTGAGACATATGGTAACATATGTAATAGATAAATGACTGTCCTAGACAGAACCCGGCTTACAGATTTACTCTTTTTTATAAAATTAGAAGGACCAAAATTTTGGTCCTTATTTTGGTAATATGAAGAAATTTATTCAATTCAATTGTCGGGCATTACATATTAAAAGAAATTGTAAAAATGTAGCGGCGGTCATTGACCGCCATAAAGAAAATAATATAAAAGGCGACCGATGGTCGCCCCTACAAATGCATTTATCATTTCATAACTTTTATTATAATAAGGAGTAAAAATGAACATAGAAGAAATATTAAAAAAAGAAATAAATAATTTAAAACAAAACAACATAGAAAATAGTACATTAAAAGCAAAAATATTACTTGCAAATATACTAAAAGTAAAAAAAGAATACTTATTAATACATAGTGAAGAACAAGTAAAACAAGAAGATAAAATAAAATATGAAAATTGCATAAAAGAATTAATAAAAGGAAAGCCACTTCAATATATAACAAACAAGCAAGAATTTATGGGGTTAAATTTCTATGTTGATGAAAATGTTTTAATCCCTCAACCAGATACAGAAATTCTAGTTGAAAAAGCAATCGAAATAGCAGAAACAACACAGAAAAATAAGATATTAGATATGTGCACAGGAAGCGGATGCATAGCAATATCATTAGCAAAAAAGATAAATAATGCTCAAATAACAGCGGTTGATATATCAAATAGTGCTTTAAATGTTGCAAATAAAAATGCTATAAATAATAATGTAGAAAATAACATCACTTCTTACCGGGGATCTTATGTGGCTTCTACCCGGACCTATTCATTCGGAAACATAGCAAAACTGCTAAAAACCCACATAGAAAACTCTCCGGATGAGGATTTGGAAATCAACGTTATCCCCGTACAGCGCAGAGTAGGAACGACAACTAACTACTACGGACAGACAAGCGAATACACTGTCGCTATTGAGAACTATTTGAAACCTTCCGGTGTAAAACTTCGCATCGACAAAGACGCTATGGAAATGCGTATCGTAACAATCGAATATAGATAAACAGATCGACTATTTATATCTATCAGATATAAAAAAGAGGCTGTCTCAAAACAAACTAGAGATGGCCTTTTTTTCATTTCAGATTGAAGTTATTTGGATAAGTGCTTGTTGTTCTTGATGTTTCCAAATACAGCTTCCACATCCTGTGGCCGCTGACCGCGGTATTTAAGACCTTCCGGTGACAGGAGCTTTTCACGTTCCCTTTCCTTGATTTTTCTCAGGCGGTGATTCACCTGTACTATCCTTTCTGACTGGCTTCTGTGACACCGGCATCTTAATGGGCAGCCGTTACAGTTACGTGCCCTGTATCTTGATATAGTCTGCACAAAACCGTTGTCTGTTATCCGCCTTGCATCGGAGAGTCTTTCCATTCTCTGTCCCATCGGACAGTACATGCCGTCGGTTTCTTCATTATAATAAAAGCTGGCAGACAAGAATGGATCGTTTTTGAAGCTTCTTTTCTGTTCCTTATGAAAATAATTGTACTTTATAAAGGTTTCAATGCCATGTTGGAAAGCGTACAGATAATTCTCTTCACTTCCGTATCCGGCATCACAGACAGACACGTCTGGGTATCTGCCGTAAAGTGAATGGAAATCATCCATGTGCAGG
>OJMO01000555.1_pt1 | contig 26659 bp, 34 predicted proteins | sample 1597241 | NCBI WGS metagenome assembly OJMO01 (sample SAMEA2452129, study PRJEB22498) | human gut metagenome | biome: human feces; feature: human gut; material: feces | place: Australia | collected 2012 | reverse complement strand
TCTAACTAATAAACAATTAAACAAACATCTGTGGCTAGGGTCTATTTTAAATCGTCAAAGCGATAGTAATTTGAACTAGTCCACAGAGTCTACATAATTTATTATACAACGAAATAAGAAATAAAAAAACGTATAACAAACTATAAGTTTATTATACGAGTAATATTATTTGTGTAATTTATTTTATAGTTGTATAATTTAAAATTTGTTTAATTGTTACTTAAAAATTGATATATATTGATATATAAAGAGGTCTAATTTATTGGACCTTTTTATTGAATTTATAAATATATCTTTTTTTATTAAAATTATATTGCTAAGATGATATCTTATATGTTATAATAGTTAACATAAATTCTTTTTGGAAGGAGTAAATAAAAATGGAATTATATAACAGATTTTATTTGGATAAAGAAAAAGATATTATAATAAATTTATATAGAAAAAATGCAGATGAATTAGAATATATATTAGAAACTCCAAATCATAAAACTGGTAATTTAATTACAAACTTAGCCAAGATATGTAATGTTCAAACAATAAAGAATGAAAAAGATATGAAAATAATTAAAGGTATAATTCCAGCAAGTATAAATGCAGATAATGAAGAAGTATATATTTTTAGACTTGGTGGTATTAAAATTGCCAATATATATAATGATGGAAAAATAGAAATAAAAGCACAAATACCTGCAATTAATAAAACATTAATGTCACAAACAAAAGATTATAAAATTGATGTTAAAAAGACAATAATAAAAACATATATTTTAAAGAAAAATAAGTTTAGAACAGATTTACATACACATATTCATGCTAACTTAAATTCAGATGTTTTAATAGCATTAGGTATTAAACATCAGATAAAATATTCACTTTATTATATAAAGAAGTTAGGACTAAAACTTTCAGACAAACAAGCAAAAGAAATGTTTGAAAAAAGATGTGAAATTGAAAAGAAATATGCTTATTGTGATTTACCAGGAAAAAGATTAACTCGTAAGATAGATGATGAAACATTTATTAATTTTGCAGATTTAATATTAAATAATAAAAAGAATATGGAAGAAAATATTGCTAAGATAAGAAATAGTTTAGTATTAATGAAAGATGGGCAAGCAGTTTTTACAAATTTAGAAAAACTTTATATTTATCGTTATGCTTTTTCTAAAGGTCAAGTAAGTGAAAATAAAATAGAGATAGAAGAAAGCAAGGTAGATTCTATCACAGAAAAAGATATAAAGAAAATTCTAAAAACAATGTTAGAAGATAGTAAAAAAGAAGAATATAAAGCAAATAGTCTTCTTCAAGATAAACTTCTTTGGGTAGCAAGACAATATCAAAAACAAGGTATATATTATGCAGAAATATCTGTAACATGGATTGTAAGAAAAGGAGAAGAGGGTGCAAAGATATTAAAAGAACTACATGAAATAATGCCAAAAATTGAAGCAGATACAGGTGTTAAATTAAGATTTTTAGGATCACTTAGTAGAACTTTAATGACAGAGAAGCAGTTAAAAGAAGGAGTAGATGTTTTAAAAGTAGCTGCTAAAAGTCCATATATTGTTGGAAGTGATATTATAGGTGAAGAAATTAATGATATTCGTAATTTTAAACAAGTTATTAAAGAATTAGTAGAGTTTGCAGTTAAAGAAGATAATGGATTTACAATTAGAATACATGCAGGTGAAAATGATAGCTTTAAAGAAAATGTACAAAGAGCTGTAGATTGTGTGAAAAATGCTGTGCCAGAAGGTGCTAAAATGCCAAAATGTAGAATTGGTCATGGTCTATATGGAATTGATTTAGAGACAGTAGAAGGAATAGCTTTAATGAATGAAATGAAAAAAGAAGGAATTGTATTAGAATTCCAATTAACTTCTAATGTTAGATTAAATAATTTAACAAAAGTAGAAGAGCATCCTATAAAGAAATATTTAAGTAATGGGGTATCTTGTGTACAAGGTTCAGATGGATGTGGATTTTATGGTACAGATTGCATGGAAGAGCAAATGGCTCTTACTAATTTATTGAATTTAACTGAAGATGATTTATTTAAAATGAGAAAAGTTGAAGATAAAATAATAAACGATAGTGACAAATATTTTAAAATAAAAAGTGAAAAATTTGAAGAATGGTTAAATGGAAGAGATATTAAAGATGCCATTTTAGAAGAAGAATTAAAAGAAATAAAACTAAATGAAGATAGAGAATTTAAAATATTAGGTAGTACTGATATTGATTCAGAAGAAATTTTAAAAGAAAAAATAGTTAAACTTCCAGAAAATAAGGTACCAATTATAGTTGCAGGAGGTAGCTTTAATTCAAAAGGTAGAGAAACAGTTTTAGATGAAAAGGGAAAAGAGATACTAAAAGAACTAATGCAAAAATTAAATAATGAAAAAGTGTATTTTGTAATTGGTCATAAAATGCAAGGATACGAAAAAGCAATTATAGATATTAGCAAAGAATTAGGTAAAAAGTTCGAAATAGATGCTATTATTCCTAAAAGGGTTTCAAAAGAAGTAGGTGGGAATCTTTTACTTGATGAATTAGATGGTGTTTGTATTTCTACAGAACAAGAAGAACTAGGAATATATAAAAGTTTTAATTATGAAATTTTTGAAAGAAGAGGGTCAATAGTTTTAGCATTTGATGGAAATTCACCAGTTTCGAATTTAATTCAAGAAGCAAAAAATGGAAAAGGAAAAGCTAAAATCTATGTAAATGATAATGTAAAAGCATTGCAAGAAAAAGCAAAATCTCTAGAGGGATATGTAACAACATTTAGTCAAAATAAAAATATTATTCAAAAAATTGCTTTAGATAATCCAGAGATAATGAATAGTTATGAAGGGGATTCTATATATAAAGTTATAAGTTAAAATATATTTTATGAAAATGAAGTGGTAAAATAAAGTGTAGTTTTTATCACTTCATTTTTTGAGCATAGATATTTAGTGGATTATTTAAAAATTAATCATCTGAAAGATTTAAGTATAAAGTTTTTTGACTAATCTACTATATTAAACTATTATCTTGAAATAAATTTTCCAGAAAGTCTTATATAAAACATTGACTTCTAGTATCAAATATAGTATCATTAAATTAGCTTTAAGATAGGCAAATATTTCTGGTCAAAGGAGGAATATGTATGCCAGACATAGAAAAATTGATACTAAAGATGAAAAGGCAACCAAATGGAATGAGATTTCAAGAGGTTGCAAAAGTATTAGAATACAATGGATATAAGATGAAATCGAAAAAGCGGAACTTCACATAGACACTTTATTAACCAAAAAGGTGATGTTATAACAGTAAAAGAAGATAATCCATTAAAAGCAGTTTATGTGAAAGATGTACTTAGAAGGATAGGAGAATAAAAGTCTATTCTTTGAGTATACTTATTTTATAAAGTAAAAGGATTTAAGGAGGTGCCTTTTATGAAAAAAGTAAAAGATTATATGAAGTTGCCATATAATTATATTGTGCAACCCATAAAAGATGAAAGTGGAGAATATTTTTATGCAAGAGTATTAGAACTAGATGGATGTCAAAGTACAGGAGATACATTTGAAGAGGCATATGAAAATTTAAAAGATGCAATGGAAGGTTGGATCGAAGCTAAATTAGAAGCTGGTTTCGATGTTCCATTACCAGTAGGTTATGATAATTTTAGTGGTAAATTTATAGTAAGAATACCGAAGTCATTACATTATAGATTATCAGTAGAAGCAGAGCAAGAAGGTGTATCATTAAATCAATATGCTTTATATAAACTTAGCAAATAAGTTTTCACACAAATATTTTGTATAGATTAAAGAGGGTATTTAATTATGAAGTGAACAGTTCTTGGGAACCTCAATTAAAGATAGTCTCTTTTTTTGCAGTTATTAACAGTACTAGATAATCAATGTAAATTTGCAAGTATTTTATTAATAGTACTAATTGAACAAAATCAAAAAGCCACCCAACAGAGGGTGGCTGACTTGTGTGTTTCATGCTACTGTACTGGCCTTGGCAAGAGGACATGCTTCGGCACATTTCCCTAAGTCAGGACAGTCTCTGCAGGGTATAGAGCATTCAACATTCTTTGGGGCAACCTGAAAGTCAGGTTGTCTTAATTCAGGGTTGCTAGTACTTGCTGTGTTCATAATTTTCACTCCTAAATAAAGATATATACTAAAACAAGCTGATTTGGCTAGTTAAAGTATATCGATTATATCATCAATATGTCAAAATGTACAGATAAATATCAAATTTTGTATATAACTTTCTGAAATTTAATAATAATAAAGTCTACAAAATATATTAAAAATATTTGAAATTAATAAAAAATTGTGATATTTTATTAAAGAACTAAAAGTTAAATACAATAAGAATAAGGAGAGGAAGTTAAAATGATAAGGGAAGTAAACGAAGAAAAAAGAGCAAAATTTATGGAATATGCAGGTAAAAGAGTAAATAATGTATTACATGATATTCAAATTCTAGAACCAATGGCAAGAAGTAATAGTTACGATTTTACAGAAAATGATGTAGAAGAAATGTTTAATGCGATGCAAGAGAGTTTAAATGATGCTAAAGAAGAATTTTATAAGAAATTCCAAGAAAAAGCAAAAGCATCTAAAAAGGTGTTTTCTTTTGGAAATGCTACAAATATACAAACAGAAGATATAGAAGAATCAAAACAAGATGAAGAATTAGTAGAAGAATTATCAGAAAATATAGCAGAAGAAAATAATACAGTAGTAGAGTAAGTAATATTTGATTATTCATATAATAAATGTAAAGGATGTAAAAATGAAAAAAATATATAAAAAAGCAAATGTATCAGAAACAGAAACAACAGTTAATGTGTTATATGGAGAAAAAATATTATCTATTTATACAAATAAAGTAGAATTACAAAGAGAACTTAATAAAGTTCTTGGAGAACCTAAAAGAGAATATATAAAAGGAAGGTCTATTATAGGTAGTTGCTGGGAAGTGCCATTAAAAGATAAAATAAAGATATCAAAAATGGTATTAAAAGCAAATATTTTTGAATTATAATATATAAAATAAGCAGTTATTCGAGGTGTGGGCAGAATATCTGCTTATTTTTGTATTAGCTATGCTAGTAAGTGCTTTTAAATAAGTTCTAAATAGTAACATTTTATAAAGATTTAAAGTAAAGCATATTGATTAGGTAATTTTCAATATACCGCATCTATAGCAAATTTGATAAATAAAAGTATTAGTGGTAAAATATGAGTCATGTACATCTGGCTTACATATTTTATATCCAGAATGTGCAAGAAAAAATTTCTAAAAAAGAGGAAAATATAAATGGAAAAAGTAACAAAAAAAGAAAAGATAAATATAGGTTTAACAAATAAAGAAGTAGAAGAAAGAATAAATAATGGACAAGTAAATTATGATACATCAATTCCTACTAAAAGTATAAAGATAATTGTAAGAGATAATGTATTTACACTATTTAATCTAATTAATATATTATTGGGTATAGCAGTATTTTTAGTTGGTTCATATAAAAATCTATTATTTCTTATAATAATCTTTTGTAATACAGCAATTAGTATTATTCAAGAAGTTAATTCAAAAAGAGCAGTAGATAAATTATCGGTACTTGCGCAAGCTAAAGTTAATTGTATAAGAGATGGTAAAATAAATAAGATAGGAATTAATGAAATTGTTCTAGATGATTTACTAGTATTAGAAGCAGGAAATCAAATTGTAACAGATTCTGTAATATTAGAAGGAGAAGTAGAAGTTAATGAATCATTTATTACTGGTGAATCTGATATAATATACAAGAAACAAGGAGATACTTTATTATCTGGAAGTTTTATTGTTAGTGGAAGATGTAAGGCAGAAGTTATACATATAGGAGATGAAAATTATACATCAAAAATCTCGAGTGGTGCAAAATATGTTAAAAAAATAAATTCAGAAATTATGAATTCATTGAATAAAATTATTAAATTTATATCTATAGCTATTGTTCCTGTTCGGAATATTACTATTTTTAAATCAGTTTGATTTAGAAGGGAATTGTTTAAAAAATGCAGTTGTTAATACAGTTGCAGCAATTATAGGTATGATTCCAGAGGGACTAATATTATTAACAAGTACAGTTTTGGCAGTTAGTGTAATTAGGTTATCTAAAAGAAAAGTTTTAGTACAAGAACTTTATTGTATAGAAACACTAGCAAGGGTAGATACCTTATGCTTAGATAAAACAGGTACAATAACAGAAGGAAAAATGGAAGTAAATGATATTATTGAAATTTCTGAAGCTAAACATAATTTAGAAGAGATTTTAGAGCAAATTTCTATAGCATCAGAAGATAATAATTCTACAATAGAAGCAATAAGAAATAAATATAATGGAAGAGAGAAATGGGAGGCTATTACAAAAATACCATTTTCATCACAAAAGAAATGGTCAGGGATATGTTTTAAAGACAAAGGAAGTTTTATAATAGGTGCACCAGAATTTGTATTAAAAGAAAATTATAAAAATTATAAAGATAGAATAGAACAATATTCAAATGACTATAGAGTAATGGTTATTGTACATTCAAAAGAAAACTTTAATGAAAAAGAACTTCCAAATAATATTGAACTTTTAGGATTAATATTAATATCTGATATAATTAGAAAAGAAGCAAATGAAACTTTAAAGTATTTTAAAAATCAAGGTGTAGATATAAAAATTATATCTGGAGATAATCCTATAACTGTATCTAAAATAGCAAAAAGAGCGGGTGTAGAAAATAGTGAAAAGTATATTGATATGCAAGAGATTAATACTAAAGAGCAATTAGAAGAAGCAGTAAAAACATATACTATTTTTGGAAGAGTAACTCCAGTTCAGAAAAAAGAATTAGTAATGGCTTTAAAGGAAGATGGACATACAGTTGCAATGACAGGTGATGGAGTAAATGATGTTTTAGCATTAAAAGAAGCGGATTGTAGTATAGCAGTAGCAAGCCGGAAGTGATGCAGTAAGAAGTGTTTCTCAGCTAGTACTTCTAGATTCTAATTTTGCATCTATGCCTAAAATTGTACTAGAAGGAAGACGAACAATTAATAATATAGAAAGATCAGCTAGTCTATTTTTAGTAAAAACAATATATGCAAGTATTTTAGCATTAATTTTCTTAGTAGCTAATATGCCATATCCTTTTATGCCAATTCAACTAACATTAATAAGCATGGTTACAATAGGAATACCATCATTTGTTTTAGCTTTAGAGCCAAATAAAGAAAGAATAAAGGGAAACTTTTTAAAAAATGTGATTTCAAAGGCGATTCGGAACAGCTTTAACGGTCGTGATTAATATTATTATAACTGCAATAGTAAGTTATAAATTAGACATGCAGAAAGAGGTGTATTCTAGTATTTGTGTTATATTAACAGGACTTACTGGATTAATGCTTTTATCAAATTTATGCAAACCACTTGATATATTTAAAGTAAAAAATAATCAAGATGGAAAAACGTATGCATCACAAGGAATAAGAACTGCATTGTTTATCTTAATGATTGTTATATTTGGGATAGGAATAACAGTATTTAAGGATTGGTTTTCAATAACGATTACAAATGATGTAATACCATTAATATTAGTTTTAAGTATGATTGCTTTGGGAATCTTCATGGGATTAAGTTGGATTTTAAAAAAGCTATTTAAGATAAAAGTTTAATCTTGGCGAAGAGGTGACCAAAAGAGAGACACAGGAGGGACGGAGCATTTGGGCCTAATTTTTTAAAATTTCTAATTAAATTTATTAACTCAAATGCTCTGTTCCTCTTGGGGCAGGAGAAAGGTGAATCCAAATTGAAAGAAATAAGAAAAGTATTATTTGAATTACAAGATAAAAAATATAAAGAGTTTCATAGTGGATTATGTCCAAATAATGATAATATAATAGGAGTGAGAATTCCAGACTTAAGAAAACTAGCAAAAGAAATTTCAAAAGAAGATTGGAGAAAATTTTTAGATGAAAATAAAAATGAATATTATGAAGAAACGATGCTAGAGGGGTTTGTAATAGGATATGCTAAAATGGATCTGGAAGAAAGGTTTAAATTATTAACTATATTTGTTCCTAAAATTGATAATTGGGCAGTATGTGATTGCTCATGTTCTACATTTAAGTTTATACAAAAAAATAAAAAGGAAATGTGGGAATTTATTAAGATGTATCTTAACTCGAATGAAGAATTTGAATTAAGATTTGCAATTATAATTATTTTAGACTACTATTTAACAGATGAATATATAGATGACGTTTTCAGGATTTTTGATAAGGTAAAAAAAGAAGATTATTATGTGAAAATGGCTATTGCATGGACTTTGCAAGTAGCATATGTAAAATATAAGGAAAAAACAATAAAGTATTTGGAGAATAATAAATTAGATGATTTTACATATAATAAAGCAATTCAAAAAATGATTGAATCTTATAGGATAAGTAAGGAAGAAAAGGAATTTTTAAGAAAAATGAAAAGATAGAAGTTAATAATTATATCTGTATTTAAAAATTTTAATAAATGTATAAATTTGTATATTAGAAATTAGAAATACAATATTTATATATTATGGTTTTAAGATTTTTGATATTTAAGTTTTATCTCTATATATATGATTTAAAGAAAGTATATTCAGTTAGTAAACATTAAAAACTATCATCAATTATTAAAAATGTTAAAGTATATACAAAAATGTATATAAAGTAAGAAATATATAAATACTAGATAATGTATAAAATGAAAGTCTAAAACAGTATTTTAATAAAAATATTAGAAATTTCAAAGGTACTATTAAAATGAAGATATAAGATTGTCATAAATCAATAATAGTATCGTATTTACAAATAAAATAAATTTATGCTATAATACAAAACATAATAAAAAGAAAGGGGAATTAAAATGAAAAAGAAAATTTTAATTATATGGCTTATAGCTATATTGGGAGTAACATTATTTTCATTGACAGGATGTGGAAATAACAAAGATAATTCAAATCAAAAGAATGATGAAGGAAACTCAGTTGCAACTGAAGATGTAAATGTAATAGATAATAATGACAATTATTATGTAAAAATAAAAGGACAAAAATTTAATGTTGGAGATAAAATTTCTGATGTATCAAAAGTTGGGCTTGAACAAGATTCAAGAGTATTAAGCGAAAAAGTTGCTAAAAATACTTATATGATTGGTGCTGGACGTATATATGATTCTAATAAAAAAATTGTATGTAATTTAACTCCATATAATTCAACAGATTCTGAGATAACTGTAGCAGATGCTGTTATTGGTGGAGTAGAAGTAGGAGACTATCAATATGATAAAATATCAGATGAAGTATTAGCATTAGATATAGAAATAGTTGGCGGAATAAAATTAGGTTCATCATATGATGATGTTAAAAAAGTGTTTGGAGAAACTGATAAAGTATATGAATCTGAAACATTGGGTTATAAAACATATACTTATAAATCTAAAGAAATATATAGATCATATGAATTTACAATTGATAAAGATGGAAAAGTATCTAAAATAAGATGGCAAAATTTAGTTTTTAATAAATAATTAAATAAAATATAATAAAGTAATTTGAAAGTGAGAGAAAAATGGAAGAATTCAATACTTTAGAAAAAGTAAAAGAATTATTTAGAAATGTAGATTGTGTAGGAAATGAAAACTGCTACTTTATAACTCTAAAAGATAATGTCAGAGCAAAAAGTGGAATGGTAGGAGGAATGGAATATCCATATTCTGGACTTTTAATTAATGCAACAGAAAGAGGATTAGGCATATTTTATCTTAATCCTGAAAAAATTTCAGATATTTTATTTAAAGTAAATATATCGAAATTAAAAATAACAGATAATTCATATTTTTTTATACCAAATGAAAATATCAAAGAAATTAAAGTGAAAAATTATAATATATTTAATAGCAAAGTAAAAAGTATAACAATAAAAACTAATGACAAAAAAACTCACAATTTATTAGCAAATTTAAACGAAGAATTAATACCATATCATAATGAAAACTTTGCCAAATTTATAGAAAAATATAGTAAATAGTTATAAATTATGAGCAATATATGGAAAATTATAAGTATAGTTATAACTATTACAAATAATTATCATATTAAAAATACAAAATAATAACAAGTTATAATATAAATGGCAGATGATTTGTTGTGAAAATTATCTGTCATTTATGTTACAATTTTTTCGATAATTAGTAAGTGGATGCCCAGCAAAGGTAAAAAAATATGGAGAAAGTTATGAAAAAGAAATTAGAAATAGATTATTTTAAATTAACAGATGAAGATTTAGCACAATATAAAAAATGTGGAAGAAGAAGTTTAATTATTCGTATTATATTTTTCTTAACATTTTTGCCAATATATATAATGTTCGTTTTAGAAGCTATCAAACTATCTTATTCATACATATATATTTTATTAGCAACAATCTTATATTTAGTAAGTTTTTTTTGCTCATATATTATATATTTTGTAGGTGAACCCTATGGAATTAGGTATGGAAGGGTTTCAAAAAAAACAAGTTATTCTAATGGGAAATATAGTGGCTATAAATATAATGTTTATTTTGATGATATACACAAAAGTATAATAAATGCAAATATACATAGTACAAAAGAGCACTATGTAATAATGCCAAAAGATAATGTTAAAGTAATTAAAACAAGAATGAATGCATTATACATTTTTGTTTCTGATTAAAATATATAGGAGTATAATCACGTTTATTTGATAAATTTAAATACAACTATTGTCTTTTTATGTAAAATATTGTATAATAGAAGAATACTAGTAAAAAATGAACAAAAAGGAATATCCCTTTTGTTCATTTTTATATAAATAAAGAATTGAAGGGGGAAATTTAAATATGGCAAAAATACTAGAAGATGTATCAAGAACATTTAATGAATTTTTGTTACTACCAAATTTAACAGACGAAAGATGTATACCAAGTAATGTTAGTTTAAAAACACCACTTGTAAAATTTAAAAAAGGTGAAGAACCTAAATATTATGAGAACATTCCGTTCGTATCTGCTATAATGCAAGCCGTTTCAGGAGAAAAGATGGCTATTGCTTTGGCGCGCGAAGGTGGATGTTCTTTTATTTATGGATCACAATCTATTGAGTCACAAGCAGAGATGGTAAGAAGAGTAAAAAAACATAAAGCTGGATTTATAGATAGTGACTCAAATGTAAAAAGTGGAACACCATTAAAAGATGTAATTGCATTAATAGAAAAGACAGGGCATTCTACAGTAACTATTACAGAAGACGGAACAAGTAATGGCAAATTTTTAGGATTAGTAACAGATAAAGATTATAGAATTTCTAGAGTAAATTTAGATGAGCCTATAGATAAGTTTATGACTCCAAGAGATAAAATTGTTTGTGCTAAAAAAGGAATTAGTTTAGCAGAAGCAAATGATATTATATGGGAAAATAAAATAAGTTGTCTACCAATATTAGACGAAAATGATAATCTAGAACATTTAGTATTTAGAAAAGATTATGAAGATAGAAAAAATAATCCAGATTCATTATTAGATGAAAATAAAAGATATATAGTAGGCGCAGGTATTAATACAAGAGATTATGCCGAAAGAATTCCAGCATTAGTAGAAGCAGGTGTAGATTTAATTTGTATGGATTCATCAGATGGGTATTCAGTATGGCAAAAAAATACTATAGATTGGGTAAGAGAGCACTATGGTGATGATGTAAAAATAGGTGCTGGAAATGTTGTAGATAAAGAAGGATTTTACTATTTAGCAGAAGCAGGAGCAGACTTTATTAAAGTTGGTGTTGGTGGAGGTTCAATTTGTATAACTCGTGAGACAAAGGGAATTGGACGTGGACAAGCAAGCGCATTAATAGATGTTGTAGAAGCAAGAGATGAATATTTTAAAAAGACAGGTGTATATATTCCAATTTGTTCAGATGGTGGAATTGTACACGACTACCATATTACACTTTCTTTAGCAATGGGAGCAGATTTTGTTATGATGGGAAGGTATTTTGCTCGTTTTGATGAAAGCCCAACAAGAAAAGTAAAAATGGGAGGAAACTTCGTAAAAGAGTATTGGGGAGAAGGTTCTAATCGTGCAAGAAATTGGCAAAGATATGACTTAGGAGAAGCTGGAAAAAATAAATTAAGTTTTGAAGAAGGTGTAGATTCATATATACCATATGCAGGTCCGCTAAAAGATAACTTAGCCGTAACTGTAAGCAAGATAAAATCAACAATGTGTAATTGTGGAGCTATTAGCATTCCAGAATTCCATGAAAAAGCAAGACTTACTTTGGTATCTAATATTAGTATTAAAGAAGGTAGTGCACATGATGTTGTATTAAAGGAAGTGCAAAATGAGGATTAATTTTTGAGTTATTGGATCATTTAAGATTTAAAGAGAAAGGAAGTCTAAAAATGCAAGAAAAAGAATTAATATTAATTATAGACTTTTATGGTCAATATAATCAATTAATAGCAAGACGTGTCCGTGAATGTAATGTATATTCTGAAATTGTACCATTTAGTACAAGTATAGAAAAAATAAAAGAAAAAAATCCAAAGGGAATTATATTCACAGGTGGACCTGCTAGTGTTTATGCTGAAAATGCACCAAAGTGTGCAAAAGAGATATTTGAACTTGGTATTCCAGTTCTTGGAATTTGCTATGGTATGCAACTTATGACGCATATGTTAGGTGGAGATGTTCAAAGAGCAGATAAAAGAGAGTATGGAGTAACTAGTGTAAAAATAGACAATTCATCTAAATTATTTGCAGGTTTTGAAGATAGAAATGATTGTTTAATGAGTCATACAGATTTTGTAAATAAATTACCAGATGGATTTGAAAATATAGGCTCAACAAATCATTGTCCAAATGCAGCAATGCAAAACATAGAAAAGAATTTTTATGGAATTCAATTTCACCCAGAAGTAAATCATACAAATAAAGGAACAGAAATTTTAAGAAATTTTGTATATAATATTTGTGGATGTACAGGAAACTGGAAAATGAGTTCATTTGCAGAAGAAACTGTAAGAGCTATAAAAGAAAAAATAGGAGACAAAAAAGCTTTATGTGCACTATCTGGAGGAGTAGATTCTTCTGTTGCAGCAGCATTAATTAATAAAGCAATAGGAAAAAATTTAACTTGTATATTTGTAGACCATGGATTATTAAGAAAAAATGAAGCAGATGAAGTAGAAGAGGTTTTTACTAAGAATTTTGATGTGAACTTTGTTCGCGTTGATGCAAAGGATAGATTTTTAAACAAATTAGCAGAAGTATCTGATCCAGAACAAAAAAGAAAAATAATTGGTGAAGAATTTATTCGTGTATTTGAAGAAGAAGCTAAGAAAATAGGAACAGTAGATTATTTAGTACAAGGAACTATCTACCCAGATGTAATTGAAAGTGGAGTAGGAGTAGGTGCTAAAATAAAGAGTCATCACAATGTAGGTGGACTTCCAGACTATGTTGATTTTAAAGAGATAGTAGAACCATTAAGAGATTTATTTAAAGACGAAGTAAGAAAAGTAGGATTGGAATTAGGTCTTCCAGAGTTTCTAGTATATCGTCAACCATTCCCAGGACCAGGCTTAGCAATTCGTGTAATAGGTGATATTACAGATGATAAATTAGAAATTTTAAAAGATGCAGATTACATATTTAGAGAAGAAATTGCAAAGGCTGGTTTAGATAGAACTATTAATCAATATTTTGCAGTACTAACAAATATTAGAAGTGTAGGTGTAATGGGAGATGAAAGAACATATGATTACACTATAGCTTTAAGAGCAGTAACTACATCAGATTTTATGACAGCAGAATGGACTAAAATTCCATATGATGTATTAGAAAAAGTATCATCAAGAATTGTAAATGAAGTAAAACATGTTAACCGTGTTGTTTATGATATAACAGGAAAACCACCTGCAACTATTGAGTGGGAATAAAGTAAAAACTAAAAAAGGAACAAATCTAGTAGATAAAAAAGATATGTTCCTTTTTTGTTAAAATAGTTGATAAATTAGAAAAAATAACATATAATATAGTGTAAGGAAAGTAATATAAGTAAGGAAATGTAAGGTGGGTGATTTTATGGAATTAGCTAAAGTAACAACAAAAGGTCAAGTAACAATACCTAAAGCGATAAGAGAAATGCTTAATTTAAAAGATGGAAGTAAAATAATCTTTTTACAAAAAGGAAACGATATTATCATAAAAAATTCAGCAATGTTAGCTCTTGAAAAAATACAAGATGCATTTGAAGGAGAGGCAGAACGATTAAATTTAGAAACAGAGGAGGATGTGGTAGAATTAGTAAAGGATTTTAGAAAAGAAAGGAAAAAATAACAATATGAGAGTCATGTTAGATACAAATATATTAATATCAGCATTTTTATTTAAAAGTAAAAACATGAATACTTTAATTGAAAAATTATCTAAAGAACACGAAATAGTAATATGTTCTTATACTATAGAAGAACTAAAAGAATTAATGAAAATTAAATTTAAAGTTGATATAAAAGAATTAGATGAGTTTTTAAAGAATTTTCCGTTTGATTTAGTATATTCTCCAATTAATATAGAAGAAAAGTTATTTGAAATTAGAGATAAAGATGATTATATAATTTTATACACTGCAATAATAGAAAATGTAGATGTTTTTATTACAGGAGATAAAGATTTTAATGATGTAGATATAGATAGACCAGAAATTATGAATGCAAAAGAATTTTTAGAGAAATACTGTAATTAAATATGTATAATTAATATACTTATTATTATAGTAAGGTGTGTTATCATTTAGATTTTATATTGATTTTATACTAAGCTTTGGTAAAATAAAGTCAGAATAGTAATTAAATGAGTAATAGTTACTATTTTCATAAACAAGAATTAATTGACATAATTTAGTAAATATGCTATACTAACAAAAGTAGAAAATAACGAAATAAAAATAGTATATTAAATTTGTTTATAAATATAATTGTGTATGTCGATTGGAAAATTGTCGTTTTCAAGTAGCCTAAAAACAGATTGATATATTTGTTTTTAGGTTATTTTTGTGCTCAAAAAACGATCCGTCAAATACGTAAGAACCAAGTAAAGGACTTAAAAATCTGGATCGGTATAAAAAATAGAAAAATAAATTATATTTTGAAGTGACCAAAATTCTTAAGTCCTTAACTGGATCCTATGTCTATAATTGGTCACTTTGGTCCTTAAGATGGGGCAGAAGGAGAGAAAATGGAAGAAAAAAATGTAAAATTTGAAGATTTAGGGTTATCAGAAAATGTATTAAGAGCATTAGATGAATATGGATATAAGGAGCCAACACCAATTCAAGTAAAAACAATACCTTTTATTATGCAAGGAAAAGATGTAATTGGTCAATCACAAACAGGAACAGGGAAAACAGCTTCTTTTGGGTTACCTTTAATCGAAAGTATTGATGTAAACTTAAATAAAGTTCAAGCAATTATTCTTTGTCCAACTAGAGAACTTGCTACTCAAGTAACAGGAGAACTTAGAAAATTTACAAAATATAAAGAAGGGGTTAAAGTTTTAGCAGTATATGGTGGTGAGTCTATAGAAAGACAAATTAAAGGGTTAAAACAAGGAGTGAAAATTGTTGTTGGAACACCAGGTAGAGTAATGGATCATATGAGAAGAAAGACATTAAAATTAGATAATGTAAAAATGTGTGTACTTGATGAAGCAGATGAAATGTTAAATATGGGATTTGAAGAAGATATTGAAACTATATTAAAAGAAGTGCCAAGTCAAAGACAAACTGTACTATTTTCAGCAACAATGAATAAAAGAATTTTAGGGATTACTAAAAAATATTTAAAAGAACCTAAAAACATAAAAATAAAAGCAAAAGAATTAACAGTAGATCGTATAGAGCAGATTTCTCTAGAAGTAAAGCAAGCTATGAAAGATGATACAGTTATGAGATTGATTGATTTAAATAATCCTACAAAAGCGGTTGTATTTTGTAATACAAAAAGAAAAGTGGATGATTTAATAGAAAAATTAAAATCAAATGGATATAAAGCAGAAAGCTTACATGGAGATATCAAACAGGCTCAAAGAGATAGAATAATGAAAAGATTTAAAACAGGAGAATTCCAAATATTAGTTGCAACAGATGTTGTTGCAAGAGGTATAGATGTAGATGAATTAGAGCTTGTAATAAATTATGATATTCCACAAGAAGAAGAGTATTATGTTCATCGTATAGGAAGAACAGGAAGAAATGGAAATATAGGAAAAGCTTATACTTTTGTAGTAGGAAAAGAAAAAAGTAAAATTTATAGTATTCAAAAATATGCGAATACTAAAATATTATCAGGTAAAATTCCAACAATAGAACAAATAAACAAAGTAAAAAATCAAAAGATGATTGATGATATTCAAGAAATAATAGATAAAAATAAAAATGAAGAATCAGAAATAAATGATGAAATATTAGAAAAATTATTACAAAAAAATGATATAAAAATAGTAGCAAAAGCATTACTTTCTTTAATTACAAATAAAAAAGAAAATAATGAAAAGCAAAATTTTGATTTTAAACCAGGAGAAGAAATTAAGCTATTTTTAAATGTTGGAAAAAAAGACAAGATAATGGTAAAAGATATTGTTGGAAGTATTTCTGCAAATACAGCAGTATCTGGAAGCGACTTGGGAAAAATAAACATATTAGATAAATTTTCTTTTATAGAGGTACCAGGAGAATATGTAAATGAAATTTTAACATCTATGAAGGATAAACAAATAAAGGGTAGAGATGTGAGAATAGAAGTTGCAAATGGATAAAACAAGTTTTGAAAAAATATAAGTGGATTTTATATTAATGGATTATTTTAAATGTAACTAATCATTTTTTGGTAAAATAAAAATAATGCTCCCCCCTAGTAAACTAGGGGGGAGTTGATTGCTGGTGCGCAGACGGACGAAAATCAAAACTCTGAGTAAGGGAGATTAAAACAAATTAATGTTAAAGGGCTCAAAATCGCATGCACGATTTTTCAGAGCCTGGTAAACTCCCTCATTCACCATTTTCACGTTATTGCCATACGGAATATCACGGTCAGGGGTGCAGTTCCATCCTCCATGATACATGAAGAGGAATTTGCCATCAAGACGATATTCGTGGCAGCCCGGATCTACAAAAAACGGCCAATTCTTCCAAATGTCCTGATGGATAGGATGAGTTCTTTCAACTGTAACACCAGATTCTTCGCAGATTGTGTGGAAACCAGTTGAATAGCCGTTAGCAAATCCATCCACTACATGGTGGGAGCCATTAGGAAAGTAACTGTGATATCTGTCTTCGATGAAATACATATTGTAGCCGTAGCCACAAATGAGTTCAGAAAGCCTGCGATATCTTTCCCAGTATTCTTTATAACTTGTTACTTTCTGGTGATAGTCATCCAAGTTTTTGAGAACAAGTTCATCCATCTTGAGCTTCACCAAAATATTTACAGGAAGATCAGCAATTTTCTGCGTTTTGGCGAGCTCATCAGGAAGAGTATCAAACCAAGCCAGCAGCTGACCAAGAATATAGCCGAGCTGGAAAGCGTTCAAACCAACCTGTTCATGGATAAGAGCTTCAGTTGTTGTGTTCTGAGGCAAACTACGAAGTGCAGTCTCTGTCTTGTTACCGTCCGAATATTTTTCGAGTGAGTTTGTGAGGTGCTCTGTAAAAGAGCAGTTCTTTGGGATTAAAATTTCGTTCTTCATGTGAATAACCTCCATAATAAAATGTGAATGTACGACATAGCAATCAATAGTATGAATCTAACACAGTAGTGTAAATGATTCAATTAAAATTGATGCTAACCATATTATAACATGAATTAACATAAAATTCAAATCTGCAACCATATATGCATTAAATAAGTAATAAGATTGCAAAATAAATGTAACAATAAAATTAAATCATAAACAAATTGAATAAAAAACAAAAAACATCAAAAACTAAATACTGGTGATGAATATATGAAGATATCTTGGATAAAGTATGGAAAAGATGAAGAGAGTTTTAAAATACCAGAAAATTTAGGATTTGATGTTTTTAAATTACGAGATTTAGAAAATACAGATAATAAAATTAAAGAATTAATAGATAAGAAATATCACACTATAATTGTTACTAATGAAGTTGCGTCATTTTCAGAAGATATGATAAAGAAATATAAATATAGTACAGATATAAATATTATTATTTCACCTAGAAAAGATTAACTTGGCATAAAAATTTTAAATAAGCATAAAATTGCATTAGATAATACATAAATAGGAGGAATATATGACTAATATAAGTAACAAGAATGTTAAATACAATAAATTTATGTGTGATTTCTATAATCAATTTAGTAAGATAAATAATAATTATTCAGACTTAGTTTTTTTATGTATTGGTACAGATAGAATGACGGGGGATTGCTTTGGTCCATTAGTAGGAAATAGAATTAAAGAAGCAATTGGAAATAATAATATAAAATGTACAGTTTATGGTGATTTAGAAAATCCATTAATATATTCTGGCATAGATAAAAGTTTAAAAGAAATAAATGAAAAATGTGATAATCCGTGTATTATAGCTATAGATGCGGCTCTTTCTAATGAAAGTAATATTGGTAAGATCTTAGTAAGAAAAGGTGGTCTAAAATTTGGAGTAGCTATAAATAAGGGAAGAAGAGAAGTAGGTAATATTAGTATAAAGGCAATTATAGGAAGAAATTATAAAACAACCCACCAAAATATGGAATTATTACAAAATACATCATTAAATTTTGTAATGAATTTAGCTAATATTGTTTCAGGAGGAATAGTAGAAATAATTAAGAGAGAATATAATAATTTTGCATATTCTAAAATATAAATTAAATTTTCTTCTCTTAGAATAAAATAGCAAAAATAGGAAAAAATCTATATATAAATTGCGAAGAGAAATCGGGAGGTATATATGGATATAAGTAGTATGAAGAATATGATTGTTCTGAAAGATTTGCCATCTAACATAGTAGAGGAAGCTATTGTAGTATTAAAGTCAAATACAAAAATAAAAAAGCCAGAACTTGCCAAGAATAAACCAGAAAATTTTAAAAATAGTAAAAATAATAGTGAAGATAAAGATGGTAAAGATTATATAATAAAGGAAGCAGAAATTGTTATATCAAATTATATTTCAAAAATCGAGGATCAGGATATTAAAGGTAAAAAAGAGCTAAGACAGTTAGAAAGAAAATATAAGAAATTGAAGGTATGTACAATAGGAGTAATAATTGTAACTGTTGTAAGCTTTATTTTTAATATAATATAAAGGTATGTGCATAAAACATCTTGGATAGGAATATACATTAAAATGTAAATCTACAAAGGAAGTAATGACGTTTAATTTAAAATAGCACATTAAAGATGTAAAAAGATGTGCACTGAATTTTGTGCACATCTTTTATGTATTAACAGTGTATATTAAATTAACACCATTAACAAAGGAAGAGGTGTTTTTATTATGGAAAAAATAATAAGTACAGAGGAAAGAATAAGAAGGGCAGAAGAGATATATCAAAAAAGAAAAAATCAAGGTGTTAGATTGACGGGAAACACAGTAAATATAAGTAGTAAACCAGATGTTTCTTTATTTAAAAAAATGATTTGTAAAATCGTAATTTGTATTATTATTTATTCTGGATTTTATATGGTAAAGAATTCAAATGATTTATTCTCGCAGGATATATTAAATAAGACTAAAGAGGTTTTGTCTTATGATATGAATATTAAAATGATGTATGATAAAACAATAGATTATTTTAAAGGATTAAATATTAATTTTAACGAAATAAATGAAAATGAAGTAAAAAAAGATAATAATGAAAATGAAGGAAATGTTGAAAATAATGTAAATGAAAATAATAATGAAGAACAAACACAAAACAATGATTCACAAACTGAAGGAGAAACTAATAATCAAGAGGAAAATGGTCAAGATGTAAACTCTACTCTTGGTGTAGGTGGGGGAAGTGAGATATCATCAGAGGAAAGATCAACTCAAGAACAAAAAAGTCAAATGGAAATTGATGCACAATATGTAAAAGATAATTACCAAATAGCTCTTCCATTAAAAGGAACAATTACATCTAGGTTTGGACCAAGAACACCAAGTAGTATTATATCTGCAAATCATGCAGGAATAGATATAGGCGTAAATGAAGGAACGAAGATTGTTTCTGCAATGGATGGAAAAGTTATGGTTTGTTCTTCACAAGGTGATTATGGAAATCATATAAAAATAGTTAGTGGTAATGTTACAACATTATATGCTCATTGTAAAACTTTGTATGTAAAAGAGGGGGATGAAATAAAACAGGGAATGGAGATTGCAGAAGTAGGTCAAACAGGAAGAGCGACAGGACCTCATCTACATTTTGAAATAAGAGTAGATGATAGATTAGTTGATCCAGAATATGTTTTACAGTTTTAAAAAAGGAGTTGTTCTATCTTGCAAATAAAAATTGATTTGAAAATATTTATTGTAGTCTTAATTTTCTTACTAACAAGACAATTAGAAATATATTGTGTGATAATGTTATTTGCTATTTTACATGAATTAGGGCATTTGATTACTGGAATAATATTAGGATTTAAACCAAGAAAAATAGAATTGTTACCAGTAGGTGTATCAGCATGTTTTTATATGAACTTAAAAAATTATAATGAAAAGCTTGAATGTGCAAATATGTTAGCTTTGAAGAAAGTAATTATTGCTATTTCAGGACCAATTACAAATTTTATTATTGCTTTAGTATGTGGATTTTTGGGGATTTCATTTTTTAATATATCAACAGAGTTTATAGTTTTTTCTAATTTATTAATTGGCTTTTTTAATTTGATACCAATTTATCCATTGGATGGAGGAAGAATTGTAAAAAGTATTATATATATAAAAGATGGGTTAAAAAATTCCTACAAATATACATATATATTATCAAATGTTACTATAATTTTTCTTACAATTGTTTCTAGTATAGCTATTTTATATTTAAAAAATATATCTATTTTAATAATTTTAATGTATTTATGGTTTATGGTAATTGTAGAAAATAAAAGATATAATTCTAAAATGAATATATATAAATTAATAGAAAACATAGATGATAATGATGAAAGTGAACATACATATTTTACAAAAGTTTGAAATAAAATTAGTAGAAATGATAAAAGGTAAATGATATTTTACATATTTGTAAAATATATATATTTACTTTAGAATGAATATGTAATTTTAAAGTAAATAGTTAGATTAATAAAGTTTTATATCTAAAATAAATTTTGAATGTTTTTTTCTGGATTTCTAAAGAATATAGATATAAATTTGTAAAGAAAATAATTAGATACTAAATATGAGACTGGCAACATTTTAAAATAGATAATTTAAGAGCTTTTAGTATATATTTCTCAGAGACTATATACTAAAAGCTCTTAATATTATTTTATAATGTCTAAAGAACTTAATCTTTAACAGCTTTTTCTACTAAATCTGAAGTACAATGAGGACATTTAGTAGCATTATAATTTATTTCTGAAAAACAGTATGGACAAATTTTTGTTTCAGGAGTTTCTTCTATTACTTCTGATTCTTCGCTTTCTTGTTCTCCTTTTTTATTTTTTAATAATTTTTTAGTTTTTTTGTTTAATTTATCTAGTTCACCTTTTGCTATTTTTTCCATTCTTTTGTTAATAGTATTAGCAGTTTTAATTGCTATAAAAATAGAAAATGCTATAATTAGGAAATCAATTATGGCTGTTATAAAAGCACCGTATTTAATAGATGCATTTCCTACTGTAAATACTAAGTCTGAAAAATCTACTTTTCCAGTGAAAATTGCTACAGTAGGCATTATAATGTCATTAACTAATGATGTAACTATTTTTTGAAAAGCACCACCAATAATAACACCTATTGCCATATCCATTATATTTCCACGAGTTGCAAATTCTTTAAATTCTTTTAACATAAAAATCCCCCTTTTTTACTTTACAATAATAATATTACGATAATTGTAGAAAAAAGTCAATAAAAAGGTGTTGCAAAGTATGATGAAATGTGATAAAATACCAATATTGGAAAAGTACAAGATATTTTTCTAATCCTTACTTACATAAAAAGTGTAGGTTATAAATCCACAAGGAGGTGAAAGAATAATGAACAAATACGAAAGTGTTATCATTATTAATCCATCTGTAGATGAAGAAGGAGTTAAATCTTTAGTCGCAAAGTTTACAGATTTGATTAATACTGATGGAAAAGTAGAAAAAGTTGATGATTTAGGAAAAAGAAAATTAGCTTATGAAGTAAAAAAACAAAAAGAAGGATATTATCAAGTATTCAATTTTGAAGCTAATCCTGAATTAATAAAAGAACTTGAAAGAAATTACAGAATTACAGATGAAGTAATAAAATTCATGACAATAAAAGTTGATGAATAATTTCGGGGGCCTTTAATTATAGAAAGGTAAGGTAGAATTATATGAATAAAGTAATTTTAATGGGGAGATTAACAAGAGACCCAGAAGTAAGATATACACAAACAAATAATACATTAGTTGCTTCTTTTTCATTAGCTGTAAATAGAAGATTTGCACGTCCAGGAGAAGAAAGACAAGCAGATTTTATTAATATAGTTGCATGGAGCAAACTAGGAGAGTTTTGTAGTAAATATTTTAAAAAAGGTCAACAAGTTGGTGTTATAGGTAGAATTCAAACAAGATCTTGGGACGACGAACAAGGTCAAAAACGTTATGTAACAGAAGTTATAGCAGAAGAAGCTTATTTTGCAGATAGCAAAAGAGAAAGTGATTCTGGTGCAAACTTTGATGCAACTTTTGGTGCAATGCCATCAAGTGCAGGTTCAGATTTCGAAATATCATCAGGAGATGACCTACCATTTTAATTAAAGATAGGGGGGAAAAAAATGGCAGACAAAAAAAATAATAGAAGAAATAATAGAAACAATGACGAAGATTACAATCCAAAGTTTAGAAAAATGAGAAAAAAGGTATGTCCTTTATGTAAAGATAAAAATTTAGTTTTAGATTACAAAAATCCAGAACAATTAAAGAAATTTATTAATGATAAAGGTAAAATATTACCAAGAAGAGCAACTGGAGCTTGTGCAAAACATCAAAGAGATATTACACTTGCAATAAAAAGATGTAGACAAATTGCAATGCTTCCATATTCTCAAGAATAATAAAAGATTATATAAAAGCTGTAACTATATAATATTAATAGTTACAGTTTTTTTATATAAATCAAATCCCCACTGTTATAAAAAACAGTGGGGATATTTAATACTTCTACTCTTCTATGATAAACCAAACTGGGAAGTTATCCAGTTTAGATATTAATTTTATACATCCTGTTAGTTTGTCAAACTCCTCTTGGATTTCAGGTGGTAATTTTTTATTGATTACCTCATACCGAAATCTTTCATGCCCAACGGCTTCGTAGTAGTCAAACAACAGATCAGTATTCATAAAAGAAACCTCCTAAAATTTAAGGTGTCTATATATAGTAACATAATATCTAAACAAAGTCAATATATAAATGAAAAATAATAAGATTTAGTAATATTAAATATTATACATAATATAAAAAAATGAAGAATAGAAAGGTAGCTCCTTATAATAGTGATTTATATTTAAAGCTATAGTTATAGTGAATATTATTAATTATGGGAATGAATGTTTAAATTAGTAAAAAAAGTTAATAATATAACTAGTAACGAAATGGAGTTGATTAAAGTGAAGTTAGGGATTGCTTTGTCAGGAGGAGGAATAAGAGGAATTGCACATGCAGGAGTATTAAGAGCTTTAGAAGAAAACAATATTAAAATAGATATTATAGGAGGCACAAGTTGTGGCGCAATTGTGGCTTCATTGTATGCTATGGGATATTCACCACAATATATATATATATTATTTAAAAGATATAGCAAGGAAATTGCAAAAATGAATACAAATCCAATTATTTCTGGATTAAAGAATTTTATGATAAATAGAAAAATCTCATTAACAGGATTACGAAGTGGTAAAAATGTTGAAAGATTATATAACGAATATGCAAAGAGAAAAGGGATAGACTTAATAAAAGAAATAGAGATGCCAATAGTAATTCCAACTGTTGATATAGCAGATTCTAAAGAATATGTTTTTACTAATTATATACCAAAAGAAGCAAAAGATACTAATCAATATATAACTGATGTATCAATTGGTAAAGCAGTTAGAGCAAGTAGTAGTTTTCCGGCTTTTTTTAGTCCATGCAAAGTACAAAAGCATGCATTTATGGATGGTGGAGCATTAGACAATATTCCTGTAAATGAAGTAAAGAAGCAAGGAGCAGATAAAGTTATTGCAGTTAAATTTAATAGTGATGAAATTAATGAAGAGAGTAATATAATGGATATTGTAATGAAAACAATAGATATAATGGGGAGTAAAATTTCAGAGGAAAGTTTAGAAATGAGTGATTATGTTTTAAATGTTTATACTGATAAAACAGGATTACTAGATATTGAGAAATTAGATAGTTGTTATAAATATGGATATGATTGTGTAATGCGAAATATAGATGAAATAAAGAGGTCTTTGATATAAAAAAAATATATAAGAGCTAAATAAAATGAAGATAAAAATAAATACAGAGGCGTTTGTATATGATGTGATAGAAAAAGTTCATTTCATATACAAATGCTTTTTTTTTAGATAATAATAGTATTTATGTAATTTATAAAAAGAGAGTTTTTAACATTGATATAAAATTTTTGAAAAATTTATAAAAAAATGTAATAAAATAAAAAATAATATCTCATATATAGTAAGGAGGGCAAAAAAATGCATAATATTGAAGAAATATATAATGAAAACGCAAATATAGTATATAAGTATATATTTTGCCTAAGTCAAAATGAAGAGCTCTCTGAAGAAATAACACAAGAGACTTTTGCAATTGCAATAAAAGAATTAAATAAATTTAGAGGAGATTGCAAGGTATCTGTTTGGCTATGTCAAATTGCAAAACATCTTTGGTATAAAGAACTAAAGAAAAATAAGTTAAAAAAGCAAATACCATTAGATGATGTAAAAGAAAATATTATATCAAATGAATTAGAAGAACAATATTTTTTAAAAGAAGATAAGTTACAATTATACAAAAGCATGCAAAAGTTAGATAGCAAAACAAAAGAAGTAATGTATTTACGATTAATGGGAAATTTGAATTTTAATGAAATTGCTGAAATTTTAAATAAGACACCTAATTGGGCCAGAGTTACTTTCTTTAGAGGAAAGCAAAAAATAAAGGAGGAAAGAAAAGATGGAGAAAAAGAGTGAATGTGAAATTGTACAAGATTTATTAATTGGAGATATAGATGGAGTATTAAGTAAGAGTTCAAAAAAATTAGTAGACAGACATTTATTAGAATGCGATGAATGTAGACAAAAGTTAGAAAACTTACAGCAAGATATAAAAGAAAGTGAGCAAACAAAAATAAAAAAAGAGATTGACTATTTGAAAAATTATAGAAGAAAATCAAAAATAAAATCAGTAATAACAGCTATTTTAATTGTATTTATAATATTCTTTGCAATGTATTTATATAAATTTTTAAAATTAAATAATTTAGTTTGTAAATATGCGAATACCCTAAAATGTGAGAATTTTTATACAGAGCAAATTAGTTATGATGAAATGCATAATACATTATTCATAGACAAAACTTGGTATAAAGATGGAAAATATAAAAAAGTAACTTATCAAAAAGAAGAAGGGAAAGAAGAAGAGGTATTATGGGGAGTTACATATGGAGAAATAGGAAATAAACAGGAAATAACAATATATGAAAAAGATAAAAATGCAGTAAAAGTAAACAATCCATTTACAAAAGAAAAGAAGAATATACTCTCTGCACCAAATCCAATAGGTTCAGGATATGAAAGCTATATTTTTAGATTAGGAGCACCTTTTTATGCAACGATAAAAAAGGATACTTATTTAGTAGGAAAAGAATATTATATAATAAATTTAAATAAATCAGAATTATGGATAGATAAGGATACTGGTCTACCAATAAAAGATAGTGGATATAGTGCAAGTATAGAACATTATGAAGGAACAGATATAGTAAAAAAAGTTCACGATAAAGTAACCAATTATAGATATCAATTTGATGTAGTAAAGGATGAAGATGTAGAAATTCCTGATTTAACTAATTATACAGTAACAGAGAATAACTCTTTAGTGGAGTTAATGAATGATGCAAATCAAAGATAAAAATTTAAATTTGTTTTAATTGTTAAATTTTTAATGATAAATTTTATGAAATAATAAAATAAGATAGAGAGTATAAGAACTTAAACTTTAAGTAAGAGTTTTTATACTTTTTATTATTATATATTTTTTAGAGTGAATATCAACATTAAAACTACTATTTTTATAGGTTTAAAATAGATATGTCACAAGTAAATTGAAAATAAAATATTGAAA
>OJMO01000553.1_pt1 | contig 26805 bp, 30 predicted proteins | sample 1597241 | NCBI WGS metagenome assembly OJMO01 (sample SAMEA2452129, study PRJEB22498) | human gut metagenome | biome: human feces; feature: human gut; material: feces | place: Australia | collected 2012 | reverse complement strand
CTCAATCAGAGTAACTATCATACTTTAAACCCTCTTCCATACTCACAACATCCGGAATACATGCTGCTCACGTTATCTACAACAGCCTGATTCCCGGACAGATACCATAGTAGTATAGCCCATATTAACCCTTAAACGCAAGTACTTCAGGGCTTCCTTAAGAGATAAATGAAACAGGAACAACGATACGGACATCTTGTCACAATGCAGTTTTTTTGTAATTCTTAGAAAATTCACAAGGTGTAAATATGCCAAAATTGAATTTACCAACCAAACAGTTTATAATGTAATAAGTTGAGGTGCATTTTAGACATGGAGGATTAAGGTGAAAACATCCGATATGATTAAAGAATTATGTAATAAAAAGAATATAAGCGTTTCGGAACTTGCCAGACGGATAGGTCAGACTCCACAGATCTTTGGTAAGAAACTGAAACGAGATACTGTGACTCTTGAGGAGTTAAAACAGATAGCTGATGTCATGGGTGTTACCTTTGAGCAATCATTTATCTTCCCGGATGGAGAACAGATAAAAACAAGTAATGAGTGAGGCAAATCATGGCATACGAAAAGAAAAGTATTAGAGCAATAATAGATGATGTAAATAGTAGAAGAGTCTACCTTCCTGCTATTCAAAGAAAATATGTGTGGGGAAATTCACAGATTACAAGATTAATGGATTCTATCATGCTTGGATATCCTATTGGAACTTTTCTTTTTTGGAAAATTAAGAAGGCTATTGTGAACCAAAAAGAGTATTCAATGTATGAATTTATAAAAAATTACCATGACCGAGATATGCATAAGAATCCAGCTGCACCACAGCCGTTCCTGGTTGGTAGTGGAGATGAAACAATCTGGGCAGTTTTGGATGGTCAACAGAGATTGACTTCTCTATACATAGCTTTGCAAGGAAGTATGAGCAGAAAACTTCCAAACAAGAGATGGAAGAATGATGATGCATTTCCTAAGAAAGAACTGTACTTTGATTTGCACAGTGAAAACACTGACGATGAGGATATTTCTTATGAGTTCAGATTTCTAACAGCAGAAGAGGCCGCAAAGAATAAGGACGATAAGCTTTGGTATTTGGTAAAAGATATCCTTAAGTATTCAGCTGAAGATTTATTAACAGAGGTCATCATTCCTAATGGATGGGCAACCGATAAGGTTGCAACAAAGAATATTTCTCTTTTGCATACAAGACTGGTTACTGATGAAATCATCAACTACTTTGAAGTAGAAAAAGATTCAATAGACAGTGTATTGGATATTTTCGTCAGAGTAAATTCTGGTGGAACCGTTCTTTCAAAGAGTGACTTGTTATTCTCTACTATTGTTTCTCATTGGGATAAGGCAAGGGATGAAATTGATAAGTTGCTTTCTGAAATAAATAAGAAAGGCGAAGGATTCAAATTTTCTAATGACTTTATAATGCGTACCTGTTTGTATCTTTTAGATATGTCCGTAGCATTAAAAGTAGAAACATTCAAAAAAGACAGTGTACTAAAAATCAAAGATAACTGGGACTCAATCCGAAAAGCTATCAAGGATACAGTTGATTTGTTAAATGAGTTCGGATTTAATTCGGAGAACATGATTTCTTATGTGGCTGTTTCTCCTATGGTTTACTACAGATACAAAGGTGGTAATTTTGATTCGAGCAGTAAATCTGAATTAAGAAAATATATTGTAATCGCACAGGTAAGACAAATTTTTGGTGCTTCGTCTAACTCTGCACTAACAAGTATACGAGAGGCATTGAAGGTAGCGCCATCTAATTCATTTAGTATGAAAAATCTAAATGGGGTTAGATTCCCAGGTGACAGAACTCTTAGATATACTGCGGATGAGATTGATGCAATGTTTGACACATATGAGATTGGTGCCTACACATTTATGTTGCTATCTCTTCTGTATCCAAATTTGAAATATAGTCAGAAGGGATTCCATCAAGATCATATGCATCCGTATACAGGATTTGAAGAAGGAAAGATTAAAGACTTAGTGTTGCCGGACGGAACAGTGATTGATGATGATACTAAAGAAGATTGGCGTAGAAGAAGGAATACACTAGCAAACCTTCAATTGTTGGAAGGTAGAGAGAATGAATCCAAGAATGCGACACCACTTGTCGATTGGTTGAAGGTTACTGAGAATAGTGAAAATGCTAAGTACCTTCCTAGTGATGTTTCATACGAACTATCTAATTTTGAAGAGTTTATGGAGAAACGTCAGGAATTGATGAGTAAAGCATTAAAGGATATTCTTTTATAGAGATTCGCAAAATTAATATGACACTTATTAGGAGGTAAATCATGACTGATACAAAGAAAAAAGATAGATGTGGAAAAATGAAATGGTTTGTGATTGGAAGTGCATTGACTTTAGTTGGCTTTATCATTGTTCCACCGCTTATCAAAAAGTATGGAAACAAAGTTTATAAGAAATCATTAGATACAGATGATATTGATTTCGATGATATGGGACCAGAGATTGTTCCATTTGAGGAAGAAACTAAGGAGGAAGAATAGTGGCAGGAATAGATGCAGAAAAGATTGCACAAGAAGCAATCAATGCAATAGCAGAGAATATCAAGAATCTAAACACACTTAATATAATAGTTGCTGGTAAAACTGGTGTCGGTAAGAGTACATTGATCAATTCTGTATTCAAGGAGAAACTTGCTGATACTGGGATGGGTAAGCCAGTAACATCGCATATGCGAAAAATCACAAAAAAAGGTGTACCACTTGCTATCTATGATACGAGAGGGTTTGAACTTGGAAAAGAAGTTCAGGCAGAAGTAAAGCAAGAGGTAATGGATACAATCAGTAAAGGGCTTGCTACTCAAGATATAAATAAGGCTATTCACTGTATTTGGTATTGTATTAATACTGCCTCAAATAGAATTGAGCCAGAAGAAATTGAGTGGTTAAGAGAACTCTCAATGGAGAACCAAATCACACAAATTCCGATTATCGTTGTGCTTACACAATCATTTTCAAAGAAAAAAGCACAAGAAATGAGACAAATCTTATTGAATGAAAACTTGGATATTATCCAGATAATCCCTGTGCTTGCAGAAGATTATGAGATTGAAGATTTAGGTGTTGCTAAAGCATACGGATTAGATGTGTTAATCAAGGTAATGGGAGAGGCTCTCCCAGATGAGTTGATTGACACACTTCAACATGTTCAGATTGCATGTTTAGAAGAAAAAAAGCGCCGTGCACAGGCAGCAGTAGCAACAGCATCAGTTGCAGCGACAGGTGAAGGAGCTGCACCTATTCCGTTTTCTGACTGTGCATTACTAATCCCTACTCAAGTAGGTATGATAGCTTCAATTACAGTAATATTTGGTTTTGATGTAAATAAGAGCATTATCACTGCATTGATGTCATCGTCAATTGGTGCGGGAGGTGCGACTTTGTTAGGAAAGACTGTAGTTACTAACTTGTTGAAATTCATACCAGGAGCAGGAACTGCGGTTGGTGGTGCAATATCCGCAGGAACAGCTGGAGTAATTACAGCGGCACTTGGTGAGGCATACATAGGAATTATGGAATTGGTTTTCAAAGGAGACATGAGCATTGATGATCTTGGTAGTAAAAAGGGAAAAGAAACAATGTCAACTCTCTTTAAGACACAATTGAAATTACAGAAATAAAGCATAAATAAGTTATTGCCTTGTTTGATGAATAGGGCAACTCAAGGTTCTCACAGGCTTGATATCACTGGTAATTTAGGGAAAAGTGTGTTCTACTATTCACTAGTACAATAGGGGTTGAGTACGTTTTTCGTTGAACAACCGAGCCATGTGGAGACGGTAGTATTGATGTCAAAAGTGAACCCTAACACGTAAATAAAGTGTAGAAAACAAAGGACTTTCTCAAGTTCTATCTTTAAAAGGTATATGAAGTCGTTGTAAAATTCATATTTAATGAAATTGCAAATCGGTATTTGTGGAGGATAACTATTGTGGATAAAGCAGTTATTTATATACATGGAAAAGGTGGTAATGCTGAAGAAGCTATTCATTACAAACCGCTCTTTAGTAATTGTGATGTGATTGGTCTCGACTATACTGCACAGTTTCCATGGGAAGCAAAAGAAGAATTTCCATTACTTTTTAATTCAATTTATAGAAACTACAAGACTGTTGAAGTAATTGCCAATAGCATTGGAGCGTATTTTGCTATCAATGCCTTATCAAATCAGCAAATAGAGAAAGCATATTTTATTTCGCCCGTTGTAGATATGGAAAGGCTTATTGCTGATATGATGATTTGGGCAAATGTTACAGAGGATGAACTCAAAGAGAAAAAAGAAATTCAGACAACCTTTGGAGAGACCCTTTCATGGGATTATCTTTGCTATGCAAGAGAAAATCCTATTATATGGGAAATCCCAACGCACATTTTGTATGGTGAAAAAGATAATCTTACCGCTTATGGAACGATATTTGAATTTGTACAGAGGACTAATTCAACACTTTCTATTATGAAAAATGGAGAGCATTGGTTTCATACGGATGAACAAATGAAATTTCTTGATGAATGGATAATAAAATCGTCCAAATAAATTCCAGTTTGTAGGGATGACATCCAAAGAATGGGAAACTTTAATATCTTCCAAGAAATAAAGAAGAATAAATACCAACGGTATTAAGTTGAGATATCAGCCACAAAATGGCAGGCACCTTTTCTATTATTAACAATCACATTTGAAAAAAGCATGGTTTAAGACGTGCTTGAAAAGAATTATCAAATAGCTCTAAAAAATTATATAGTTTATACATAAAAATATCCTCTTGGTATTACACCTAGAGGATATCTTATTTCTAATCAATTTTAAGTACTTTTTTTATTTAATGCCCTTGACATAGAGTCCACATTATAGGGCTATATACCCTTTTTAGGAAAAATCACAGAATCATTTTCATATTTTGCTTCAAAAGTTGCCTGGATAGAAAGCTTCATAAATAGTTTTCTGTCTACATCGCTGACCATAACCGATGTATGAGCCTGACATCCTTTTAGATTAGGAAGCTGTTCCAATGCTTTCTGAGCATTTGGATCAGAAGCGGCGCTAACAGACAATGCAATCAGCACTTCGTCCATATGTAAACGTGGGTTTTTGCTTCCAAGATACTGTGTTTTTAAAGTCTGTATTGGTTCAATTGTTGCAGGTGAGATGACTGGCTGACTGTGTGGAATACCGGCAAGCTCTTTGAGTGCATTTAAAAGGAGTGCTGCACAAGGACCAAGGAGGTCTGTAGTCTTACCTGTAATCATGCGACCGTCTGCGAACTCTAATGCAGCAGCAGGAGCTTCTGTTTCTTCTGCACGAGAAAGAGCAGCGTCAACAACCGGACGATCGTGGACCGTAATGCCAGCCTGATTCATAAGCATCTCGATTTTATATACTTCTTCCTCGGAGCATTTGCCAGCAAGAGCGCGTCTTTTTGCATCGTAGTAGCGACGGATGATTTCCTGACAAGAAGCATCCCTACATGCGGCATCATCACAGATACAATTTCCGGCCATGTTAACTCCCATGTCTGTAGGAGACTTATAAGGGCTCTGTCCATAAATGCGCTGGAACATTGCATTGAGTACTGGGAAGATTTCTACATCGCGGTTATAATTGACTGTAGTCTTTCCGTAAGCTTCTAGGTGGAAAGGATCAATCATATTTACATCATTAAGGTCTGCAGTTGCAGCTTCATATGCAAGGTTGACAGGGTGCTTCACTGGGATATTCCAAATTGGGAATGTTTCGAATTTAGCATAGCCGGCGCAGATGCCTCTTTTATGCTCATGGTAGAGCTGGGAAAGACAGACTGCCATTTTACCACTTCCAGGTCCAGGTGCAGTAACAACAATGAGTGGACGAGATGTTTCGATAAACTCATTCTTTCCATAACCTTCATCACTGACAATATGTGGAATATTAGAAGGGTATCCTTCAATCGGATAATGAAGATATACCTTAATACCAAGCTTCTCTAATTTATTTTTAAATAAGGAAGCGCTCTGCTGTCCACTGTACTTTGTAATAACGACACTTCCAACAAACAGACCATGTTCTTCAAAAATAGACATCAAACGAAGGACATCTACATCATAAGTGATGCCAAGATCTCCACGTACTTTATTCTTTTCGATATCTTCTGCGCTGATAACAATCACAATCTCGGCCTGGTCGCTAAGCTGCATCAACATACGCATCTTAGAATCTGGCTGGAATCCTGGGAGTACACGAGATGCATGGAAATCATCAAATAATTTTCCACCAAACTCTAGGTAGAGCTTGTTGTCAAATTGAGCAATGCGTTCGCGAATATGAGCAGACTGCATCTGTAAATATTTTTCATTATCAAATCCTATGTTCATCATTCTATCCTCTTTCCTATAATTATATTTTAAACAGTTCATTCTATATTGAATCAACATTTAAAACTACTGTTTAACAATATACTACGGAATATGGGAAGTTTACAATCTTTTTATAATCTTTTTTATGCTTCCTTTTTTATGTTGTTTTATGTTGTTTCTAATACAGATTGAACTCCATATTAACAGATGATATAATTTAATTAATAATTTTTGTGGCATTGTAACAAAAATTATTCTCCAACCTTGAACTTGATTAAATGCAGGGATAATCCATTACGAATCTTAATGGGTTCAGCTAAGAAGGTGACCGAGAGTCCGCTATCTTGTGCGTAATCATCGATATCATAGATATGGAGTCAAGGAGAAAGGAGAAAAGTTCATGATAGGAATGAAGTCGGTGTCATCAAAGACGCACACTCAACAACAGCTTAATGATTACGCAAACCAGCACAATCCTAATAACAAAGCTCATAAGGCCAGAGTGTCAAATGATTAGAAGACAAAGAAGGCATCACGAAAGAAACAAGCAAAACGTCAGGCTAAGCGAAATGCACGCTTAGAACATGACATTGGTGATGTATACTCACTTGAATGGTTTTGTTACAGCAATCCGTATGATTTTGACTAATCATTAAACATGAGCGAAAAGATCATCAATCAGTTAAATGGTTGGTGATTTTTTATTAGAAATTTGATTCTTATATTCTTGTATTTATCATTATGATATAATTAAGTCGTCAAAGAAAGTGAGGATCTAATATGAATAATAAAGGTGTTGGTGTAATTTTCTGTCTGATATCCGCAATTCTTGTTTCTGCAAAATACATATCAGCTGCTATGTTTATGAGTAATTTCGCTACAAAAGATGCTTCTCTATTTAAAAAGGGACTAGAATATGTAGGACCATTTCTATCAATAGAAGCCATCATAGCAATGATCATTGGTATTTTGTTTTTAGGATATGGATTGTATGCAGATTTAAAGAAATAATAACACAACATTAGACGAGCACCTATCGTTCCTGATAGGTGTTTTTACACTTTATCTTTAATTTCCATGACATGACTAACTTATCTACTATATAATACTCATTGAGGTGAAAAAGTATGAAACTAATTAAAAACATTCAAGTCTATGCACCAGAAAACTTAGGTGTCAAAGACGTATTGATTTCAGATTCTAAAATAGAAAAGATAGATGATCATATCGCATATCCTTATTCTATTGAAACAATTGATGGTACAGGTTGTATCCTTACACCAGGTCTTATTGATCGTCATGTACATATTACTGGTGGTGGGGGAGAAGCAGGCTTTATTTCTCGTGCTAGACCTATTGAAGTCAATGAAATACTAGATGCAGGTATTACTACTGTCATTGGATTATTAGGTACAGATGGCTATACAAGAAACACAAAAGAATTATTTGCCAAAGCAAAAGAACTCACTCAAAAAGGTGTTCATACCTATATTCTAACAGGAAGTTATACATATCCTACATATACGCTCACTGATTCAGTAGAAGATGATATTGTATTTATTGATAGTATTCTAGGTGTTAAGCTTGCATTAAGTGATCATAGATCAAGCCATATCACTGATGATGAACTTGTTCGTTTAGCTTCTCAAATCCGTACAGCAAGTCTTATTGCTGGAAAACAAGCTAATTTAACAATTCATATGGGTGATGAAAAACAAGGACTAACTCCTGTATTTCATGCATTAGAAAGAGCTGATATTCCTGTTTCTTTATTCCAGCCTACCCACTGTAGTCGTAATCCACACTTATTTAAAGATGCACTCAAGTTTGCTGAAATGGGTGGTACAGTTGACTTAACATGTGAAGGGGATGGAAAAACTCTAGAATTCATTAAACAGTTTAAGGATACTTCTAAAGTCACTATTTCTAGTGATGCACAAGGCTCATGGTCTACATATAATGAAGATGGATCTATCAAAGAAATTGGTATTACACCAGTCTCTAACTTAAAGGAAGAATTTATTTCTCTAAAGAATGCATTGGGATATGAAAAAGCTTTACCATTCTTTACTCAAAATGTTGCTCATGTATTAGGTTTAAAAAATACAGGAGTTATTAAAGAAAGTTTTGATTGTGATTTAGTTATCTGGAAAGATGATGAAATCAAGCATATCATCACAAAGAAAGATTAATTTCTTTCTTTTTTTATACCTGCAAACTCATTAAGCAGAGATTTAGGATTGAAAGTAAGAGTCGATAAACATGAATTATTAGATTTGAATATCAACTGTAATACATTCATTGATCGTAAGAGTGGAATAGACTTTAGTCCTTATATAAGAGAAAAAGTAAAATACTAGCATACAGGTGCTGATTCCTTTGTGAATCAGCCTTTTATGGTATAATAGATTTGAAAGGAAGAGACATATGAATAATATAAAAGAGAGAATCAAGATATTCTCAGGTGCAAAATTAAAATATATCGCATTTGCCTCAATGTTGATTGATCATTTCAATAAAGCTATTATCTATCCTAATCTAGATGGTGGTATGTTAAATAGAATAAGTGATCTATTTGATATTTTAGGAAGAATCGCTTTTCCTATATTTATATTTTTATTAATAGAAGGGTACTTCCATACAAGAAATAAATGGAAATACTTAGGAACTCTTTTACTATTTGGAATCATTTCTGAAGTTCCATTTGATATGTGTACATCGGCTGTGTTCTTTGAACCCAACTGGAACAATATCATGTTTACACTGTCATTTGTACTTGCCATTATATGGGTGATAGATGTATTAAAAGAGAAACTGAATAAACCATTATGGTATGTTATATCCATTCTCATTGTCGCAGTTATGTGTTTTATAGCTATGAATCTAGGATTGGATTATGAACATCATGCTGTACTTATTGGATATTTCATGTATATATTTCATGATAAATATATCTATTCTATACCATTTTGTTATGCGTCAATGTTTAAGGAACCCTGGGCATTACTTGGATTTGGTTTAAATCTCACTTATAACGGAGAAAGAGGGAGACAAAATAAACTATTCAACTATTTATTCTATCCAGTACATTTGCTTATTTTAGGAATAATAAGAATGACTCTTCATATTTAGATACATCATATAAAGTTCATAATAATTCTGTAGTATTAAATTGTACAAAAAATATACTTGAAACGAGGTAAATACATATGATTATTGAAACACTCTTATCAAAAAGAGATCAATTACCCCTAGAACTCGCTATTATTGAACCAGAAGGAGAGGCTATCGGTATTATTCAGTTAATACATGGCATGTCTGAACATAAAGAACGCTATTATGACTTTATGAACTATTTGTCACAACAAGGCTATATTTGTGCCATTCATGATCATAGAGGACATGGTGCAAGTGTAAAAGACACATCACATTTAGGATATTTCTATACAAACGATATAACATATATTGTAGATGATGCTTATTTAGTTACAGAATATTTGAAAAACAGATATCCTACATTAAGTATCTCTATATTTAGTCATAGTATGGGTACATTGGTTTCTAGAAACTACCTAAAGAAATATGAAAAGCATATTGAAAAGATTGTATTGTGTGGTCCACCTACAGAAAATAAACTTGTTGATCTAGCATTATTTGCAGGCAAACTTACTGGATTATTTTATAAAGACTATAAACCTAATAAGATTCTGAATAGATTATCTGTAGGATACTACAACAAAGGCTATAAAACTGAAAATGAATGGATCTGTTCTAACTTACAGACTGTGTATGAATATAACACCGATCCTCTATGTGGGTTTACTTTTACTACAAGTGGCTTTATGAATCTTTTCCAGTTATTAAAATCAGCTTTCATCAAAGAAGATTGGATTCCTCAAAATAGTTCTTTGCCTATATTCTTAATTGCAGGTGTTGATGACCCAGTCATTCAAGGAAAACAGAAGTTTAATGAATTAGAAGATTTTTTAAAAGAAGTAGGCTATGTAAATATCAAGAGTAAACTGTACAAAGATAAAAGACATGAACTACTCAATGAAACAAATAGAGAAGTAGTATATAAAGATGTTCTAGACTTTTTCTATGCTAATTAATACAGGAGGTAATATATGGCTTTTGATTTTAAGAAAGAATATAAAGAATTCTACATGCCTAAAAATAAACCTATGATAGTCACTATCCCTCGTGCTAACTATATTGCGGTAAGAGGACAAGGAGATCCAAATGAGGAAGGTGGGGCTTATCAGAAGGCTATTAGTGTACTATATGCAGTCGCTTATACACTTAAGATGAGCTACAAAACAAATTATAAGATAGAAGGATTCTTTGAATATGTGGTTCCTCCACTCGAAGGTTTTTGGTGGCAGGATGATATTGAAGGGATAGATTATAACGATAAATCTACTTTTAACTGGATTTCTGTCATTCGTTTACCAGACTTTATTACTAAAAAAGATTTTGAATGGGCAATAGAAACTGCTTCTATTAAGAAAAAGATGGATTGTTCTTGTGCAGAATTTCTTACTATAGAGGAGGGATTATGTGTACAGATGATGCATATTGGTCCTTTTGATGATGAACCAGTTTCTGTTGCACTTATGGATAAACATCTAGAAGAAAATGGATATCTCAATGATCTTTCAAAAGAAAGATTACATCATGAAATATATCTTTCTGATGCAAGAAGAGTCGCACCAGAAAAATGGAAAACAGTTATTAGACATCCCATCAAGAAAGGAGTTAGACATGAATGAAAAAATAGGAGAAGTCTTCTCTATCACAAAGGATAATCAGCCAATACCAGGCTGTACGACTTCTAAAGCAGTAAATGATACACTCACTTATTTCTCACTCGCAAGAAATACAGATATAAGTGCAGAAATCTATCCTTATTATAAGATGATTTATGTCTTGAAAGGTCAGTTGGAAGTCTATGGAAATAATGGCTATACTAAAGTAGTTAAAGAAAAGGAAAGTTTTATTACATTCACTGATACCCCAATAGGTATAAGAACTAAAGATGGTGTCATATATACAGAAGCAATGATTAGGAGGACAGATATTATGAACGAAATGATTAAACCAGGAGAAGTATTTAAACTTGTAGAACTATTACCTTATTCAGAAGGTAAGATTATCAATATGGATATTGTACATAATGAGAAGATGAAATTTGTAGTAATGGCATTTGATGAAGGAACTGGACTTACTGAACATGCAGCACCAGGAGAAGCTATCATCTTCGCATTAGATGGTGAAGGTATCATCAGTTATGAGGGTAAAGACCATGTCATTAAAGCAGGAGAGAACTTCTGTTTTGCGAAGGGTGGCATGCATGCAGTCAAAGCATCTAAACGTTTCAAGATGGCATTACTTCTTACATTAGAATAATGAATATATTACCTAGAACGAGATTCAATGTAGTCTCGTTTTTTTACATCTTCATACTTCTTGAAATAGCTCAAATTAAGAGTAATAATAATACTGTTCATTAATGGGGGGATTTAATGATATGACGAAAGACTTAACTCAAGGCAAGATTATGCCTCTTCTTTTTTCTTTTACCGTCCCACTCGTTCTAGGTAATTTATTTCAGATGACCTATAATGCAGTAGATAGTATTATAGTAGGACAGTTCGTAGGAAAAGAAGCACTTGCCGCAGTAGGAATATGTAACCCAATCAGTACACTAATGATTCTATTCTTAAATGGATTATGTATGGGTGCCAGTATTCTTATGGGGATTCAATATGGTGCTAAGAATTATAAAGCATTAGAAAGACAAATCAGTACAACTATGATATCAGGTGTTGTATTCTCTTTTGTACTTACTATCATATGTTTATTATTCGCCAAACCAATATTAATGTTGTTGCAGGTTGATCAATCAATATTTACGATGACTACAGAATATATGCGTATTATATTCTTAGGTCTTATGTTTACATTTCTTTATAACTTTTTCTCTAGTACACTAAGAGCTCTAGGTGATAGTGCATCACCACTTTATTTCTTAATTATCAGTGCTATATTAAATATATTTGGAGATTTATTCTTTGTAATTGTATTAAAGGCAGGATGTAATGGCTGTGCTATTTCTACAGTACTTAGTGAAGCATTATGCTGTTTATTCTGTGTGATCTATATTCAAAAGAAAGTACCTATATTAAGACTTGGGAAAAAATGGCTTGTCTTTGATTCAAGTTATTTAAAGAAAACAGTAGCTTATGGATGGGCATCTGCCATGCAGCAGGCTACAGTACAGATGGGTAAGATTGCGATACAGGCATTAGTCAATACGATGGGTGTTTCTGTCGCTGCTGCTTTTGCGGTTGTCAATAGAATAGATGACTTTGCAATATCACCAGAACAAAATATAGCCCATGCATGACTGCACTCATGGCTCAAAACAAAGGAGCAGGTAAAGACAATCGTATGAAGGAAGGCTTTCGTTGTGGTCTTATACTTGAAATAACCTATGCTTTGATAGTTATGTTAATATGTCTATTATTCGCAAAAGAACTTATGAGTTTATTTGTAAAAGATACAGAAGTTATAGGTCATGGTGTCACTTATCTTCATCTCATTGCAGTCATGTATATTCTTCCCACATTTACTAACGCTATTCAAGGATTCTTTAGAGGGATAGGGGATTTAAAGGTTACACTACTTTCTAGCTTTACTAATATGGGAGGAAGAGTTATTGCCGCAATACCTATGATTTTATTATGGAACTTTGGAATAGAAGCATTACCTTATTCTTACTTGATAGGATGGATTGCGATGTTATTAGTGGAAGCACCTCTCATGATTCGTATATATAAGAAAAAATAGAAATAATTAGGGCGATAGGGTAATTCTGTCACTTTTACTATATAATGAAATAAAGGAGGATCATCTAATGACTATACAAGAAAAAGCTGAACGAATACTTAAGGGCATTAAGAAAGAAAAAGGAAACAATCCTATACAGATATTTAAAAATATTGCGAAGAATGATTACATTAATATGCATGGACCAGAACATCATATTTTAGATGGAGCATGTTTACTCGTCGCATTTAAAAATGCGGGTGGTAAAATTGATTTAGATGATGCATTAAATAAAATCATGATAGAAGGATTAAGAATGCCAGGTGCCATGTGTGGTTTTTGGGGTGTATGTGGTGCAGTCACATCTCTTGGTGCTGCATTATCTATTATTGATCATACAGGACCATTATCAGTGGATGGTACATGGGGAGACCATATGGAATTTACTTCAAATGCATTAAAAAACTTAGGTGAAATCAACGGGCCTAGATGTTGTAAAAGAGATGCTATGATCTCATTTAAGAATGCGATTGATTATGTAAATACACATTATAATGTCACTTTGGAATATGAACATCAATCCTGCAGCTATTCAGAATGTAATAAACAATGTATTAAAGAGAGGTGCCCGTATTATGGATAAAAAGAAAGTCGCATTCATTTGTGTTCATAATTCATGTAGAAGTCAGATAGCTGAAGCATTAGGACATTATCTCGCACCTGATGTTTTTGAAAGCTATTCTGCAGGAACAGAAACAAAAACGGTCATTAATCAAGATGCTGTTCGTATAATGAAACAGATGTATGGCATAGATATGGAAGAGGCGCAATACTCTAAACTTATAAAGGATATCCCAAAACCAGATATTGCGATTTCTATGGGATGTAACGTCGGATGTCCATTCATAGGTAGACCCTTTGATGATAACTGGGGTTTAGAAGATCCTACAGGTAAAAGCGATGAAGAATTCGTGTATATTATCAAAGAAATTGAAAGTAAAATATTAAATTTAAAGGATAATTTAAAGAACTAGTAGGATTCATTATGAAAACTATTTCTCGCTTATTCTTATTGATTGCAGTTATTCTCTCTCATATCATGTGTGCTGTTGTTGCTTATAACTATTGTAATATGGAATGGGAGATTAAGGTTGGAGGAACAAGTGCGCCAGTTGAAATTGCCTATCTCTATGTTATTCCTTTTTTGATTGGAATTGTCTTGTGTCTGATTGGTGTATTCTATTTTAAGAAAAAATCTCGTTAATTCATATAATGTATAATCATAAGGAGATGTAATTATGGATAAAATTAAAAAGAACTGGATCTATTATCTCATTATTTTCATTACTTTCTATCTTATTCCAATATTAATTAAAGATACAGGAAGTGGTATATTTATTCTACTCATTGTCATTCCTCTTATAACACTGTTCACTTCCATTATTTATGGATTAAGCAATAAATTTGATTTCATTTACCCTCTTATTGTCGCAATTCTGTTTATTCCTACATTATTCATATATTACAACACTTCAGCATGGGTCTATGTTATTGCCTATTCTATGATTGCTCTCATAGGAGAACTATTAGGTAAAACACTTCAAAGAAAATAATAATTCTCTTGCCTTGAAGTTCACTTTAGCCTTTAAGCTATTCTTATAGGAAAGGAAGGATGTTATGAGTAAAAAAGTCGTTGTATTATCAACAAGTTTGAGAAGTAATAGTAATTCAGAATTACTTGCGAAAAGTTTTGTAGAAGGGGCAAAAGAATCTGGAAATGAGGTAGAATATATCTCACTTAAAAATAAAGATATTCGTTTCTGTATTGGATATCTTGCATGTCAAAAACTAGGACATTGTGTCATTAAGGATGATGTTACGGATATTATGGATAGTGTACTTTATGCTGATGTGGTTGTATGGGCTACACCTATTTATTATTATGAAATGAGTGGTCAGATGAAAACTCTTATTGATCGTCTCAATCCAATGTATTCTAAAGATTATAAGTTTAGAGATGTATATCTTCTTGCGACAGCTGCAGAAGAAGGAGACGAAGTCTTTGAAAAAGCTATTACTGGACTAAATGGATGGATTGACTGCTTTGAAAAGACATCTATTAAAGGTACTGTACTTTGTGGTGGTGTATCTAGTGGTGGAGATATATCTAGTAATATTAAACTCAAAGAAGCCTATAATTTAGGTTCTCATGTATAAGGCAGGTTCAAAATTCCTGCCTTTTTCTTTTATATGCTTGAAAGCGCTTAACTTAAGTTGTACAATTTTATTTAAGGAAAAACAATACATTAAAGTAGTTCATTAAGACAATAAGGACTTATTGCCTTTTTAATTAGACTTTCAATGAATGGTGATGATTGTATGAGTGAATGGAAACATATAGAAGACCTAATAGACCAATTAGAAATAGAAGAACCACAAATATTAGAAAGAGATTTTATTCATGCCGGGTCACAGGACAGAAAACTTAACTCACCTCGTACAGAAACATCAGAAGGATTAGTCAGAGGTGAGTGGAATGAATCTTCTTTTATTTTTGACGATAATTTTATTCCAAAGAATTTCAATGATAAACAATTAACCATATCTGAAATCAAATCTGAACTTAAAGATAAATACCATCTCACATTAGATGAAATACCTTTTATTAACGGGATAGCTGATTTTAGTCATCTTAGTGTCGCAAGTATTAGTACGGATGAAATAGTGAATAGAACTAAGAATAATACATCTAATATGATGAATAAATTAGAAGCCTATCAAGATGTATTAAGTCAAGATCATCGTTCTATTAATTTTGATATAGCTGATGAAATAGCATCCAAGAAACAGATCTCTATTCCTGGCTTAAAAGAAGGATATAGTAAAGAAGATTTAAGTAACTGGCGTAAGGAGAATCATTTTAGCTGGGATGAACAGTTAAATGGTTATTTCCTAGTACCCTCTGTCATACATGGTAATTTGTCTCATACAGGTGCTGTCAGTATTTCTCAAAATGCTTATTCATATTTAGACAACAGAAAACAATATTTAAAAAATCATCCAATGGAAGAAGTAGATGCAATTATCTCAATGGATGAAATACATAGGAGGAATAAAAAAATGAAATATGGAAGTGATAAGAAATTAGGAGGAAGCTTAACCGCTCTAAAAAGAGAACTTGTTGAAAGCTTTGATATAGGTGAGAAAAAGTTAGATTTTGGTAAAAAGTTTGAATTAGATAAAGCCAAACTAGAAGATGCTATAGCGCGTGTAGAAGCTTCTAGTATCAGCGACGAAGATAAAGAAAGTATGCTTCAAGAATTATCTAATGCCTTGCTTGCATTAGAGGAACAATACGACCGTGATGTCTTTGAAGAAATGCTGGATACAAAAAAATCAATTAATAGTGGTATTCAACAGATGGATGAAAGTATCAACGAATTAAATGAACAGCAGGATTCTTTAAAAGATATCACAATGGAAGCTGCGGCGGTTGACGCAAAAGCAGCTTCTGATGAAGCAGAAAAAAAGAAAAGGGAATTTGAAGAAGCTAAGAACGAAGCTGTAGAAAAATTAAGACTACAGATGGAACAGGCTGAGATGCAACAAAGAAATATACGTATGAATCGTATTAAGAAGGGCAATTAAAATATAAAAGAAGGGAATGTAAATAATATGGGAGTTATATGTTTTGAAGTAGATACTATACCAGACTTAAGTTTAAATAAGTATCAAACACTTGCGGATACAGGTATAGAAGGGGTACTTAAACGCCATGAAAGCTTTTTAAGACAATGGCATGGAATAGGTATGGCAGGTGGCATTAGTTTTCATTTATTGTATATGTTTATTCCTCAATTATCTGCTGGAGAACGATTGAAACTCTATTTTATGCTTCAAGGAAGTCTAGAAGAACTAAAAATGATTGAGCCATTATTACATAATTCACCACTCAGTGATTTTTATACATTTAAGTATGTAAAGAATCCACATAATGTTTTATTTAAGTCTGGTGCTACATTGTTAAAAACAGAAGCTGTTGCGGATATTAATAATCCTCTTACAGGTCAACCAACATCTGTATATTATGTACCACAATGGGAAGTAAATGATCAATGTAGACTCTATGACTTATTTAGAATCATGAAAACAGTCAGTGAATCCTATTCACCATCAAGTGCATGTGCATTTAGATTAGATATTTATCCTGTCTCTACTTTGACGGATACAAGAAAAAGATTTAATCCAATTCTTCAATCTTTACGTGGTGAAAATGATATTAAACTTATGAATAATACTCAAAGTATCAAAACTGATAATGATGCGAGAGATGTATGTAATGAATATGAAGACTGGATGAGATGTATTGAAACAACACCTCATTTTAGAGTCAATATTCATGCTTTTGCGGATACTCTCTTTAAGGCTAAGGTATTACTTAATGCAGCAGGTGCAGAAGCCTTAAATGAAGGTGATTTCTCAGTTGCACCTATTAAATCAGATTCCAATGGTAAGTTTAGTATATTATCAAGAATGAGTGGATCTGCAGAAGATTATACTCTAAAGCCTAATCAGATCACTTTAAACAGCTGGCCAACAACCTTTACTTTAAATGAAGTGGTACCATTCTTTAGATTACCTGTATTATTTGATGGAGAAACTATTGAAATACCAAAAGAAACAGCACCCAAACAGGTACCAGATGGTCTTTATTTAGGTCAGGATATGAATCAATATCCAGTTAATTTCGCCTTAAAGGATTTACCTAGACATGCATTCTTTACTGGTATGCCAGGTTCTGGTAAAACAAATACGATGCTTCATTTAGTGACACAACTAAAGATAAAGGGTATTCCTTTCTTAGTATTAGAACCAGCTAAAAAAGAATATCGTGCATTACTAGGACACGAGATGATGAAAGATGTGTATTTATTCTCACCACATCTCCAGAGTCATTTTCCATTGCAGATGAATCCAATGGAATTTCCTAAAGGTGTAAGATTATCTGAACATATCAATGCATTATTAGAAGTATTTGAAGGAACATTTGTATTAGAAGGTCCTACATATAAATTCCTAAGCAGTTCTATAGAACGTGCTTATACAAAGCTAGGATGGGATATTGAGGATATCAATACTACCAATACTCAATTAGCATATCCTACGTTACAGGATGTCTATGATATTCTTGAAGAAGAGATCAAGAAATCAAGCTATAGTGCAGAATTAAAAGGTAATGTGAGAGCCTTCCTTCAGGTACGTTTAGGTGGATTAATGGAAAGAGATACAGGAGAATTATTCAATGCACCTTTATCTACATTATCACCTGAAGAGTGGCTCACATCATCCGCCATTGTAGAATTAGAAGTATTAGGAGAACAGGCAAAGAACTTCTTCGTATTACTTGTATGTCATTATATTCTAGAATCACTTAGGGTCAATCCTCATGGTGGAAATAATGATGTACGTCATGCTTTATTTATTGAAGAAGCACATAATATTATTGCATCAAGCACACAGCAGGAGAGTGGGGATTCTATTAATCCAAAAGTATCTGCTACTGCATATATTGTAAAGATGCTTGCAGAAGTCAGAGCACTTCGTGAAGCAATTATTATTGCGGATCAATTACCTACCGCTTTAACAAGTGAAGTCACTAAAAATACAGGCTTAAAGCTTGTACATAGACTCACATCTCAGGATGATAGACAACAGATTGGTACAGCTATTTCTGCTTCATCACTTCAGTTAGAACAGATGGCATCTTTTACAACAGGTAAAGCACTTATTTATCACGAAAGAACACAAAAGCCATTTACTGTCCAAATAGCACAATGGAGAGCACCAAATATAAATTTTGATATTACGAGAGATGAGGATCTTTATTGTTCTATTTATACTCAGAATACAGTACAAAGATCGATTCTTGTCGCATTTAGAAACTGGCAGGAAAAATGTTTATTTAAACTAAATGATCGTGTATTAGATCTTATAAAGCGTTATGGAAAGCTTAATTCTTCTGATATTGTAGAAATCAGTTTATGTAAAGCAGAAAAAGAGATGTTATTGCATGAATATGATAATGCATCAAAAAAGTGTAAGAGATTTGCAGAACTATGGTTCAAAGAGAAAAAGATTAAGAAATCTATGAAAGATGAATACAGTGAAGTATTAAATAATATTGAACTTATGAAATCATCTTTAAACAACATTATTATTAAATAGAGGGGTAAAGAAATATGGAAGCATGTTGTCTGATTGTTGTAGCATTTTTTGCTATTTGTATTGGGTTAGAATATATTGAAAATTCTATTAAAGAAGGAAAAAAGAGGGAAGCAGAAAGACAAAGACAAGAATACGAAAGACAAGAAAAAATCAAATCGTTCAAAAATTGCTATCAAAATTATAAACAGAATTTTGAAAATAAATTAGGTCAATTTTTTAACCTTGGTTATTCAGCAGCAAACACATATAAAGAATTGTCTTCTTGGCTAGAAAGTATGAAAAAGGTAAATAAAGATTTACAGTCTCTTACAGGTAAAGCTTTATACTCTACAGATATCAATCATTATGTGAATGTACTGAATAAGTTTAAAACACTAAAAAATAAAATAGAGATGCAATCTCTTAATAAGATGATGAATGAATCAAACTATGGTACTATCAATACTTATTATTGGAATAATATACAATCTCTTACTAAAGCACAGGCTGATTCCATTATTAGCCAATGCGAACAGTATAAGTCAACAGGATACTATATGAATTTGATGGGAACAGATATTGATATGATTTTGAGATGTATCTGGTTCTATGCAATCAGCAAACCTTTCTCAGCTCAGGCATTCAATAGAGCTGTTGCTGTATTCCATTATTTTGTAAAGACTGATCATGTAGATATTGTCATTGCGGAATTATATGCAAAAAATCAGATGGGTGGCGATAAGGTCATTCAAAATAGCATTCGGGATAAAATAACTCATTTCAAATATACAAATAGAAATGTTCAGCTTACAGGTATTGCATCTTCACTCATGTGGTTAAAAGCTTATGATTCAGAAAAAACAGTTCTTCAATATATGTTAGATAATGGTGTACAGATGCCAGTTAAAGCACAGGAAAGATTACATTCACTTGTAAATGGTGGAGGTAAAGCACCTAACATCTATAATGCGAAAACATCTAGTAGCTTTGATGTTTCTTCTATTAGCTGGAACGATACAGATTTCAATAACTTCTTTGATAATCTCTCATTTCAGGAAAAGAAATTATCTTATTCTCTTGCAATGAGAGATGAAGATAAGAACTTATTGATTAGTAGTTCTATTAATCTTCCTGATAATATTGAAATAGCGAATATCTTAAATGCGAAATTCAATTATGAATATGGTAATGTAGTCAAAGCAACTTCAAAGAACTTTGTCGCATTGTCTGGTAGTGGTAAAGAGAATATTCCAGGTATTTTAATCCAATCTAAAGAATGTAAGCATATGGCAATACTTGTACATATTGCCCGTATTGGTAAGAAGTTAAATATCAAGTTCTATACATTATTTATGCCAGCAGGTGCGAATGCGAATGACCAAAAACAGCTTGCGATTTCTTTATTCAAGAAGTTAAGTCCAACTGTATCAACATGGGAAAGCAGTATGAAGGATTCTGTACTATTGATTATCCAGCAGATTCTTAATTCTGGCACTCAAACTAGAATACCAACAAGCACTACAACTAATAACAATAACGATGAAGAGACATACTTATAATTAAGAAAGGGGCAAATATGATATTTAATTTCTTAGATATGATTATCAGTCAAGGGTGTTCATTTAAAACTAAATTTCATATTTATTGTCCTGGCTGTGGTGGGACAAGAGCTTTAAAAGCACTCTTACAGTTTCATCCTATCAAGTCCTTGTATTATAATCCCATTGTAATTATTCTTATCATCACCATTATTATTTTAGTTATCTTAAAAATACAGGAGAAGAAGTATAATAAGTCAGTCTATAAAATTAGAAAAAGAGTACTAAATTCATTTCTAGTTACTTGGCTTGTCTATTTTATCTTCCGTAATATCCTATTAATCTATTTTGGAATAGACTTCTTAGGAGATTTCATATAACACATCTGTCACATGCAGATGTGTTTTTTTGTTAATTATGAATACATTTCTATTGCTGTAATGGTGCTAAAGCAATAGGTATACGTACAGCAGATGGTTTTGTAGTTAAGAAAGGAAGTATACTTTCTGATTATTTCACTAATAGCTGTCCTAAATATGCAAAGAAGAAAAGAGAACATTATCAAGATATTATCAGTAATCCTAATCTATTAGAAGATATTCTATTTAATACACCATCAGGTGCTGCAAGCTTTGTATTAGGGAGAAGTGCCAATGGCTATATTGAATGGAAAAATGAAGAAGGACAGACATTAAGACAATTAGATGAGGAATCATAAGCATGGATACATGATATCCATGTTTTTTTGTTAGTTATAACTAATATATTAATTGTGATATCTATTTCATAGTGATATACTGAATCTGTAAGTTAGCTTGAACTAACAAAGAGGTAATATCATGAGAATACTTATATACGGTGCAGGGGTTATTGGTTCTTTATATGCAGTTTTGTTGAAAGAAGCAGGGTATGATACAACTATTTATGCAAGAGGACATAGACTTGAAGTCCTTCAAAATCAAGGACTCCTTTATAAGAAAAATAATATAATCAAAAAAGTAGATATCAAGGTCATTGATCACTTACAAGATAGTGCTATATATGATTTTATTTTTTTAACTGTTAGAGAAAATCAATTATATCAAGCACTGAAAGAATTGAAATCCAACAAAAGTAAAACCATTATCACAATGGTTAACTCAATAGATAATTATGAAAAATGGAAAAGTATTGTAGGAAAAGGAAAAATATTACCTGCTTTCCCAGGTGCTGGAGGCTCAATCACAAATAATATACTTGATGCAGCACTTACTCCTAAAATTATACAACCCACTACTTTTTCTGAAATATCAGGAAAGAAAACAAAAAGAACAGAACAGCTCTCACAAATATTGAAACATGCGCATATACCTTACCAGCAAGTCAATAATATGCATATATGGCAGTTATGTCACCTTGGAATGGTTGTACCTCTTGCAGATGCTTATTATCAAACAGAAAATCCAAAATTTGTAGGACAAGATAAAGTGGTGATGAGAAAAACAGCTATTCAGCTTAAAAAGAATTTCAATACATTATATAAAAATCTCAATACCTTATCACCAGTTAAGATGCATATATTTCGCTATTTACCAACATCTATACTCATATATATTTTGTCTCAAACTTTTAAAAGTAGTTTTGGTAAGAAATTTATGTACCAGCATTCGATGAAAGCACCAGATGAAATGAAAGAACTACATAACCAATTTTATTCTTATATTAAGAAATGGAGATTATGAATATGACAAACGAAAAATACAAACAATTATCAATAAAAGAATTTACTGCAGCAGCTAAAAGATATGAAGGTGATCATGCAGGTCTCTATGAAATGTGTAAAAAGGATTATCCAGATATCTTAGAAGAATTAGAGAAAGAACCATTCATAGATTTACTTGATGCAGGATGTGGTCCAGCACCTATGATTTCTTTATTATCAGAAAAATATCCAGATAGACATTATACAGGTCTTGATCTTACACCAGCTATGATTGAAGAAGCTAAAAAGAAGAATATTCCAAATGCAGTATTTGTAGTAGGGGATTGTGAGAATTTCCCTTTTGAGGAAAATTCATTTGATGCCATTATCTGTTCTATGAGCTTTCATCATTACCCTAATCCACAAGCATTTTTCAATAGTGTAAAAAGATGCTTACGTCCAAAGGGTAGATTAATACTTAGAGATGTTACTAGTGATAATAAACCACTAGTATGGCTGATGAATAAAATTGAAATGCCTCTCGCAAACTTATGTGGTCATGGAGATGTCCAGGTTCCTACAAGAGATCTTGTTTATAAATGTTGTAAAGAAGCAGGTTTAAGTGTAGAAAAGTTTGAAATACGTAAAGGAATGCGTCTTCATTGTGTTGTAAGAAAAGAAGGCGATTCAAAATGAAAATAAATGTAAAAGGTGTACCAGAAACAATGATCCAGACTCTTTATGCACGTGCTAAAGAAACAAGACAAAAGAATCCTAAAATAAAAGATGAAATGGCTGTATCAATAGTCAAACAATTAGATTATGACTTTTCTCAAGCAGATCAAGATAAAACAATGCGTTCTGGTGTGATTGCAAGAACAATTGTATTAGATAAGATGGTAGAGGAATATTTAGATAAACATAAGAATACTATTGTGATTAATATTGCATGTGGTCTTGATACAAGGTGTTATCGTATGAAAGGCAAATATATACGCTGGTATAATCTAGATTTACCTGAAACGATGAATATAAGAAAACAGTTTTTACCAGAAACAGGACCTATCTATCAAATCGCGAAGTCAGCTATGGATGAAACCTATACAAATACTATTCACAATGAAGGAGAAGACGTTCTAGTAATCATAGAAGGATTGACTATGTATTTAACTGAAATTGATATTAAGAAAATCTTTTCTATTATCGAACATGCATTTTCAAATGTCACAATAATGGTTGAAGTGATGTCACCTTTTATGGTGAAGCACATTAAAGAAAAATCTATAGAAGGCAGTCGTGCACAATTTACATGGGGTATAAAAAATGGGAAAGAACTAGAAAAACTTACCCCTTCATTTTCTTTTCTAAAGGAAGTAAGTCTTGTAGAGGAAATGAAGCAATTGATGCCTATATATCACGTTTTAGGTAAGATTCCTTTTGTTTCTCATGTATCTAATAAAATAATCGTGTTAGAAAAACACATTTGATAAAGAGATGATCATAATGAATAAAAGACATTTTTATACAGAAATGGATGGGTTCTATGGTGTTTATTGGTAGTGTAAGAAAGAATCAGACTGTGCAATGATTGGTGATGATGCAGAAGACTATTTAGCCCGTACTTCTGTAAAATGGCTCCATAAGTTTGGTTTAAATGTGATGACTATGTCTCCTGCAAAAAAGGATTATGGACATCATAATTATCCATTAGAACGTATAGAGAAAGCTATAAGATGGTTAAAAACATCCGGTAATCAAAAGATAGGAATTGTCGGTGCCTCGACCACAGGAACTCTCGCTTTGACAGCCACTTCTTATTTTGAAGATATCACACTCACAAATTGCAATGTGCAGTAGAGTAGGACAAGAGAGTGAAATGAACTTTTCTGGAGAATCCATAGTAGTCAATGAAAATGGTGAAGCTATTAAAAAAGCAAGTGATCAGGAAGAAATCATATATGTTGATATTGATTTGTCTGACTCCAAGAAAATAAGAGAAAGTAGACACTATACACAGCTAAAAAGAACTAAATTTTATAGAAAAATTATCTTGCCATAAAGTAAGGTTTAGCCTCTATACTTGTAGTAAGGAGGTTTATTACTATGGGTAAAATATTAGTTGCTTATTTTAGTGCAAGTGGTGTTACAAAGCATGCGGCTGAAGAAGTTGCAAAGGTGGCAGGAGCTGATCTCTATGAAATCAAACCAGAAGTCCCATATACAAAAACAGATCTTGATTGGATGAATAAGAAATCTAGAAGCAGCATTGAAATGGAAGATAAATCAACACGCCCTGCAATTATTAAAGATAATCTAGATATTTCAAAGTATGATCATATCTATCTAGGTTTTCCTAAAATGGAGTACAGTTTATAGTAGTGTATAGCGTGTACCAAGTTATAATTATGGGGTTGAAAATAACAGTATACACAGATAATGTGGAAAAATGTGTATGACGTTTATATAGAAAATAACATTGAAAAAGAAATTCAAGAATGGGTAAATTCATTAAATTTAAAATAGAATAATAATTACATGAGTGACAGAAGATAAGAATCTGAATTCCCTGTCACTTTTATATTATTTGATAAGAAAAAAGAACTGGTTTATATCCGATAAGAATATAGACTGGTTCTTATTTTTAATATGCTATTATATACACAGGGAGTCGGGGAATGTCGAACTATAGCAAGCCGGAAAAGAAAGCATTGATATCGGTATGAAAGAGTTTTGCAAGTGCAACTAATTCAGATGCCTTAATGTTCATGCGATTTGTTTCCAGTTTGGCATAGGTACTTTTGGTGATGGAGATACCCATAAGATTTAATTTTGCAACTACTTGGTCTTGAGTCATATTGTTTTTATATCGAATTGCTTGGATATTTTTACCAATATCCATATCTGGTCTAATCTTTTGCATAATGATGAACTCCCCTTATAAAATAAAAAGTTTCGTAATACAGAAACATATATATTGATTCTAAAGAATTTAAATTTTATAATGTTTCGTAATAAGGAATTATTTTTAACAGGAAGAGGTAAAAGTATAATGGATGTGGAGATGGAAAAGAGAAAATTTTTAAATCTATGTGGCAAAAGAGATCGAGCATTATTGTCAGATGAAAAAAGAATGACATTGGGGGATATGGAACGATTGACATATCTGACAGAATTTTTTGAACTGGAGAACTATGGAATCGCCTTATGGAAAGAATTTGGTGATGATGTAAAAGAGCCATTTGAAGCGATGATGAAAATGTTAGATGAGCCGGAGTGCATAGAAGATCGATGGCTTGATGACGAAGCAAAAGGGGAAAAGTGGTTGTTAGAATTTCAGGAACTGGCATTAACGGAAGAATACAGGGAATGGATTCGAAATTATATCGATAAAAAATATGAAGAAAGAGGATTACCATATCCGACAGGAGCAGACTTCGATTAAGAGGTCTGCTTTTTTCTGGTCTTTTGGGAGGTGATAAGAGGTGGAAGTAAGTATTTATGAACTCTTGGCGGCAGCAAGAGAATCGGCTAAATCTGATTATATAAAAGGGGACAGCATTTTGTGTGAGAAGAGATTTCATCCAGATACCCATTACATGGTAGAAATAGAACTGCTGAAAAATGATAACAAGCTGGGAAAAAAGGGCAATTATATACGGAAGTTTTTGACAGAACCGGAGTATCTTCCCATTTTACAAAAGCAGGAAAAACATCTCATAAAAATAAAAAGACAGGCAATTGTTCAAAAAGGAAACTTGCGATATATCCCTCCCCCGGACAGGCTGGACCGCCGCCGGGAGAGGGATCTTTTATAACCGGCTGGGAAGGAACAGTAGTGTTCCTCTGGCGATAGTGGTATAAAAAAGCCAGATTTTCCGCAGGTTTTGGGACGCTGGAACATAGAAAAGTGTTCACGAATGGCACTTTTGCAACGATCCGTTGCAGCAGTGACAACATTTTTGACCTTACGTTAAACAGAAAAAATGAAAGGATGTGATTGCGATAATCATAGGAATTGATCATGGCTATTATGCCATTAAAACAAGACAAGTGTCTTTCCCAAGTGGAATTATTGGGTATGATTACGAGCCGTATACCATGCAGAATGTTCTGCAATATCAAGGAAAGTATTATGTCTGCGGTACGGGAAGACAGACGCTGGTAAAAAATA
>OJMO01000545.1_pt1 | contig 26918 bp, 16 predicted proteins | sample 1597241 | NCBI WGS metagenome assembly OJMO01 (sample SAMEA2452129, study PRJEB22498) | human gut metagenome | biome: human feces; feature: human gut; material: feces | place: Australia | collected 2012 | reverse complement strand
CGCGCAATCCCAAGACGGGCGGTGATGCCTGGGATGTATCGGATACGACGGTGGTGAAGTCCATCCTGCCCGGTGGCGAGAATCATCAGAAGTTTGCCGGCTGGTTGGGAGGAGTGGCCGATTTCCTTCATTCGTTGAAGACGGTGGACGGCGTGAAGATACCCGTACTTTTCCGTCCCTGGCACGAACACAGCGGCAGCTGGTTCTGGTGGGGTGAGAAGCTGTGTACCCCTGAGGAGTATAAGGCATTGTGGCACATGACAGTGGATACTCTGCAGGCCAAAGGAGTGGACAATGCACTTTATGCTTACTCTCCGGGCACGGAACCCAAGGACACGACGGAATATTTGAAGAAGTATCCGGGCGATGAGTTGATAGACGTTATCGGTTTCGATACCTATCAGTTCGATCGGGATGCCTATCTTGCCGGGATGGATAGGGCACTTTCCATTATCGACAGTATAGGGAAAGCACACAATAAGGTGATTGCTGTGACCGAAACCGGTTACGAAGGAATTCCCGATGCCAAATGGTGGACTGGTACTCTGCTGCCTGCGTTGGAGAAATATCCGCTTGCCTATGTGCTGGTGTGGCGCAATGCCCGTGAAAAGGTGACCCATTACTATGCCCCCTATCCGGGACAGACATCTGCGGAGGATTTTGTGGAGTTCTATAACAATCCCAAGACGCTGTTTGCAGCTGATGTAAATCTGTATCAATAAACAAACAATCAATATAACAGACATGGAAGCTTTTAAAGAAAAGGTAGAGAGGCTCTTTCAGAGACACGAAGAGTTGATTACGAGAAAGAATGTGGCCGTGGAAGACGGCAATGGCATATTCACCCGCTATAAATATCCGGTAGTGACGGCTGCTCATACACCTGTATTCTGGCGGTATGATTTGGATGAGAAGTCCAACCCGTACCTGATGGAACGTATCGGTATGAATGCGACCATGAATTCGGGGGCCATTAAGTGGAATGGCAAGTATCTGATGGTGGTACGTGTAGAGGGCGCTGACCGTAAGTCGTTCTTTGCCGTAGCCGAGAGTCCCAACGGCATTGATAATTTCCGGTTCTGGGATTATCCCATCACCATGCCCGAAGACGCGATTCCGGCAACGAATGTATACGACATGCGCCTCACGGCTCATGAGGACGGCTGGATTTACGGTATCTTCTGCGCCGAACGCCACGACGACAATGCGCCTGCCGGTGATTTGTCCTCGGCTACGGCTACAGCTGCCATTGCCCGCACCAAGGATTTAAAGAACTGGGAACGCCTGCCCGACCTGAAGACCAAGAGCCAGCAACGCAACGTAGTGCTGCACCCGGAGTTTGTAGATGGCAAATATGCCCTCTATACCCGTCCGCAGGATGGCTTTATTGATGCCGGCAGCGGTGGTGGTATCGGCTGGGCGCTGGTGGACGACATAACCCATGCCGAGGTGAAGGAAGAGAAGATTATCGACCAGCGCTACTATCACACCATCAAGGAGGTGAAGAATGGTGAAGGTCCGCATCCCATCAAGACTCCGAAAGGATGGTTGCATCTGGCTCATGGTGTCCGCGGTTGTGCCGCCGGATTGCGTTATGTGCTCTATATGTACATGACTTCCCTGGAAGACCCGACGAAACTGATTGCCACTCCCGGTGGGGCCTTTATGGTACCCGAGGGTGAGGAGCGTATAGGTGACGTAAGCAATGTACTTTTCACCAACGGCTGGATTGCCGACGAAGACGGAACAGTATTCATCTACTACGCTTCTTCCGACACGCGGATGCATGTGGCTACCTCTACCATTGATAAGCTGGTGGACTATTGCATGAATACGCCTGCTGACGGCTTGTCTTCATCAGCTTCGGTAGAAACGTTGAAGAAACTGATAGACAAGAATCTGCAGATAATGAAATAATAAAAATACAACATACTATGGCAACACTAAAAGAGAAAATCGGTTATGGTTTCGGGGATATGTCTTCCTCTATGTTCTGGAAAATATTCTCCTATTACTTACCGTTCTTCTATTCGAATATTTTTGGCTTGAGCTTGGCTGATGCAGGATTGCTGATGCTGGTGACACGTATTTGGGATGCAGTGTCCGATCCGATGATGGGAGTCATTGCAGACCGTACTCATACGCGTTGGGGTAAATACCGTCCTTATTTGTTGTGGATTGCAGCTCCTTTTGCCATTGCCGGGATTTTACTTTTTACAACGCCCGACATGGGGACAACGGGTAAGCTGGTATGGGCTTATGTCACTTACATCTTGATGATGACGGTATATACGGCAATCAATGTACCATACGGGGCTATGTTGGGAGTAATGACTGATGATTCGAACACAAAAACGGTTTTCTCTTCTTACCGTATGTTTTTTGCATACGGAGGTAGTTTTATCGCTTTGGGAGCATGGGAGCCATTGTGTAATTGGTTTAAATCAATGGACTATAGCAATGCTTCCAGTTGGCAATATGCCATGGTATGCATTGCCACGCTCTGCTTTTTGGGTTTTCTGTTTTGCTTTAGCATGACGCGCGAGCATGTCAAGAGTGTGGCGTCCGAATCCATCGGTAAGGATGTGAAGTCACTGGTGCGCAATTCGCCTTGGTGGATATTGAATGGTGCGGCGTTGTTGTCGAATTTCTTCAATACGGTACGCGGAGCTACTGCCGCCTACTTCTTCAAGGACTATATCAGTGCCAATGCATTCCTCGATTTCGGGGTGTTCAATCTGGTATTGTATGCCGGCTTGTTCCTGATGGTGGGTGAAGTGTGTAATATGATTGGTGTGGCGCTGGCTGTGCCTCTGTCCATGAAGTTTGGAAAGAAGTCCACTTATATCATTTCGCTCGTGTGCCTGGTAGTGTTCAGTGTGCTCTTCTTCTTTGTGCCGAATGACGGGCTGGGATGGTGGCTGATGATGATTTTCCAGGTGCTTATCTCCATCTGCACCGGTATCGTATCTCCGTTGATTTGGAGCATGTATGCGGATGTGGCGGACTATGCCGAGCAAAAGGATGGCACATCCTCTACAGGGCTGATATTCTCTTCCGGTTCTATGGCGCAGAAGTTTGGCGGTGCATTTGCAGGCTGGGCAGTAATGGCACTGTTGGCATTCTTCGGTTACAATACCGCAGAGAATGCCGTGCAGACTCCCGAGGCGCTGGATGGCTTGAAGTATCTGATGAGCTTTATTCCTGCTGCGATAGCCGCACTTTCCATCGTTGTCGTATTCATCTATCCATTGAATAAGACGCGTATGGCAGCCATCAATGCAGACCTGAAAGAGCGCCGTGAGAACCTTCAGCAGAATAACTCATAACTTATAACTCATAACTCAAAAACTTGTGGATATCAAGAAGATGAAACAGGAGATGGAGGAGGAGCTGGTTTCCAATATCCTCCCCTTCTGGATAAATAGAATGACGGATGAAGTGAACGGCGGTTTCTACGGCCGTATCACGGGCCGGGAGGAGGTGAAGCCCGAAGCAGAAAAGGGGGCAATCCTGAACGCCCGCATCTTGTGGACCTTCTCGGCTGCATACCGCTTGCTGAAGAGGCCGGAGTATCTGGAAACGGCTACGCGTGCCAAACGTACTCTTATCGACCGTTTCTATGACAATGAATTTGGTGGAGTTTACTGGTCTCTCGACTATAAAGGCAATCCGCTCGATACCAAGAAGCAGATTTATGCTTTGGGGTTCGCCATCTACGGGCTGAGTGAATATGCTCGTGCCACGGGCGATGATGAAGCGCTGGCATATGCCATCCGCTTGTTCGAGACCGTCGAAGAGCATAGCTTCGACCCCGTGAAAAACGGTTATTGCGAAGCCTTGACCCGCGAATGGGGAGAAATAGCCGACATGCGCCTCAGCGCCAAGGATGAGAACGAGCGCAAGACGATGAATACCCATCTGCATATTCTGGAACCTTATACCAATCTTTTCCGCGTGTGGAAGGATACCCGTCTGGAGAGGCAACTGCGCAATTTGATAGGCCTTTTCACGGAACGGATTCTGAATATCAAGACCGGTCATCTGGAATTGTTCTTCAATGATGATTGGGTTAGTAAATACCGCATTGTCTCCTATGGGCACGACATCGAAGCCTCCTGGTTGATACACGAGGCTGCCCTTGTTCTGGGCGATAAGGACCTCCTGGAGAAAGTGGAACCACTTGTAGAATACATCGCTGCCGCTGCCGATGAAGGATTGACGCCCGACGGCAGCATGATATACGAGACTTTTCTGGATAAAGGAAAGACCGATACTGACCGCCACTGGTGGGTGCAGGCCGAGAACGTAGTGGGACATGCCAACCTCTACCAGCACTTTGATGACGAAGTGGCCATGCAGAAGGCTCTCCGATGTTGGGACTTCATCAAGCAGCATCTGGTAGACTACAAGTACGGAGAATGGCATTGGAGCGTGCGTGCCGACGGCACGGTGAACACCGATGATGACAAGGCGGGATTCTGGAAATGTCCGTATCACAACGGACGTATGTGCATGGAAATTATTGAACGTTTTTCATAGGTTTTCTATCATAAGAAGATGAATAGATTGATGGTTTTGGGGATTCTTGTCTGGATGGGGATTGCGCTGCATGCGCAATCTCTTTATCCGGACTTCAGCAAGCTGAACTTCGGGTGCGATGGAAACAGCATTACCGCAGGCGAACAATGGTCTAAGACTGTAGTGGATAAACTCGGATTCGCTACACATCACAACGTGGCGGTCGGTTCTGCCACATGGGCATGCCATCCCGATACTCAGGATTATGGCAGCGAAGCTTTTGCCGGCATCTCCGGCGGTTGGCAGGTTACGGAGGATAAGCATGAGTTACAGACGCGGCACAACAACGTGTCAAAGGTGCATATCCAGAAGTTCATAGCCGAAGTGGAAAGTGGCGCTTACCCTGCGCCCGATGTCTTTGTGTTCTCTATGGGAACGAATGACCGTAACTTGGGTAGTGCCGAAGAGGCCCTTAAAGGGAAGACGCTCGATGAAGTAGATGTCAACACCATGGCGGGCGGTGCCCGTTGGTCCATTTAGACCATTCTGGAGCATTATCCCCAATGCCGCGTATTCGTGTGCACGCCGATTCAGACCGGCAACCCCGAACACAATGCACTGAATCTGCAGAAGATTGCCATCTTGCGTGAGTTGTGCCGGGCGCTTTCCGTGCAGCTGATAGACTGTTACTCCAATTGTGGTATCACCGAAAAGTTTGAGCAGCCTTCCGGTAGCGGGCGCTATCTGCGCGACGGGTTGCATCCCGACAAACCGGGGCAGGAGCTGATGGGCCGTTACATCGCGAAGGAGATACGGAACCATTTCTTTTAGTTCCGTTCTGCATATTCCGGTTGGAATAACTTATCATTTAGGGCTTGTAAAGCCCTTTTTTTGTCTGTATTCTTAATGACGAATGCCACGTCATTATTGCTGCTGCCATATGAAATCATCCGTAGGGGGATGTCCTTTAGCGCCTCCATAATCTTTACCTCAAACCCGGCATATTCCCATTGCATGTTGCCCACCACGGAGACGATGGTCATGCGGTCTTCTACCAATACATGGGCATATTGGCGTAGTTCGGAGATGATATTCGATAAACGAGTGCAGTCGTCTATAGCCACAGATACGTCCAGATTGGAGGATACCAGCAGGCAGAGGGGGGTACGGTACTTGGCAAAAATGTCGAAAATCTTGCTGATGAACAGATAGGGACACAGATTATGGTTCGATTCGAACTTTATGTATATGATGTGGTCCTTGGCGGCTATGGCCTTGATGATATTGTCGTCCTGCAGGTTGGAAATCAACGTGCCTTCTGCCGACGGTTCCATAGAGTTAAGCAGCCGGACGGGAATATTCCTTAGGCGTGCCGGGGCGATACAGAAGGGATGCAGTATCTTGGCACCATAGAAGGCCAGTTGTTCGGCTTCGTTGAAGCTGAGGCGTTTCACGGGGCGGGTACCTGACACCTCGCGCGGATCATTGTTGTGCATGCCATCTATGTCCGTCCATATTTGTATCTCGTCTGCTTGGAGGGCGGTGCCAATGAGGGAAGCGGTGTAATCACTGCCGCCGCGTTTCAGGTTGTCTGTTTCGTTATAGGCATTCTTGCAGATGAAACCCTGAGTGATGAAGAGATTGATGCCGGGATGGCAGGCAAGCTGCTCTCGGAGTTTCTGTTCTATATATTCCAAGTCGGGTTCGTTGTCGGGGCCGGTACGCATGAAGTCGAATGCACAAAGCAGTACATTGGGAACTTTCAGCTCGCGCAGGTAGAAGTGCATTAGGGCGGTACTGATAAGTTCGCCTTGTGCCAGCACTTCCTTCTCTTCGACAGAGGTGAAGGAATCTTTGGTAAATTTCCATAGTTGCTGGAAGCGGTCGAGGATATAATCTATTGCTTCCCGTTTCAGTTTCTCGTCGGTCAGCAACCCATTGGCAAATTCGATGAATTGGAATTCCAGCCGGGTGATACGGTCGTGGGCTTGTTCTATTTCACGGTTGAACAAGTTGGCGGCAATCTCCTCCAGATGGTTGGTGGTGCCTGCGGTGGCAGACAGTACCACAATCTTGGGTGTTGCATCTTTAATGAGTGTTGCTACATGTTTCATTCTCTCTACGGTGCCGACGGAAGTTCCGCCGAATTTACAAACTTTCATTTCTTGTTTCTTTTTTAACAGTTTCATAATTGCATTCATCCGGATGTTCTTCCTTCCGGCTTTTCATTTCAGGTGGCCTCTTTCCAAAATGGAAGGGGGAGGCATGAGGGGCTTTCACTGGGACTAGGCCTGCATAATGCCGCTGTGGCATTGTTGTGGTGGGATATTCATATCCCGGTTGGTGGCAGGCTCTTGCCCCTTCACCTATAAAAGTTCAAAAGATATGCCGTTGGTATTTGGGAAAAGCTTATATTTGCACACCCTGTTTTTTACCGTTATCAGTTTAAAAACTTATCGAATAGATATGAGTAAGATTCTAATCATTGATGATGAGGTACAAATCCGTACCCTTCTGACACGGATGATGGAGTTGGAGGGATATGACGTCTGTCAGGCTGGTGATTGCAGGGCTGCCCTGAAGCAACTGGAACTCCAAAATCCCGATGTAGTTTTGTGTGATGTGTTTCTGCCCGATGGAAATGGGGTAGACCTGGTGTTGGCTATCAAGAAGGCGGCACCCAATGTGGAAGTTATTCTGCTGACAGCGCACGGCAATATTCCCGATGGGGTGCAGGCCATCAAGAACGGTGCTTTCGACTACATCACCAAGGGAGACGATAATAACAAGATTATTCCTCTGATAAGCCGTGCTGTAGAGAAAGCGCGTATGAATGTGCGGTTGGAAAAACTGGAGAAGAAGGTGGGACAGACGTACTCTTTTGATTCTATCCTGGGAGAATCCAAAGTCCTGAAGGATGCTGTTTCATTAGCTCAGAAGGTGTCAGGGACTGATGTTCCTGTACTGTTGACTGGAGAAACGGGCACGGGTAAGGAGGTATTTGCCCAGGCCATCCATTACAGTAGTAAGCGTGCACGGCAGAATTTTGTAGCGGTTAACTGTTCTTCGTTCAGCAAGGAGTTGCTGGAAAGTGAAATGTTCGGTCATAAAGCCGGTTCGTTTACCGGCGCATTGAAGGATAAGAAGGGACTGTTCGAGGAAGCGAATAATGGGACTATTTTTTTGGATGAAATCGGTGAGATGGCGTTTGAACTGCAAGCCAAGTTGCTGCGTATTCTTGAAACCGGTGAGTATATTAAGATAGGTGATACGAAACCTACCCGTGTCAATGTCCGCATCATTGCCGCTACGAACCGCAACTTGTCCCAGGAGATTGTTGCCGGACGTTTCCGCGAGGATTTGTTTTATAGATTAAGCGTATTTCAGATACATCTGCCGCCATTGCGCGAACGTGCAGGTGATATCCGGCTGTTGGCGAAGGCTTTTATAAAGAGTTTTGCGGAACAGCTGGCGCGTCCGGTGGTTGAAATAGCTCCCGCATTTCTTGAAGCATTGGACTCCCAACCGTGGAAGGGAAATATTCGTGAATTACGTAACGTGATAGAACGCAGTATGATTGTTTGCGAGAGCGGATATCTGGACATTGCTGATTTGCCGTTTGATATTCAGAATGCCCATTATGAACACTCCAATGATTCAAGTCCCGGCAGTTTTGAACTTTCAGCTATGGAACGCCGGCACATTGCCCGTGTACTGGAGTATACAAAGGGGAATAAGACAGAAGCAGCCCGGTTATTGAAAATAGGTTTGACGACGTTGTATCGGAAGATTGAGGAATACAAGATCTCAGATCTATAATAGGGGGCTCAGTATACGACTGAGGTACCTTCGATATAGGACCGTGGCAAGATTATTCTTGAAACAGGCTTAGAAGCAGAAAGTGCCTATGGGCTAAAACATATCAAAACAGGTTGCACCTTTTCATTTTGAAAGGGTGCAACCTGTTTCTTTTTATACTTGTTTAGTATGTATTCTGTTGATAATTAATGGTGTATGGTATATGCGCTCTTTTTGGCACATATTTGGCACATTCCTGGCAGACAAAAATATGTAGTAACATTTTAAAAGGTAAAAACATGGGAATAACAGTATCATTTATTTTTTGCCTATTGAGCGGTTTGTTCGCCTTTTGGCTTTTCTGGAAATGCGTAGATTGGTTTGAGAAGATTTAAAAGAGAGAATTATGTACACAGCTTTATTTGTATTAGGTATTGTAATGTTCGGGTATCTGACTTATGTGCTGATAAGACCCGAAAAGTTTTAATGAATGGAGAGTGGAGAAATGAACACTGAAATTTTAGGTGTAGCCTTGCAGATTGTTCTGCTGATTGTGATATCCTATCCTCTGGGAAAGTATATTGCCAAGGTTTACAAAGGCGAAAAGACATGGTCGGATTTCATGAAGCCGGTCGAGAGATTGATTTATAAAGTGGCCGGAGTCAATCCGGAGGAAGAGATGAACTGGAAACAGTTCTTGAAAGCCCTGCTGATTCTGAATGCCTTTTGGTTTGTATGGGGCATGGTGCTACTCTGTACACAGCAGTGGTTGCCGTTAAATCCGGATGGAAACGCTAACCAGACACCGGATCTGGCATTCAATACATGTATCAGTTTTATGGTGAACTGTAATTTGCAGCATTATTCCGGTGAAAGCGGACTGACATATTTTACACAGTTGTTCGTCATTATGTTGTTCCAATTCATTACCGCCGCTACCGGTATGGCAGCTATGGCAGGTATCATGAAGGGTATGGCTGCTAAATCGACGAAGACTATCGGTAACTTCTGGAAGTTCTTGGTTTTGAGCTGTACACGTGTATTATTACCGCTTTCGTTGATTGTGGGCTTCATCCTCATTCTACAAGGTACTCCGATGGGATTTGATGGTAAGCTGGAAGTTCAGACGATGGAAGGACAAACCCAGTTGGTTTCACAAGGTCCTACGGCAGCGATTGTTCCTATCAAGCAATTGGGTACGAACGGTGGCGGTTACTTTGGATGTAACTCTTCACATCCGTTGGAAAATCCTACTTACTTGACAGATATTGCAGAATGTTGGTCTATCCTAATTATACCAATGTCTATGGTGATTGCACTCGGCTTTTACATCAAACGTAAGAAGATGGCTTACTCTATCTATAGCGTAATGCTTTTTGCTTTTCTTGTCGGTGTTTGCATCAATGTTTCGCAGGAGATGGGAGGTAATCCGCGCATTGATGAGATGGGAATTGCCCAAGACAATGGAGCAATGGAAGGTAAAGAAGTCCGTTTAGGGTCTGCTGCTACTGCTCTTTGGAGTATTGTGACTACAGTTACTTCCAATGGCTCTGTGAATGGTATGCATGATTCAACGATGCCTCTTTCCGGTATGATGGAAATGCTGAACATGCAGATTAATACGTGGTTTGGAGGTGTGGGTGTAGGTTTCATGAACTATTATACATTCATCATTATCGCCGTATTCATCAGTGGACTGATGGTGGGACGTACTCCGGAATTTCTCGGTAAGAAGGTAGAGGCGCGTGAAATGAAGATTGCTACCATTGTGGCACTGCTTCATCCGCTTATCATCTTGGGCGGTGTGGCACTTTCTTGCTTTTTGTTCGCTCATTATCCTGAATTTGTGGCAGGTGAAGGCGGCTGGTTGAATAATCCCAGTTTCCACGGACTGAGTGAGCAGCTTTATGAATATACTTCGGCTGCGGCCAATAATGGTTCCGGCTTCGAAGGATTGGGCGACAATACTTACTTCTGGAACTACACTACCGGCTGGACGTTGATTTTGGGACGTTTCCTGCCTATCGTAGGTCAGGTAGCCATTGCTGGTCTGTTGGCCGGAAAGAAATATGTTCCGGAGAGTGCCGGTACGCTGAAGACGGATACAGTAACTTTCGGTGTGATGACTTTTGCCGTTATCTTTATTGTGGCTGCCTTGTCATTCTTCCCGGCACATGCATTGAGTACGATTGCTGAACATTTCAGTTTGTAATAGTAGTTTGTAAAAAGTAATTTCATAGGTATGAAAGATAATAAATCAGCTTCTCTGTTTCAGAAGGAGCAAGTAATGGAAAGTTTGAAGCAATCATTCGTGAAGCTAAATCCACGGGTGATGATAAAGAATCCAATTATGTTTACGGTGGAAGTCGTAACGGTTGTCATGCTGATTGTCTGTTTCCTTTCATTGGGTACTTCGGAATATGGAGCATTCGGATATAATTTATTGGTATTCATCATCTTGTTTGTGACGTTACTGTTTGCTAATTTTGCTGAAGCCATCGCTGAAGCTCGTGGTAAGGCCCAAGCTGACAGTTTGCGTAAAACCCGTGAAGAGACTCCTGCTAAAGTGTTGGTTGACGGTAAAATCCATACCGTTAGCAGTTCACGTTTGAAGAAAGGTGACTATTTTATTTGTGAAGCAGGAGATACGATTCCTGCCGACGGTGAGATTGTGGAAGGTTTGGCCTCCATTGACGAAAGTGCCATTACCGGTGAATCTGCTCCGGTTATCCGTGAGGCCGGTGGTGACAAGAGTTCCGTAACTGGTGGTACAAAAGTTCTTTCTGATAAAATCAAGGTATTGGTGACGCAGCAACCGGGTGAGAGCTTTCTTGACAAGATGATTGCTTTGGTAGAAGGCGCTACTCGCCAGAAGACTCCGAACGAGATAGCATTGACTATTCTTCTGGCTGGTTTCACTTTGGTATTCGTTATTGTATGTGTAACGTTGATTCCTATGGCTGATTATACGAATATTGACCATCCGGGAACTTATATCTCCATTGCAGCCATCATATCTTTGTTTGTCTGCTTGATACCGACTACTATCGGCGGACTGCTTTCTGCCATCGGCATTGCTGGGATGGACCGTGCTTTGCGCGCTAATGTAATTACAAAATCCGGTAAGGCGGTAGAAACAGCCGGTGACATTGATACCTTGTTGCTAGACAAGACTGGCACCATTACAATCGGTAACCGTAAAGCTACTAAGTTTCATTCGGCTTCGGGTGTTGACGAGAATTTGTTCGTAGAGGCTTGCTTGTTGTCCTCACTTTCTGACGAGACTCCGGAGGGTAAGTCTATCATTGAACTGGGACGTGAAAACGGTCATCGTATGCGTGATTTGAATACTACCGGTGCTCATATGATTAAGTTTACAGCCGAAACAAAATGTTCGGGTGTGGATTTGCAGGATGGTACTCAGATACGTAAAGGCGCATTCGACGCTATTCGCAAGATTGTGGAAAATGCCGGAAACAAGTTCCCGAAAGAGATTGAAGAGGTGATTGCTGTAATTACCAGCAACGGTGGAACTCCGCTGGTGGTATGTGTCAATCAGAAAGTTACTGGGGTAATTGAGTTGCAGGATATTATCAAACCGGGCATTCAGGAACGTTTTGAGCGTCTTCGCAGGATGGGTGTGAAAACTGTGATGGTGACCGGTGACAACCCTTTGACAGCCAAATATATTGCAGAGAAAGCTGGAGTAGATGATTTCATTGCTGAAGCCAAGCCGGAAGACAAGATGGAATATATCAAAAAAGAACAGCAGGCCGGTAAGCTGGTGGCTATGATGGGTGACGGTACAAACGACGCTCCCGCCCTTGCACAAGCTAATGTGGGTGTGGCAATGAACAGCGGTACGCAGGCAGCCAAAGAAGCTGGTAACATGGTGGACCTTGACAACGATCCGACGAAGCTGATTGAAATTGTGGAGATTGGCAAACAGTTGTTAATGACACGCGGTACGTTGACTACCTTCTCCATTGCGAACGACGTTGCCAAGTACTTTGCTATTATCCCTGCTTTGTTTATGGTAGCCATCCCTCAGTTGGCTCCTCTGAACATTATGGGACTGCATAGCCCTGAAACGGCCATTCTCTCGGCTGTCATATTCAACGCTATCATCATTCCTATCTTGATTCCGTTGGCTTTGAAAGGTGTTCAGTATAAGCCAATCGGTGCCAGTGCATTGCTTCGTCGCAACCTGCTGATTTATGGTGTGGGCGGTGTCATCGCTCCGTTTGTCGGCATCAAACTGATAGATATGATAGTTAGTCTGTTTTTTTAAAACTTGGATAAAATGAAAACTCTTTGGAAATCATTTAAAATAACAATTGCATTTTGCATATTTTTCTCTCTGTTCTATATCCTTGTCTTGTGGATATTTGCACAGTTCGCCGGTCCCAACAAGGGAAATGCAGAGGTGGCAACCCTCAATGGTAAAGTGGTAGGTGCTGCCAATGTAGGCCAGATGTTTACGCAAGATATTTATTTTTGGGGACGCCCGTCTGCGGGTGATTATACAGCCGATGCTTCGGGTGGTAGTAACAAGGGGCCTACGAACGATGAATACCTGGCAGAAGTGGAAGCCCGTATTGATACTTTTCTGGTACATCATCCTTATCTGAGCCGCAAGGATGTGCCTGCTGAAATGGTAACCGCCAGTGGTTCCGGTCTAGACCCACATATCACACCTGCTTGTGCTTATGTACAAGTGAAGCGTGTGGCTCAGGCACGTGGCATGAACGAGGCTGAAGTGAAAGCCATTGTAGACAAGAACATCAGCAAACCCTTTTTGGGGGTGTTTGGTACGGAAACTGTCAATGTGCTGGAACTGAACATTGCATTAGAAGAAGCCGATCGGAATAAATAATTTTTTAGTTGTGTTTGTCATGTGTTATGGGCAGGAGCGGAAGTATTTCTGTTCAGGCAGCGAAAGACTGTCATTTTACAGGGGGAGCCGAAACTTCCTTCCTGCCTTTCAACGATTGATTAGTAATGGTAAATAAATAGTTGGATATGAAAAGTTTAAAAATATCAATTCTAGTTTTTGCGAGTATGGTAGCTGCTTGTTTTATGGGAACCGGCAAAGTGCAAGCTCAGGAATTTACAATACAAGGTGATTTAGTCAGTTCTTATGTTTGGCGCGGCTTTTACCAGACGGGAGTCAGTTTTCAGCCCACTTTGGGTTTTGGGGTCGGTGATTTTTCTTTGACGGCATGGGGCTCTACCGATTTTGACGGAGTTTCTTCAGGAGAAGGGGCTGCGGCTAAGGAGATTGATTTGACCGCTGCCTATACTTTTGGAGAATCAGGTCTAACTTTTTCTGTTGCCAGCTTGTGGTGGGGCGGACAAGGAGCAAGAAAGTATTTTAATTTTAAGAGCCACGAAACAGCTCATCACTTTGAAGCGGGATTAGCCTATACATTGCCGGTTGAAAAGTTCCCTTTGTCAATCGCTTGGTACACAATGTTTGCCGGAGCTGACAAAGATGACAAAGGCAGGCAGAATTATTCTTCGTATGTTGAACTCAACTATCCGTTCAGTGTTAAGTCTGTAGATTTGAACCTGACTTGCGGATTTCTGCCTTATGAAGCTGGGGTAGGAGTATATGGTGTTCCTAACAGTGGATTTGCTGTAACCAATGTGGCACTGAAAGGTATTACGGAAATCAAGATTACTGACAGTTTCTCAATACCTGTATTTGCACAAGCCATTTGGAACCCTCGTATGGAAGATGCACATCTGGTATTCGGCTTTACTTTAAGGCCATGATTTATTTAGATATAACTTTAGAACTCATGAATTAGTGTTGGATGCCCGTGGCGGTCGTGATGATCGTTACGGGTTATATGGCATATATAAGACAAGTAAAAAAACAGAAGAAATGAGTAGGGAAGAAAGCGTACAGCATTTTCTTGATTTGATTAAAAAGTCGCGGCGTGGCAAGTTCAAAGTCTACATCGGCATGATTGCTGGTGTAGGTAAATCTTATCGTATGCTTCAGGAAGCACACGAGTTACTTGACAACGGAGTAGATGTGAAGATAGGCTATATAGAGACACACGGGCGTGCCGGTACGGATGCTATGTTGGAAGGATTGCCCGTTGTTCCTCGTCGTAAGATATTCTATAAAGGAAAAGAGCTGGAAGAAATGGATTTGGATGCCATTATCCAGATACACCCTGAGATAGTAGTGGTGGATGAACTGGCACATACCAATGTGGAAGGTAGCCGGAATGAGAAACGCTGGCAGGATGTGATGGATTTGCTTGATGAGGGCATCAATGTGATTTCTGCCGTTAACATCCAGCACATTGAGAGTGTCAATGAAGAAGTACAAGGCATCTCGGGTATTGAGGTGAAGGAACGTATTCCCGATAGCGTTTTGCAAGAGGCAGATGAGGTGGTGAATATTGACTTGACTGCGGAAGAATTGATAGCCCGTCTGAAAGCTGGAAAAATTTACAAGCCGGAAAAGGTCTCTACTGCCTTGAACAATTTCTTCAAAACGGAAAATATTCTCCAATTACGTGAACTGGCTTTGAAAGAGGTGGCTTTACGGGTGGAAAAGAAAGTGGAGAATGAAGTGGTTACCAGTGTGGGAGTCCGTCATGAGAGATTTCTGGCATGTATCAGCAGCAACGAGAAAACACCACGACGCATCATTCGTAAAGCTGCACGTCTGGCAACCCGCTACAATACTTCGTTTGTTGCCCTTTATGTGCAGACTCCCAGAGAAAGTACTGACCGCATCGGTCTGGCAAATCAAAGGTATTTATTGAACCACTTCAAATTGGTGACCGAACTGGGAGGGGAGGTCGTTCAGGTGCAATCGCCGGATGTGCTGGGAAGCATTGTTGATACTTGTAGGGAGAAACAGATAACAACTGTCTGCATGGGAAGTCCGTCACTTTCTTTTCCGAAATCATTGTTCATGATATTGAAATACCGAAAATTTGTGCGTGATTTGGCACAAGTAAACATAGATTTGATTATACTTGCATAATATTAATTCTTAGGAACATTATGAATATTCGTACAAAATTGATACTCAGCGTAGGGGTATTGGCTGGAATGATTATTTTGTTGGTTGCTCTTTCTGTGGTGAATCTACAGATACTGACGGCTACAGAGCCGGATAGTCCTGCTGCTGTACCGGGATTGCAACGTGCATTGCTCTGGATTTCTGTGATAGGTGGGGTATGTATTTTTGCCAGTATCATATTGTTGGTATGGCTTCCCCGTTCCATCAGCAAACCTATTCAAGAACTGACGCGTGGGATTCTTGAAATAGCGAACCATAATTATGAGAAACGTCTGGATATGAGTGGACACGAGGAATTTCGTGAAGTGGCTGATAGTTTTAATCGGATGGCGGAACGACTGACGGAGTATCGCGCCAGTACGCTGAACGACATACTTTCTGCTAAGAAATTTCTTGAGGCTATTGTGAATAGTATTGATGAACCTATTATTGGTTTGAACCGTAATAGGGAAATTCTCTTTATCAATAATGAGGCTTTAACTGTGCTGAATTTAAAACGGGAAGAGGTAATTCGCCGTTCGGCTGAGGAGCTTTCTTTGAAGAATGATTTGCTCCGCCGTTTAGTTCGTGAATTGGTAAATCCGGGTGAAAAGAAAGAACCGTTGAAGATTTATGCAGACAATAAGGAGAGTTACTTTAAAGCTTCTTACATTACCATTATAAATGCAGAGGCTGATGATGACGAACCTCATAATCTTGGCGATGTGATTTTACTGAAAAATATTACAGAATTCAAAGAATTGGATAGTGCCAAGACTACTTTTATCTCGACTATTTCTCATGAACTGAAAACGCCTATATCCGCTATTCTGATGAGTCTGCAGTTGTTGGAGGACAAACGGGTAGGGGTGTTGAACGACGAGCAGGAGCAATTATCGAACAGCATTAAGGAAAATGCTGATCGCCTTCTTGGGATTACCGGAGAACTACTGAACATGACGCAGGTAGAAGCCGGTAAACTGCAGATGATGCCTAAAATAACAAAGCCCATTGAACTGATAGAGTATGCCATCAAGGCTAATCAGGTACAGGCTGATAAATTCGGCATTCAGATAGAAGTGGAGTATCCGGAAGAAAAAATGCCTAAATTGTTTGTCGATAGCGAAAAGATTGCTTGGGTACTCACCAATTTGTTGAGTAATGCTATCCGCTATTCCAAAGAGAACGGGAGGGTGGTTATCGGCGCCAAGCATGACGAGGATTTTGTGGAAATGTATGTGCAGGATTTTGGAAAAGGTATCGACCCGCGTTATCACCAGAGCATTTTTGACCGTTATTTCCGAGTGCCGGGCACTAAAGTGCAAGGTAGTGGCTTAGGACTTTCCATTTCGAAAGACTTTGTGGAAGCGCATGGCGGTACACTGACTGTTCAGAGTGAGCTGGGTAAGGGGAGCCGCTTCGTTATCCGGTTGAAAGCGTAACGTTTTCTATTTTTTGCGGTACTGTTGCGGAGACATGCCTGTTTGTTTCTTGAAAAATGTACCAAAATAAGAAGCATTGGGAAAATTGAAGAAATCGGCGATTTCCTGGATATTTTTCTGGGTGTTCTTGAGTAGTGAGATGCTTTTGCGGATGATGGATTTGAATATCAGTTCCTGCACGGTGAATCCGCAGACGGACTTGGATAGTGCAGAGAGGTATTTGGGTGATAAGCAGAGTTTGTCTGCATAAAACTCTACACCGCGTTCTTCCGTGTAGTGCGCATCTATCAACTGAATCAGCCGGATAAAAATTTCATGTTTGTGGCCAACCGTTGTTTTAAGGTTCATCAGTTTACGGTTGTAAATGGAACAGATGCGGTATGTGAGTCCCAGCAGAAGCAGCCTTTGTTCGTTGTCGTTGAAGGTGTTGTTGTCTAAGTGCAGGGTATTGTCCAGTAAGGACATGTATTTCAGGACTTCTTCTTCGTCTCCGGTGTTCCATACGTAGCATGGTTCGGTCCGGAGCTGCATGTATAGGTACATGGTTGCCACTGAATTGCCTATGATGTCCCTTATCGGTTCTATCTGGTAAATGAATATGAATAGTTGCAGGTCTTCCGATTCGCTCAGCACTTGGAAGAGGGAATCTTCCGGAATGAAAACTGTTTCGCCTGCCTGGGCCGAGAATACCTTCATGTTGAGCGAAAAGGTGAAGTTGCCCTGGCGGCAGACCATCAGTCCTGCTCCATTAATCATGAAAGGTTTCTTCAAGGAGGCAGGGAAGGAGCAGAGCATACCTTCTGAACTACAAATGTTTTCTCCGTTGGACAATGCGCGGTCCAAGTGGGATAAACGTTCTTGTTGAGTATCCATAACAGACAAAATTACAGGTTGTACCGAAAATTGTCTGCTAAGTTAGTAATTTTCGTTTAGGATACCGCACGACAAGCACAAATATCATGCAAATCAGGCAGGCATAGAGTGTCCATCCTGCCATTTCCTTTACAGCAGAGAGGGTGGCCTGCACTTGGATGCGTCCTTTGGTGGATATGGCAGCCATGTTGATTGCTTCTTGTTTGCTTTTTCCCTGATATTGCATGCCTTGTACGGTTTGGGTAAACGAGGCGGACGCTTCGGGGTGCAACATGTCTACATTCTGTGCATAGCGGGTGACGTAGTGCTGCTGGCGTTCTTGCAGTACATTCGTATAGAGTGCGGCTCCGATGCTGGGAGCCAATACCATGCGTACGGTAAGCATGGTACATATCCAAGAAGAAAGATATTTGTAAGGCATGCGTTGGGTGGCGTAGGTTGGAATCAGCGAGTAGAGGAACATCATGCCGGTGGAGCGGATGATGACCGGATATTTCATCCGTTCGTACAGTCCTGCACCTTGTACCTCGAAATACATGAACATGGCGGAAAGCCCCAATAGAAGGAAACCGGCGGCAAAGAGATATTTGAAGTGTACGCCTTTTACGCTGAGCCAGATAGTGGCTATACCGCCGATGAGGTAGCCCAGCATGGACCAGTTGCCCAGGGTGGCATTCTGAAAGTTGTCCAGTTTCATGCCTATGCCCGTGAATACATTGACAAACATGGCGCTGGAATTCAGTACCATTAACAGAAAATAGAATAGGAAACCCATACGGATGGTACGCAGTTTGAATACATCGAGCTGATAGTAAGGATTGCGCTGGGTAGACTCGATATAGAGAAATATGCCGCCAGCAATGATGGCGCAGACTGTGGCCCATTGTATGGTTGGGTCATCGTACCAGTCGAGCACTTTGCCATAAGTAAGCACGTAGGTAATGCAGGTCAGTGTGATGCAGAAGATGGAGGCATTGCCGAACTGCTTGAAGTTGATGGGGAAACGGCGGGTGGTATATTTATGATAAGGCATAGTAATGAAGGTGATGAGGATGCAAAGTAATAGTAGCCCCATCATAAAGTAGTGTATGTACTGCCATTCATATTCAAAAGCGAGCCAGGCGGTGAGCGAGGTTCCCAATTGCCCCAGTACCATGAAGAATAGATAGATGGCGGGTTGTGCCGCACTCCGTTCGATGTCCAGCTTGTCCAAGCCTTCGTCAGTTGTGGGCTCGTTGCCGGGTGTAATTTTGTCGTACGCCTCGATATGCCCTGCATACTTTATGAGGGTGAAGAGGTTGACCATCATCAGCACCATTCGTAGGAATCCCATAAAGATGCTGCATAGTGCCAGCAGGAAAACGCTGTCTGTCTTGGCACAGATATAGCTGAAGATGTACATCAGTGAGAACCCTGCTAGGCACATCATTTTCTGCCGGCGGATGACTACCAGCCTATACAGAAAAGGGCAGAATGCTGCCATGCCAATGGAAGTGGCGAAGTTGGCAAACTGGATATGCTCGGAAATGATGCCGAGCCCGCTCATCATTTCGGTGCTTGCCACCGAGTAGGTACCGCCTACAGTCAGTATCGGCAAAAAGAATACGAATAGGATGATGATACCTACCGGCTTAGGTACCCAGTTGTAGAAGGGATAGTTCTTGGGGGATGAGGGCATGGATAATTAAAAATTAATCATTAAACACTAATCATTATTCCATCTTCGCTTTGACTATTACCATCATACCGGCGGCAAGGCTACTGTTGTCTTCTTTAGACAAATCGGTAAAGTCGATGCGGACTGGGATGCGTTGCTGTATCTTCACGAAGTTGCCGGCAGAATTATCCGTGGGCACTAGGGAATATTTGGAGCCGGTGGCTCCGGAGATGGCAGTGATTTTTCCTTTGAATTCTTTGTCGCTGATGGCATCGACGGTAATGACTACTTCTTGTCCCAAGTGCAGATTCTCAATCTGGGTTTCCTTGTAGTTGGCTATAATCCACTTTTGTGTGTCAGGCAGAATGTAGGTGATGGTTTGTCCGGCAGTGATGAATTGTCCTTCTTCAAGAGTACGCCGCCCCAATTTCCCATCACAAGGAGCTACTACTACGGTGTAGGAGAGATTCAGTCGTGCCATTTCGAGTGCGGCTGTTGCCCGTTGTATGGCAGCTTCGGTATTTTCACGGCGATGTGACACTTCGTTCACACCCGACAAGGCAGCTTTCTGTTGTCGTTTCACGGCTTCCAACTTCTTGTGGGTAGCTGCATATTCGGTTTCTATCTGTTCCAATTGAATGGGGGTGGCAGCGTTTCTCTTCACCAGGTTCTGGTATCGTTGGCGGTCTTTCTCCAGCTTGGTAAGGCGGATTTCTATCTCTGCTATGGAGGCGTCGTAGACAGAGGCTGTAGTTTGCGTGGTTTGTAGTGTGGCACCAATGACTGTGGCACCGGCTTGTGCATCCTTGAGTGCAGCTTCAGCTTCCATGACTCTGATTTTATATTCCCGGTCGTCCAATATAAGTAAGGTATCTCCTTTGTGTACTTCTTGGTGTTCTGTGAAACAAATTTTCTTGATATATCCTGATGCGCGCAGATTGACGGGAGATATGTATTGTTCAATCTGTGCATCATTACTGGTTTCCGTCCGTTTGTAGTTCAAAAAGAGGCAGACCACTTGAATAATTCCCCAGATAAGGATAGCTATTCCTAATAGGCTGACAACGATTTGCCAACGGCGAAGCTTCTTCAATTTCCGTGCTTTTTCTTGGTGGGTACTTGCGGTGTTATTGTTCTCTTTTGTTTCCATATCTTCTATATTATATTGTTTACTTATTATTATATATACATCCGTCCTTGAATATGGACTCTATTCATCTTCCCCTTTAAGGGATTGAGGTGCTCAACGTCTCCAATTGTCCCGTCAGCTTCAGCAAAGTCAGATTGGTTATCCGGTAATTGTAGTGGGCACTGATATAGTTGTTTTGTGCTTCGCTCATCCGCATTTCGTCCTGCAATACTTCGGTCATTGAGGCGATTCCTTCCCGATAACGGTCCATGGTAACGGTATATACATCTTCAGCAAGCAGATAATTGTCCTTCTGCTTCTTAAAGTTACGCTGGCTGTTCATCAGGTCATTGGTAGCATTCAGATATTGTGTCTGAAGATTTTTTCGGGTATTCTCTTGAGCGAGTTTGATGTTCTCTATGTCAATGGTTGCCTTACGCATCTTGTAGCGTTTGTCCAGTCCGTCGAAAATGGGAATGCGCAAGGAGAGTCCCACTCCATAGGAGCGATACCAATGGTTGGAAGGGCCGGAATGGAACCAATGGTAAGCTTTGTCCGTATAGGCAGAGAACATCCAGCTTCCCGTCAAGCTCAAGGAGGGGATGTAACCGTTGCTGACTATTGTTTTTTGTTGCTCTGCGAGTTGTTTCTGTGATTGCAGCAGCTGTAGTTCATATAGTGTTTCAGATAGCCCGGTGAGTGCTGCGGGCGTAATCGTTTCTGTATTTACCGGTACCAGTGCTATTCTTTCTTCCGCCGGATAGTCGATGATGTATTTAAGTAGATTCAGTTGCTGTTCCATCATGGCTTGTGCGTTGTCGTGCTGCACCTTGAGGTTCTCCAAGTTGATGTTGACGCGTTTCACATCTACTTCCATAGCCATACCGTTGTCATAGAAGGCTTGAGTGATATCTCTCAACTCTTCCAGGCGAGTGATGTTGGCTTTTATCAAAATAATCTGTTCAGCTGTAACCTGTCCTAGATAGTACATTTGACTAATTTGGAGGATGAGGTCTTCTCTTGCCTTTTCATAAGAAAGACGATTCATCTCATCCATGGTTTTGGCTATGGATAGAGTGGTGTAGAGTGTCTGGTTATAAAGTGGTATCTGCAGCTGTAATCCGAAGTTGGCGTTGTATTGCAAAGTTTGGGTTACATTGTAGGGATTGCCATACGCTGAACCATCGGTAACGGATACGGGTGGATCGATATTGTCGTTATAGTTGGCAAAACCATTGATTTGGGGCAGCAGTTTGGCTCGATTCTCAGAGATGCTGTATTTCCCTTTTTGTATTTCCTTCCGTTTGCTTTGCAAGGATAAGTTGTTTTCGATACCTATTTTGAGGCAGTCCTCCAAGGTTAGGGTATCTTGTGCTCTTGTACCTAGTGCAAGCAGACACAGAAAGGAAAATGTGAACAGTTGTCTTTTCATAATAGTCACTTGATATTTGCACACAAAGTTAGTGGCTTAAAATGCAAGAGGACTATCCATATATCAACTGTTTGTATTCATATTTTCCTTTTTTGTAAGCATGAACTCAAAGAATGAATATAAACTAATAAGGATTGCATTAACCTTAATATATTACTTGTAGGATTTTTTTGGTAATAGTGGAAACATCAAACTGGTATAATGGGCAATTGCCTATTATACTAGCTATGCCAGTACAATAGTGTTATCCTTTTTTAAGTTTTTTATATTCCTTAGGAGGCATTCCCATTATCTTATTAAATAACCGTGAAAAATAATAGGGGTCTTCAATACCTATTTTGTAACAAACCTGGTTGATTTTTATATTAGTAAAATCCAATAATGAGCAGGCTTGTTGTATCTTAAGCATGTTGAAATACACTAAAGGGGCATATCCGGTCCGTTGGCTGAATAGTGCAGAAAAATAGGAAATAGAATATCCTGTATGTTTGGCAATTTCTTTTAGAGTGAGTTTCCTTTCGATATTTTCTTTCATATAGTGTATCGTTTCAGTGATTATGTCTGTAGTATTTGAATCTTGCTGAATCGCTTCCCTATATTGTTGGAGATATCTTAATGTGCCAAGATAGTGGTGAAAAATGGAACAAGCGTACAATAGGTTCTCATGACTATAACCCATTTCCAGAGTATGCAGAATCTCTTCAAACATATCTATCCGGTTGTTTATTCGTGAATGTATTCCCGGTTTTATCTCCATTGGATATGAGCTTTGTATGGAAAAATAAGGGGCAAGCTTTCCTTTGAAATGAATCCAATAGATGGTCCATGGAGAATCATCTGCTGACCCATAAGAGTGGGGTGTTCCGGCAGGTAGAATGAAATATTCATTGGCATTTACGATGTACTTTTTGCCATTTAGCTGATACCATCCGGTTCCTTCATAACAATAGATAAATACATATTGTGAAATGGATTCTTTCCGTTCGATGAAATGAAACTTGGCTTTAGGGTAATAACCTATATCTGTAATATGCAAGCAAGCTGATATAGGATTTTCTTCCATTTCATGCACAATAAATTGTGGAAGGACTATTGCCCTCTCACCGCTGAATCCATCTTTTTTTTTAATCATAGTATTAATATTGAGAATTTTATTGTTGTCTGATTATTCTTCTGTATAAATGAAGTGTATATGGATTAATGATATATGGCAAATATATATATTATATAAATACATCCTTTTGATTATTGCGATATTTTAACTAACTATAGGAGTGATGTTTTTCTTTTTTCATATTTGTTGATTGATGGAATTTTTATTTAAGTCATAAAATGGTCCAGGTTTATACTTTTTTTCTCTATTTTTTGCATAAGGATTATTTGCTTTCTTTGCAGCAACTTTTTAAGGTATAATATGAAAAAGAATAATGTTTATCTTTGGTTGATTTGCATGGTCTCGGCCATGGGGGGATTACTTTTTGGTTATGATTGGGTGGTAATTGGAGGTGCTAAGATTTTTTATGAGCCTTTTTTTAACTTGGAAGGGTCACCAGCACTTCGAGGCTGGGCAATGAGTAGTGCTTTGGTGGGGTGTTTGGTTGGAGCGTTGCTTTCTGGAAGTTGGAGCGATCGTTATGGCCGGAAAAAAATGTTGATTATCGCATCAGTCTTGTTTGTGTTGTCAGCTTATGGGACAGGTGCAGTCGATAATTTCAGTTGGTTCATTCTTTATAGGATTATAGGTGGATTGGGTATTGGAATTGCGTCTAATATTTCTCCTGTATATATTGCGGAAGTGGCACCGGCTTCAGTTCGTGGAAAATTTGTTTCGTTGAATCAATTGACAATTGTATTGGGTATACTGATGGCCCAATTGGCTAATTGGCAAATCGGAGCATATTATACAGCAGGGGCGGAAACTCTTAGCGTTGAGAGTGTGGCATGGGCCTGGCGATGGATGTTTTGGGGGGAACTGATACCTGCCGGATTGTTTTTTATTCTTGCGTTTATGATACCTGAAAGTCCACGTTGGCTGGCAGCGAATAAGAGAATGGTTCAAGCTCAAACAATATTGTCGCGTATTGGCGGAAATCATTATGCTATGCAGACTTTATCGGAGATGTCACAATTGGGTGTGGAGCAAAAAGAAAAAAGTAGCTGGAAGCAGCTTTTTCATCCTTCAGTCAGGAAAGTCTTGATTATTGGTATAGTGTTAGCTGTCTTTCAACAATGGTGTGGTATTAATGTCATATTTAATTATGCGCACGAAATATTTTCTGCAGCCGGTTATGAGGTTTCTGATGTGTTGATGAATATTGTGGTGACGGGGGTAACTAATGTTATTTTTACATTTGTTGCTATATATACAGTTGACAGATGGGGAAGGAGGAGCCTTATGTTTGTAGGTTCCATTGGGCTAGCGCTTATTTATGTAATTTTAGGGATATGCTACCATTTAGAGATAAGTGGTTGGCCTATGTTACTACTTGTTGTATTGGCGATTGCGTGCTATGCCATGTCATTGGCGCCCGTTGTTTGGGTGGTACTCTCTGAAATATTCCCGGTAAAGATTCGTGGAATGGCAATGGCTCTTTCAACATTTTTCTTGTGGGTTGCGTGTTTTTTACTTACATATACATTTCCTATTTTTAATGATTGGGTAGGAGCGGCTGGTATATTCTGGTTGTATGGTGGTATTTGTTTGGCTGGTTTCTTGTTTATCCGGTCGAACTTGCCTGAAACTAAGGGGAAAACATTGGAAACGCTGGAAAAAGAATTAACAAAATAAAATACAAAAATATGACTGAAGATGTAAAGGTTTGGGAGGAAGATGTGATTCTCCCCACTTATGCTATTGGCAAAGCTGAAAAAAATCCTATGTTTCTGGAAAAACGTGTGTATCAGGGAAGTAGTGGAGTTGTTTATCCGTATCCGGTTATTGAAAAGATAGAAGATGTTTGTAGGGAACAAAGTTATCACGCTGTTTATTTGGAGAATGAATATATCAAAGTGATGATTCTGCCTGAATTGGGAGGACGTGTCCAAATGGCGTACGATAAGATTAAACAGCGTCATTTTATTTATTACAATCACGTAGTTAAGCCGGCTTTGGTAGGACTGACAGGGCCATGGATTTCTGGAGGTATTGAATTCAACTGGCCACAGCACCATCGTCCCAGCACTTTTTTGCCGGTTGACTATTCTATTGAGAAACGGGAAGATGGTAGTGCTATAGTGTGGGTTAGTGAGAGGGAACGTATGTTTCATCAAAAAGGCATGGCTGGTTTTACATTGCGTCCGGGGTATGCCAGACTCGAAATTCAGGGGAAAGTATATAACCCAACTCCATTTCCTCAGACTTTTCTGTGGTGGGCTAATCCAGCAGTTGCCGTGAATGAATACTATCAGTCGGTATTCCCGGGAGATGTAAATGCAGTTTTTGACCATGGTAAACGTGACGTCTCCCGTTATCCCATTGCTACAGGGACTTATTACAAGATGGACTATTCTGCTGGAGTAGATATTTCTCGATACAAAAATATACCTGTACCCACTTCTTATATGGCTATACATTCTAAATATAATTTTGTAGGAGGGTATGAGAATGATTCACGTGCAGGAGTATTGCATGTGGCTAATCATCATGTATCACCGGGGAAAAAACAATGGACATGGGGTAATGGTGATTTTGGTCAAGCATGGGATCGTAATTTGACAGATGCGGATGGCCCGTATATTGAATTAATGGCTGGAGTTTATACAGACAACCAACCAGATTTCACATGGTTGCAGCCTTACGAAGAAAAGACGTTCGTCCAATATTTTATTCCATATAGGGAACTGGGAGTAGTAAAGAATGCTTCTGAAGAGGTAATGATGAATATCGAAATAGAGGATGACTGTGCTTTTTTAAAGGTTTTTACAACGTCAACACAAACGAATCTTCATATAATTGTAGTCCAAGCAGAAAAAAATATTTTGGATATTGTTAGGGATGTTACTCCTGAAAAGGATTTGAAAGAGAAGGTTGAGATAGTATGTTTGAAAGATATATGTGTTACAATCTTTGATCAGAAAGGAAAAATGTTGCTAGAGTGGAAACCGGAATCTGAAGAAATAAAGGAACTTCCGGAAGCTGCTAAAGCTGTTTTGGAGCCTAAGGATATCCAAACTACAGAAGAATTGTATCTGACGGGGCTACACCTTGAGCAGTATCGCCATGCTACATATTTGGCTACGGATTATTATCAAGAAGCTTTGCGTAGAGATCCGAGCGATGTACGTAATAATAATGCTTTAGGACTATGGTTACTGCGTAAGGGACAGTTTGCCAAAGCAGAACCTTATTTGCGGGAGGCAGTGAAGACATTGACTGCAAAATCTCCGAATCCTTATGATGGAGAGCCTTTGTATAATTTGGGACTTTCTCTGAAATATCAGGGTAGGTTTGCCGAGGCTTATGATTGTTTTTATAAATCTTGTTGGAACGCGGCATGGCAAGACGTAGGCTATTATTCGTTGGCTCAAATATCCGTGGCACGGAGGGATTGGGAGAATGCCTTATACGAGATAGATAAATCCTTGATGAGAAATTGGTGCAATCTGAGGGGGAGACATTTGAAGACGATTGTTTTGCGTCATTTAGGAGAGAGAGAGAAGGCTTTGGCACTGATAGAAGAATCGCTCTCTTATGACCATTTTAATTTTGGATGCTGTTTTGAAAAATATCTAATGACTGAAGATGAAAAAGATTTGCATTCATTGCTGTTGCAGATGCGTCGTGAGGGGCATAATTATGAAGAGTTGGCTTTGGATTATGCTTCATGCGGTTGCTGGGAAGAAGCCATAAAGGTGGTGGATGTCGCTATTGATTTTTCAGTATTGCAACCTACTCTATTGTATTACTATAAAAGCTGGTTCTTGCACCAATTAGGCCGAAAAGAAGAAGCTGTGGCGGTAGCTAGTATGGCTGAACAGCAATCTCCCGACTATTGTTTCCCGAATACATTGGAAGCTATATTGGCTCTTCAAGCTGT
>OJMO01000532.1_pt1 | contig 27345 bp, 31 predicted proteins | sample 1597241 | NCBI WGS metagenome assembly OJMO01 (sample SAMEA2452129, study PRJEB22498) | human gut metagenome | biome: human feces; feature: human gut; material: feces | place: Australia | collected 2012 | reverse complement strand
AAAGATTAAATGTCACTTCGATATATTTATTTGAAATTTACTTTTTCAATTGAGACAAAGAAATATTATTTTCAAAAATGATTGTTTAAATAATAAAAATTTGTTAAAATAATGTTGATACTAGGTGATTATATGAAATATACGAAAATAGTAAAAAGAGAAACTAAAATAATGATGATGGTTGTACTTGTTATGATAGTTATAGTTCTAGGTGTATCTTATGCATTATTTATGCAAGTTACTGATAACTCTAATAATCAAGTTGTAACAACAGGAACATTGCAAGTAGAATATGCTAGTAGTAATGGGTATATAACAAATAATTCTTATAAAGAATTATTACCAATGAGTAATAACAAAGGGCTTGAACAAACAGGATATAGTTTTAGTGTAAAAAATACAGGTAGTCTTCCAGTAACATATAAAGTTTATATGTATGTTAATGAATCTGACTATAATAATGATGTTGCTAATAAAAAAATTAGTGGTGAATTGTTTAAAGATTTAAGTTTAATAAAGTTTAATATTCAAACTAATAAAGATGGAAATAATACTATTTCTAAAATTAGTGATATAAATATGAAAAATGATTCTGGAATAGATAAGTATGAAATTTATACTGGAACAGTTAAAGAAAATAATAGTATTAATAGTCATGTTTTAAAATTGTGGCTTGATGAAGATTTGGATGAGACAAATATAGGTAAATATATTTATTTGAAATTAGAAGTTTCAAGTTATATTACAGGTCAAGAACCTTAGTTAGGAGCTTTTATATGATTATAGATTTGAGCAAAGTAAAAAATGAATATTTTATAAATGAAAAATATAATTATGATGATAGTTATTTAAAAAATACTGATATAAGAAAATTAGAAAATGTAAGTTTTAATGGTAAAATATATTTTGACTTTGATGATAATTTAAAAATAGAAGGCATTTGTAGTGGAACAATGATATTACCAGATTCAATTACTCTAGAAGATATAGAATATCCATTTTCATTTGAAATTGACTATATAATTGACGAAAATAATGAAGAAATCAAAGAATATTACGAAAAATTGAAAAATACACTTGATATTATGGGCATTTTATGGCAAAATATTGTATTGGAAGTCCCTATGAGAATTACTAACAGTTCTATTGATAAAATTAAGAATGTTGGTAATGGTTGGGATATAAAAAATGAGAAGAAAAAAGAAATCGATCCAAGACTAGCAAAGTTAACTGAGCTACTTGATGATACTGGGAAGGAGTGAAACTATGGCAGTTCCATTTAGAAGAACAAGTAAAACTAAAAAAAGAATGCGTCGTACTCACTTAAAAAAAGAAGTTGGAGCTTTAACTACATGTTCAAAATGTGGTGCAAGCATAAGACCTCATCGTGCATGTACTAAATGTGGAAATTACAAAGGAAACGAAGTAATCAAAACAACAGCAACAGAAGAAAAATAAAGACATTCAAAATGAATGTTTTTTTTAGAACTGTTAATTATATAACATAAACTTTACATCAAAAAAAATTTTGAAATTGACTATCATTATAATTAATTGTAATATTATTTATAGGATAGGTGTGAATGTAATGAAAAATAGGAATTTGTTATTAAGCTTTTTAGGAATACTAATTGTAATTTTAATACTAATTGGAATATCATATGCATATTATAGTGCAAAAATAAAAGAAAATAATAAGACAGAAACAGTTTTAAAATCAAATGAATTAAATTTGATTTTTACAGGAACAAAAGAAATAACTGCAAATAATATGATACCAGGAGATAGTTTTACAAAAACTTTTACAGTAGAAAATACATCAAATAGAGCAGTAGATTATAATATCTATATGGAAAATATAACAAATGAATTTAATGAAGATTTAGTATATACTCTAGAAGATACAACTGGTAGTGTAATAGGTGAAACACCACTACCAGTAACTAATAAAGATAAATCATATTTGAAAACAGGAATTAGTATTGAAGCAAATACAATAAAAACATATACATTAAAAATAACATTTAAAAATACAGATGAACCACAAAATGATTATCAAGGAAAGACATTTAAAGGAACTTTAGGAATAGATACTAAAAGAATTAATAAAGAATACAAAGAGGTATTACTAAATGGAACAGATCCGGTATTAAGTGATAATTTAGTTCCGGTTACACTAGCTGATGATGGAACAGTAACCAAAGCAGATATAAATACAGAGTGGTATAAATATGAAGATAAGAAATGGGCAAATGCCATAATTTTATCAGATAGTTCTAAAACATATAATAATGGAGATACTATACCAGAAGATAATATTGAATCATACTTTGTATGGATACCAAGATATAGATATCAAATATTTAATGAAGGAAATTATGAAGAATTATCAAATAAAGATAACAAAATTCAAACAATAAATATAGAATTTGAAAATAAAAATACACTGCCTTCAAATGGGAAAATTAAAGATAGTTGGTTAACAAATCCAGCATTTACCAGTTTTAATTCAAATGGCTTTTGGGTAGGAAAATTTGAAACTGGGTATGCTGGAGCAACAACAACATTAGAAGCTCAAGTAAATAGTGTAAACCCCAATAAAATAATTATAAAACCAAATACATATAGTTGGAGAAATATAACAGTTGCGAATATGTTTAAAAATAGTTATGATTATAATAGAAACTTAGACTCACATATGATGAAAAACACTGAATGGGGAGCAGTAGCACTTTTACAACATTCTAAATATGGTTCACAAACAAGTGTCAGGGTAAATAATAATGGAAATTATATAACGGGGTATGCTGCTACAATAGAACCGACTTTAGGTTATAATAATGAAACAAGCATAGAAGGAAATAGAGTTGAAGCGACGCTTCCTGAAAAAGATGGATCATATACAGAAAATTATTTAAATCCTAATTCAACAGTCGCATCTACAACAGGAAACAAAAGTGGAATTTATGATATGGCTGGAGGGGCTTGGGAAGATGTAGCTGGTTATACAGTAAATGCATCCAACTTAGGTGGAGCAAGTGAAATAACTAATATATATCATAATTTCTTCACTGATGATACGTATGCAAAATATTATGATAAGTATACATCAACTTTTGAAACTCAGTATAATTTAAGAATATTGGGGGATGCGACTGGTGAAATGGGACCGTTTGGTATTGAAGGAGACCCAGATGGTATAAAAAGATTAAAATCAAGCTGGTATGGAGATTATGCTTCGTTTGTTTTTGCAAATAACCCATGGTTTGTACGTGGCGGTCACTGGTATGGTGGTTCTGTTTCAGGTATATTCACATTTGCTGCTTGGTCTGGAGCTTCTTTTAATGAAAGTACGTTTCGAATAGTTCTAACTCCAATTTAATAGATAAATATAAAAATAATAGATTTGGCTCTATTATTTTTTTTGATTAATACCTAGCATTGCACCAAAAGTTGAAGATAGAATTAAAATTGCATAATATAATATTGTTTTAAAACTAAATGAAAATGTAATTAATCCTAGAATCATAAGAATTAAAATTAAAATAAATCCTTGTTTAATTCCTTCTATGTATCCCTTTTTTTCACATTTTTTGCCACTCTTATAACCAATAACAATAAAAAGCAAGATAGCACATATGATACTTATAATATTTGTTATGGATTTAGATATTCCAAAAGTATTAAGTAAAGATAGAAGCAAAATTAAAAATAATATAAAACCTAAGAAAATAAAATAAATTTTAAATTTTAGAAAAATATTCTTCAAAATGATCACCTAGTAAATATATGATTAAAAAATAGTTTTTTAGAACATAATAAATTTAGGTGATAACAATGATGATAAGTGTAATTGTAAGAACATTATTTTTTTATTTTTTTATAGTTCTAGCTTATAGAATTATGGGTAAAAGAGAAATAGGACAGTTGGGTATTATAGACTTAATAATTTCTATATTAATTGCTGAATTAGTGGCAATAAGTATTGAGAATATTAAAGATTCAATTTTTTATACTGTAATACCAATTATTATTCTAGTTATCTTAGAAGTCGTTTTAGCATCCGTATCAGTTAAATCAAGAAAATTTAGATCAACATTTGATGGTAAACCATCTATTTTAATATGTAATGGCAAATTAAATTATAAAGAACTTGTTAAACAAAGATATACTATGGATGATTTATTGCTAAGTTTAAGACAACAGTCAATAAAATCAATTGAAGAAGTAGAATATGCCTTCTTAGAACCTAATGGAAAATTATCAGTATTTAAATATAATTTTTTTAAAACTAAATCAAGTTTTCCAATGCCTCTGATTCTTGATGGGGTAATTCAAAAAGAAACTTTAAAATATTTAAATAAAGATATAAATTGGGTACATAAAGAAATATATAAATATAATTTAAATGAAAAGCAAATATTTTATGCATTTTATAGAAAAAATAAAATTTATATAATAAAAAAATGTGAATTATAACTAATGGTATTACATATTCTTTATTAGAAAGGATTGATTTGATGAAGAATGTAATACCATTTACTAAGGAAATTACTTTTGATAACAAAATTAGCGAAATAACTAGTATTTCACTTGAAGAAAATTATAATTGTACAGAGGACACAATAGATGGAGAATTTATTGTATCAGGTGATTATAAAACGCATGAGTTAAGTGTTAATAAAGAATCATTTTCATATAAATTACCATTTAGTGTTGATTTGACTGAAAAAATTATTCCTGATACTTTGAATTTTGAAATTACTGATTTTTCTTATGATATTTTAAATGATAATATTTTAAAAGTTAATATTGAATTTTCTTTCGATGCTAAAAGGGATGAAAGTACTAGAGATTATGCCTCTGAAGTAGAAGAGTTACTTAATAATGATTCTTTAGAGGAACCTAAAATAGAAGAAAAAATTGAAGTTGAAAATAAAGATAGACTTGATAAAGATGATGAAAATACAATAATCGATTCAATCAAAGAAGATGATAATGAGTATATAACATATCATATTCATGTTGTAAAAGAATCAGAAACAGTAGAATCTATTTGTGCAATGTATAAAACTAATGCAAATTTAATAGCTGAATATAATGATTTGAATGATTTTAAAGTTGGTGAAAAACTTATTATAGTTGAAGAGGATGAATAATTCTTTAGAAATTTTAAAAAATATTTATAAACCATATAGATATACATTAAAGGGTAATGTGACTGTTTTAGAAACAATGAATGGGGACTTTATTGTAAAAAAGAAAACTAATGATATTAAAGCAATTTACAATTATTTGAAAAGTAGAAATTTTGATTATTTTCCAAAACTAATTGATGATTCTAGAAGCGATGTAAATGTTTTTGAATATATTAAAGATGTTGATATGCCTAAAGAACAAAAAGCACTTGATTTAATTAATGTTGTTAGTCTTTTGCATAATAAAACAACTTATTATAAAGTTGTTAGCGATGATGCATTTAAAAGTATTTATGATTCAATTAAAAGCAATATAGATTTTCTAAAAAATTATTATGAAAATATGTTTAATGTTATAGAAAATGTAGAATATATGAGTCCAAGTGAATATCTATTAATTAGAAATAGCTCTAAAATTTTTTCTTGTCTTTCTTTTTGTGAAAAAGAGTTGGATGAATGGTTTGATTTAACTAAAGAAGATAATAAACAGCGAGTTTCTTTAATCCATAATAATTTAGCATTAGATCATTTTATAAAAAATGACAAAGATTACTTAATAAGTTGGGATAAAAGTAAAATTGATAGTCCAGTGTTAGATTTAATAAATTTTTATAAAAATAATTATTTTGATTTAGATTTTGAAACAATATTAAATTCTTATCAATCAAAGTATAAACTTAATGAAAGCGAAAAAAAATTACTTTTTATAGTAATTTCACTTCCTTTAAAATATGAAAGAAAAAATAACGAATTTAATAGTTGTACAGAAGTTAGAAATATTCTAGATTATTTATTTAAAACTGAACAATTAGTAAGGCCATACTACACGGTAAATCAAGAAGATTAGAAGTATTACTTCGATAAATAAGATAAATAAATTAAATCTAATGGGAATAATTAAGGTAATTAAAACTTGGTAAAATATTAAAAATAATAAAATAAATATTCCTAAAATAGTAAAAAAACCATTTCCTTTACATGGTGGTCTATACATATTTATCACCTATAATATAATATGAAAAAAAATATAATATGCACTTACAAAATAGTGCGTATTTTTTTTATTTATGTTATACTGATATAGTAGGAGACTAGATATGAAACAGAAAAATGGATTTATTTTTATAGAAACGATGATTGTCGTAGTGGTTTTACTAGCATCTTTATTATTAATTTATTCTTCATATATGGGTTTAATTAGTAATAATCGTAGAATGGCGAGGTATGATGATTCAGAGTTTATTTATAAAACTTATAGTATAGGAAAATTTTTGCTTGATTTAAAAGATGAAAATGGCAGTAGTATTATTGGCAATAAAATAAAAGAACAAAATGCCATTATTAATCAAAGAGAAAGTGGTAATATTAAAAATGAAGATAAAAATAAGAGTCCTATTGTATATATATCTATTAACGATAATGACCTATTTTATGATTCATCTTCATCAGATGATAATTCTGGTAATGAAACTAGAAAAGATTTCTTTAGTACTTTATATAATTCCTTAAATATTCAAACAATTATTTTAGTAAATAAAAAACAAATAACTTCTTCTAAAGAAGGAGTAAAAATTAATGAATCAGAAATATCTAGTGACTTGTATAAATATTTAATGTCTATAGATGTTTCTAATGATAAAGATGATCAATCTTATCTAGTAGTGATGTATGCTGAAAAAGTTAATGGTACAACTTGTGATGTAAATAAATTATTAAATGGCGTAGAAGTTAAAGATTTGATGGAACGTGAGAGTGCTTGTACTTATTATTATGCTAATTTAAAAGTACAGGAGGTCCAAAATGAATAAAAAAGGTTTTACAATTACTGAACTAATTGTCAGTATAGCTATAATAGCAGTAGTTATGATTTTTTTAGTAAATTTATTAGTTGATATTAAATATGATAAAACAAATGAATTGTATGATACAAAAAACCAAATAAATCGTGCTGAAATTATTAAAACTATTCAAAATGATTTAGATGGTAAAGTAATAACAGATATAAATGATACTGGAAGTAGTTCAAATAATTTAGTAGTAAATATAATAACTAATGATAATGATAATAGTAACCATACTATAAAAGCTGATAGTAATCATATTTCTTATACATCCGGCAAAAAAACAACAAAATGGAGTTTAGAGAAGAATAACGATGAAACTTATATTAAAACAAGTGATGTTGAACTTAAAGTTATTAAATGTAATAAAACAAATAATTCTAATTTAGCATGTGATTCAAATGATAAAATTATTATAATCAATATACCAATAATAGTTGATAAATCTAAATTAAGAGAAAATAATGATAGTCAAATGGATAATATTATTCTAACTTTCTATAATTATTCTAGTTCAAATATTGAAGGTAAAATATTAAATGGTAGAACATAAAAGTAGGGAAATAATTATTTGAAGTATTCTACCTTTAAAATAATTAATAAAATTTAAATTAGTATCTTCTAAGATACTTTTTATTTGAGTAAATATACTTAATCCTCCAAAATTAATGATAATAATAGCAAGTATTTTCTTAGAAGAAGACTGGTTTATAATTAATGAATTTAAACCAGTAGTTATTTCAAGTAGCCCTTTAAATATTGCTGTATTTAAAAAATAATCAGAGATTAATAAATAAAAACTGATAACACCTAAAACTACTATTAAAGAATTAAAGGCTTTTTTAATAGCACTAGGTAATAACTTACTTAAAGATATACTTTCTATTTTAAGCCTGTTATCAGTATTTGAATGATATTTATTTCGTATTAAAAATAAAGCGATAAAATTGGCAAGATAATGTGAAAATAATAAAAATAAGACTATTTTTTTGCTAGAAAAAATTAAAGATAACATATTGTATAAAAATAACGGATTAGAAAAATAACATACATATAAAAGCTTATTTACCTCTTCAATTTGAACCATTTTTTTATCTAACATATTTTTAAGTAATATAGCATTAGCTGGTGTTCCAATAAAGATAGACATTATAAAAAGATATGTTCCATTGTAAGAAAGTTTAAATATTTTATTAAAAGTTTTATAAAAGATGCTACAAATAACACTGGGAAAATTATAATTTATTAAAATTTCATTAATAATAATCATAGGAAACAAAGAAGGTACTAGATTATTTGCCCATAAAGAAAAACTTTTTGCTATACTTTCCTTACTAACACTAGGCTCTTTAAAAAGCAAAATTAAAAAGACAAAAGTTAACACTAGGATGATAGATTTTTTTAAAATATATTTCATATTTACTCCTTAAACTGGTATAATTAAATAGGTGAATAAAATAATGATTACTAAAATATATGAATTTTGTAAAAGAAAAATTAAAGAAAATTATAAATACTTATTAAATTTTATAGTATTAGTTTTAGTATTTACTATTGAACTTCCGGTGACAATTTATATCCCTGGAGGTATGATTGACTTATCTAAAAGAGTTGAAGTCGATAAAGGCTATAAAACAGATGGTGAACTTGCGATGAGTTATGTTTCGATGCTTAGAAGTTCTCTTCCTTATGTTTTATTAAGCTATGTTATTCCTAATTGGGACATAGAAAGTCAAGAAGATGTTGTCTATGAAGGGTCTAGCGTTTCTGAAACTATTGAAATTGATAAACTATATATGCAAGAAGGTATTAATAACGCCATAATATCGGCTTATAATTTGGCAGGTAAAACAGTAACTGTAAAAAATGAAAAATTAAAAGTAATATACGTTATGGAAGAATCAAAATCCAAATTAAAAATAAATGATGAAATAATTGCTGTTGATGATAATATTGTAAAAAGTACAAAAGATATTTCTGAAATAGTTAAAAATAAAAATGTTGGTGATACCATTAATGTTAAAATTATTAGAAATAATAAAGAAAGAGTTATAAAATCAACTGTATCTTTAATTGATAATGAAAAAAAACTAGGAGTTGCATCAATTAGTTTACAACAGTTGAAGACAGATCCCAAAGTAAAAATAAAAACTAAAAATAGTGAATCAGGATCTAGTGGGGGATTAATGACATCATTAGCTATTTATAATTCTCTTACTAAAAATGATATAACTAAAGGAAAAATTATTGCCGGTACTGGAACAATTGATGCTTCTGGAAATGTTGGAGAAATTGGTGGGGTTAAGTATAAAATTCTTGGTAGTAAAAAAGCTGATATTTTCTTGTGCCCAAAAGAAAACTATGACGAAGCTATGAAAGTAAAAAAAGAAAATGAATTGAATATGAAAATTGTAAGTGTTGAATCTTTAAAAGATGCTGTAAATTATTTGGAGGGATTATAATATGAATATACTAAACAGAATAATAACATATATAAAATATAATAGAAAAATATTTATTAATTTAATATTTTTAATTTTAATTATCATTGCTTGTATAATAGTTTTTAAAAATTCATAGTATATTGTAGATTTTTTTTGAAATTATGTTATAATATTTCAATTAAAGGAGAACAATATGCAAGAATATAGTTTAATATATGAAAAATTAAAAATGGAAGAATTAATTAAAGAAATATCTAAAATTGTAGATAATGATAGTGATGAAAATAAAATTAATTTAAAAATAAATAATTTATTTGATATTGTAATGAGACAGTTTCAAGCAATTGAAAAAGTTTATTTAAAAAGTCAAAAAGAAATGTATTTAAATCAATTTAAACTAATATTGTCTAATTTATTTAGCGTAAGTATTAATGATTTTTTTAATTCATTAGATATAGCTACAGAAAATAAACTTCTAAATAAAGAGTTAAATAAATATTTTAGTATTTTCTCTAATTATTCAGAATATGTGAAATTTAGTATATTTTTGACTTTTGCAAAAGCTAAAGAAACTATTAAATTTTATGATAACCCAGTAGATTTTAAAAAAATATATATTTATTATGAAGCTATGATCATTGGTATTTTAAACATGCTTCCAGAAAGTTATAGGAATATACTTTTAGATAGTAAGATTTTTGAAAGTGAAAAGAAATTAGTGGATGAAATATCCTTTGATTATAAATTTGAAATTAATGATATTCAAAAGTTTTATGAATTATTAATAGAAAATGATTTAAGGGATTATGTTGAAGAAATTTCTTTGAATAATATAGATAAAGAAAACCAGGCATTAAATAAGAAAAGAGTTTAAAAAATTCTTTTTTTTGTGATATAATTAATTTGCTTAAGGGTGGTAAAATGAAACGTAGTGAAGTAGATAGAAATAAATTAAGTCCAGGAATGTTACAATACATGGAAATCAAAGATAATTATGAAGAAGAATTATTATTTTATCGTTTAGGTGATTTTTATGAATTATTTTTTGATGATGGACTTATTGCATCAAGAGAATGTGAATTAACTCTTACTGGTAAAAATGCTGGCTTGGATGAAAAAATACCAATGTGTGGTGTGCCATTTCATTCAGTAAAGCCATATATTGAAAAATTAGTTAGCAAAGGTTATAAAATAGCTATATGTGAGCAATTAGAAGATCCTAAAACTACTAAAAAGGTAGTAAAAAGGGGAGTAGTTCAAGTAATAAGTAAAGGAACTATTGTTGATAATGATTTGTTAAATGAACATGATAATAATTATATAGCTAGCTTACTTGATTTTAAATATATTTATATTTTAACATATGCTGATATTTCAACGGGCTCTTTAAATATTTTAGAGATTCCTTATCAAAAAGATAAATTAATAAATGAGATACTTAATTTAAATATTAAAGAATTAATTTTGGCTGATGATAGTGATAAAGATTTTATTGAGCTTTTGAAAAATAATTACGGTATAGATATAAATGTTTCACGTGAATATTTAGAAGATAAATATCAAAATCTTGTCGAATCAGTTCAAGATTTACGTTATAAAACAGGAATAAAACATTTACTTTATTATTTAGTTGTAAAAGAATTAAAAGAATTAGATCACTTTAGTGATGTTAATGTAATAGATAAAAACTCTTATCTTTCTATGGATGTTCATACTATAAGAAATTTAGAATTAATTGAAACTTTAAGATTAAAAGAAAGAACATATTCTCTTATCTGGTTACTTGATAAAACTAAAACTTCAATGGGTTCAAGAACGTTAAAACATTGGCTTTTAAATCCTTTGAAAGATAAAAATTTAATTGAAGAGAGATATAATAAAATTGAAAAATTAAATGAAGAATTTATTTTAAAGGATGAACTTCGTAATACTTTATATGAAATATATGATATTGAAAGACTTTGTGGTAAAGTTTCATGTGGTAATTTAAATGCAAGAGATTTGTTACAATTAAAAAATAGTTTAAAAGTATTACCTGAACTTAAAAAAATAATTGAAAGCCTTGGATTTAATTATGATATTGATACTCATGATATTTTATATAAGCTACTGGATGATTCAATTTATGAAAATCCTCCAGTTACTTTAAAAGAGGGATATTTAATAAAAGAAGGATATAATGAAGAACTTGATGAATTAAAAAATATTCGTAGTGGTGGTAAGTCATTTGTTGCTGATTTTGAAAGTAAATTAAAAGAATCTACAGGTATTAAAACTTTAAAAGTTGGATTTAATAAAGTCTTTGGATATTTCATCGAAGTTAGTAAAGGCCAAGTTAAAGAAATACCCCAGGATTTAGGCTGGGAGAGAAGACAAACTTTGACTAACTGTGAAAGATTTATATCTCCAGAATTAAAAGAAAAAGAATCAATGATATTAAATGCTGAAGAAAAAATTATTAATTTAGAATATGATTTATTTTGTAAAATTAAAGAAGAAGTAAAAAAATATTTAATATCATTAAAAAATTTAAGTTATCAAATTAGTGATATTGATGCTATTACATCTCTTGCTGTAGTAAGTGATGATTATAAGTTAGTAAGACCAACTTTAAATGAAGAACACATTATTGAAATTATTGAAGGAAGACATCCGGTTGTAGAAAGAGTTAGCAAAAATTCTTATGTTTCTAATGATTGTATTATGAATAGCGATATTAATACTTTATTAATTACTGGTCCAAATATGAGTGGTAAATCAACTTATATGCGTCAGTTAGCAATTATCATTATCATGGCTCAAATGGGATCTTTTGTTCCTGCTAAAATAGCTAATTTACCTATTATTGATAAAATATTTACAAGAATAGGTGCTAGTGATGATTTAGTAAGTGGTGAATCAACATTTATGGTAGAAATGAATGAAGCAAAAAATGCTATAACTGGTGCTACCCGCGATAGTTTAATTTTATTTGATGAACTAGGTAGAGGAACAGCTACTTATGATGGAATGAGTCTTGCCCAATCAATTCTTGAATATGTAAATAACAATATTAAATGTAAAACATTATTTAGTACTCATTATCATGAACTTACAAAAATGGAAGAAAAACTTAATGGTATAAAAAATGTTCATGTATCAGCTTCTGAAAGTGATGGAGAAATTGTTTTCTTACATAAGATAAAAGATGGTTCCATAGATAAAAGCTATGGTATTCATGTAGCTAAATTATCTGGTATGCCTAGTGAAGTTATAACAAGAGCAAATGAGATATTAAATTTCTATGAAAATAAAAAAGTAGAGCCAACTAATGATAAAGTTCAATTAAGTATGGATTTTGAAGAAGTAAAAAAAGAAAGTGAAATAGAAAATAAAGTAAAAGAAATTGATCCTTTAAATATGACACCAATTGACGCTATTAATTTTTTATATGAATTAAAAGAAATTAGTAAAAAGAGTGTTTAATTTTTAAATTTCCATTTATTTTTTAGAATATATTAATTATAATAATAAAAAGGAATGATAATTATGCTAAAATTTAGAAATAAAGAAATTAATATTGAAGAAGTTAATTCAGTATTAAGTTTATCAAAAAGAATATTAAAATTATTATATGTTGTTATGATAGTAGCTATTGTCTTTTTGGCTTCCGTATTATTAAAAGATTGGGGAGTATTTACTTTTATAAAAACTTTATTAAGTGTTATATCTCCACTTTTTATAGGCTTTATAATAGCTTGGCTATTTAATCCAGCAGTAAAAAAATTAGAAAAGAAGAAAATCCCTAGAATAGCTGGTTCTTTAATCGTTTATGCTATATTTTTAATATTTTTAGTAGTATTTATTAAAATATTAGTACCAACTATTTATATTCAATTAAATGAACTTGTAGGTAATTTGCCAGAGATATTTAATGAAGTAAAACTTGCAACTAATAAGTTATTTGAATCTCTTAATGATATGAATGGAATTGATTTAACTAGTGTTAAAGTTAATTTATTTACTACTTTAGAAAATTGGTTTACAAATTTTACAACATCATTACCAGAATTTATTTTAACAGTTGTAACTAGTTTTTTCTCAAAACTTATGACAATTGCTTTTGGACTAATCATTGGTCTTTATATGTTATTTGATTTTGACTCAATTTCAAAGCATTTGATAAGCTTACTTCCAAAAAAACACCGAAAAGATGCTGATGTTTTAATTACTGATATAAGTACAGAGGTAAGAAAATGTGTTAATGGTACACTTACAGTTGCTTCAATGGTTTTTGTTGGAGATTCAATTGGATTTGCTATAATTGGTTTACAAGCACCACTTTTATTTGGACTTTTCTGTGGTATTACAGATTTAATTCCTTATGTCGGACCATATATTGGTGGAATAGCAGCTGTTATTATTGGATTTAGTCAGTCAACATTTACTGGAGTAATGGCAATAATAATTTGTTGTGTTGTCCAATGTCTTGAAAATTTTGTCCTTCAACCATTAATAATGAGCAAAACAATGAAATTACATCCGGTAACAATAATAATTGGGTTATTGATTTTTGAACATTTTTTTGGTATAGTAGGTATGATTTTAGCAACACCAATAATTGCGTTGTTAAAAGTTATTTATTATTTTACAATTGATAAATTAAATTTATTTAACGATGAAGTAGTTGAAGATTAAGGAATGTTTCATTATTAAATTTTAAGAGAGTTAGTGGTTGGTGAAAACTAACAATTTAAAATGAATACTGCTACCTTATGAAACTGCAGGGTTTAATAAACCGTTATTTTAATTAAGAAATATAAAGGATGGTACCGCAGAATTGCTCCTTAAAAGTGTGGTACCTTTTTTAATGAAAGGATTAATTATGAAAGTAATATTGATTTCAGGACATGCTGGTTCTGGTAAAAATGAAGTGGCAAATATATTAAAAAAATATTTAAAAAATACTGTAATAACAAATTTTAGTAAATATATTAAATTATTTGCTTTAGAATTTAGTGATTGGGATGGTAGAGATATTACTAAACCACGTACATTTTTGCAAAATATGGGTGATAAATTACGAGCGATTGATGAGAATTTTTTGACTAATCGAATGCTTGAAGATTTTAAAGTCTATGAAAGTAATTTCGAATATGTAATAATTAGTGATGTAAGACTTGTACATGAACTTGAGTATATTAAAAATAATAGTAAGTATGAGGTAATAACAATGAGAATTAATGCAAATAACAGTAGTAAGTATTTAACTTTAGAGCAAAAAAGCCATCATACAGAAACTGAATTAGATAACTATGATAAATTTGATTATATAATAGAAAATAGTTTTGATGATACTTTAGAAGGAAAAGTAAAAGAAGTAATTGAGAGGATGATTTAAATGAATTTAAAAGATTTATATATTAGTTTTTTTGAAAGTAAGGGTCATAAGCAAATACCTAGTGCTCCAGTAGTACCTGAAAATGATCCTTCAGTATTATTTAATACAGCAGGAATGCAACCATTAATTCCTTATTTGATGGGACAAAAGCATCCATATGGTACACGTCTTTGTGATTATCAAAAATGTATAAGAACTAATGATTTAGAAAATATTGGTGATACTTACCATCATACGTTTTTTGAAATGCTAGGTAACTGGTCTTTAGGAGACTATTTTAAAAAAGAAGCAATCTCATGGAGTTTTGAATTCTTAACAGAAGTACTTCATATACCAGTAGAAAAATTAGCAGTTACTGTATTTGCAGGTAATGATATAATTCCAAAAGATACTGAATCAATTGAAATTTGGAAATCTCTTGGTATAAGTGAAGATAGAATATGCGAAACTAGTGATGATAATTTTTGGATTGCTGGTGAAACTGGGCCTTGTGGTCCAGATTCTGAAATGTTTTACTGGCGTAGTGAAGATGAAGTTCCTCAAAAATTTGATCCAGAAGATGAAAGATGGGTTGAAATTTGGAATGATGTGTTTATGCAATATAATAAAAAAGAAGACAAGACTGTAGTTGAATTACCTCATAAAAATGTTGATACAGGAATGGGTGTAGAAAGAACAACAGCAATTCTTGAAGGTGTCAATGATAATTATATGTCATCAATATGGAAAGATGTTATTGAATTAATTGAACAAATTTCAAATCTTAAATATGAAGGACATGAAAAATCAATGCGTATTATAGCAGATCATATGCGTACAGCAGTGTTTATTTTAGCTGATAATGCTGGAATTAAACCATCAAATACCGATCAAGGTTATATTTTAAGAAGATTAATAAGACGTGCTATTAGACATGCAAAAAAATTAAATATTGATATCAATAGTAATTTTGAAGAAGAAATAGCTTTATTAATAATAAAAAAATATGAAAAATATTATCAAGAATTAAGTGAAAATAAAAATGTTGTAATCGAAGCTTTAAAAAATGAAAAGATTAAATTTAACAGAACTTTAGAAAAAGGGTTAAAAGAATTTGAAAAAATTTCTAATAAACTTACTGATAATAAATTAAATAAAGATGATGCTTTTAAACTTTATGACACTTATGGTTTTCCAATTGAACTTACAGAAGAACTAGCACGTGAAAGAAATATTGAAGTAGATGCAGCTGGTTTTTACGAAAAATTTAAAGCTCATCAAGAATTATCAAGAACTGCTTCTGCAGGTAAATTTAAAGGTGGACTTGCAGGAAATAGTGAAATAGAAACAAGATATCATACAGCAACTCATTTATTAAATGCAGCATTAAAAGTAGTAGTTGATAAAAATATTCATCAAAAAGGATCTAATATTACTGACGAAAGAATGCGCTTTGATTTTAACTGTGATCATAAATTAACTGATGAAGAAAAAATGAAAGTAGAACAATTAGTTAATGAATGGATAAATGCATCCCTACCAGTTAGATGTGATGAAATGAATAAGGAAGATGCAGTTAAATCTGGAGCAGAGTGTATGTTTATTGAAAAATATCCTGATATTGTTACTGTTTATTCAATTGGCAATGATGAATATGGAGTTGTTTCAAAAGAACTTTGTGGTGGACCCCATGTTAAAAATACAAATGAACTTGGTAAATTTAAAATAAAAAAAGAAGAAGCATCTTCAGCAGGTGTTAGAAGAATTAAAGCTATTTTAGAATAAAATCTCGTTTTTTGAGATTTTTTTCTTTTTTTAACATAAAATATATTGAAAAGAAAAAAGGTTTATAGTATAATTAAGAAGTCATGGACCTTTAGCTCAGTTGGTTAGAGCATCCGGCTCATAACCGGGCGGTCGTAGGTTCGAGTCCTACAAGGTCCACCATTGTGCAGGTATGGCGAAATTGGTAGACGCGCTAGACTTAGGATCTAGTGGAGCAATCCGTGCGGGTTCAAGTCCCTCTACCTGCACCAATTTGTCACAAATCTCGAATTAACACTGCCTCGAGATTATAGAATTGGCTAACTAGAAATAGTTAGCTTTTTTTGTGTTCTAAAACTCTTGACAGTTGAACATATATTCAATTATAATAAATACAGTTGAATGATAATTCAATTAAGGAGATGTCTTTAAATGAAAAGTGAAGAATTAGTTTGTGATTGTAATGTAATACATCAAGATGCAGTAGCAAATGCTATAAAGAATAAACCAAATAAAGAAAATTTAGAAAGCTTGTCAGAATTATTTAAAGTAATAGGGGATTTAACAAGATTAAAAATCCTTTGGACTTTAGATAATAATGAAATGTGTGTATGCGATATTGCTAATGTTTTAAATATGACAAAATCATCTATTTCTCATCAATTAGCAGTATTAAGAGAAAATGAAATAGTAAAATCAAGAAAATCTGGAAAAGAAGTTTATTATACTCTTGATGATGAACATATAAGCAAATTGTATGAAATAGGTATAGAGCATATTATTCATAAAATGAAAGGAAAAGACAATGAATAAATATAGATATAATATAAATAATTTAGATTGTGCTAATTGCGCAAGAGAGATAGAAGAAGTTTTAAATGAAAGAAGTGATTTTAAAAATGCTTCTGTAAATTTTAACACTTGTAAAGTTTCATACGAGTCTGAAAAAAGTTTTACTTTAGAAGAATTAAATAAAATAATAAAAGAAATTGAACCTGATGCATATCTTACTGAAAATAAAGTTGATAATGTAAAAAAAGAATTTCATTTGAGTATATTTTTAATAGCAATTATAATTAGTGCCTTTACGTATTTTTTTGATTTATCTAAAAATGTAAAATTAGTATTATATATAATTTCTTATGCATTACTTCTATATAGACCTGTTATTAATGCTATAAAATTATTATTAAAGAAAAATGGAATAAACGAAAATGCTTTAATAAGTATTTCTTGTATTGGGGCTTTTTTACTTGGTGAAGTGATGGAAGGTATAATGGTTATTTCCCTTTATACTATTGGAAAACTACTTGAAGAAAAAGCCATAAATAAATCAAGAAAATCAATAAATGATTTACTTAATATTAAAGAACCATATGCTAATTTAAAAAATGGTAAAACTTTTAAAAAAATCCCTGTAGAAGAAGTTAAAATTAATGATGTTCTAATTGTAAAAAAGGGTGAAAAAATACCAGTAGATGGTATAGTTGTTAAAGGCAGTAGTCTACTTGATATGACAGCCCTTACTGGAGAAAGCAATTTAGTACAAAAAAACGTAGGTGATGAAGTATTATCGGGAAGTATTAATTCTAAAGATATCATTGAAATAAAAGCTACTTCAGAATTCAAAGATTCTACGGTTTCTAAAATTATAGAATTATTAGAAACTGCTACTGATAAAAAATCAAAAACAGAAACTACTGTTACAAAAATCAGTAAAATTTATACTCCACTAATAATTGGATTAGCATTATTAATTGCGGTTTTTTTACCAGTTGTTTCTAATATAAGCCTTACTACAAGTATTTACCGTAGTTTAACATTCTTAGTAATATCTTGTCCTTGTGCAATAGCAATATCAATACCACTTTCATATTTTACAGCCATTGGAGTTGCAAGTAAAAAAGGTATTTTAATTAAAGGAAGTAATTACTTAGACAATTTAAGTAATATAACAAGTATTATTTTTGATAAAACCGGAACATTAACTAATGGTTCATTTAATGTTTCTTCAATAGAAATTACTGATGATATAAAAGATAAATATACGATGGATGAAATAATAAATCTTCTTATTAAAGGGGAATCTTATTCAAATCACCCAATTGCTAATTCTATTATTAAGTTAAAAGATATCGAAGTAGATAATAGCGATGTTTTAGATTTTAAAGAAATTACTGGTGGTGGTATATCTTTTACTTTAGATAAAAAACATATAACAATTGGTAATAGTAAAATGTGTGCTTGTCAATATGATGCTATGATTCATTTAAATATAAATGGAAAACATGTAGCTTCAATTACCATTGATGATGGTATAAAAGCAAATACTAAAAATGTAATAAAGTATTTTAAAGATAATAATATTAGAACTTATATGTTTACGGGAGATAAGAAAGATATCGCTTTAGACATTGGCAAAAAATTAGAAATTGATGAAATAAAATATGAAATGTTACCTCAAGATAAATTTAAATATTATGAAAATATTAGTAAAGTAAATGACATAGCAGTGTTTGTTGGTGATGGAATTAATGATGCTCCCGTATTAAAAAGAGCAGATATTGGTATTTCTATGGGAGAAGTTGGAAGTGATGTTGCAATTGAAGCTAGTGATATTGTAATAATGGGTGATGATCTTGCAAAGATAACTGTAGCTATAAATATTTCAAAATATACTAAAAAGATAATTAAACAAAATTTAATATTTGCTATGACAGTTAAAATCTTAATCCTTTTATTAAGCATTTTCGGATTTGCCAATATGTGGATGGCAGTATTTGCTGATACAGGTGTAACTCTATTAACTATTATTAATACTCTAAGAATAATGAAAAAATTTAGATAATAGAAAGTTGAATTTAATTAATTCTTTAGTTATAATAGATACATAGAAAATATTTAGACAGGAATTTAATATGAAAAAAGAAGTAAAAAATGAAACAAAAAGCGAGGTATTTCAAAAAGCTTTCTGGCTTTATATGATTGGTAATATTTTAGGATTTTTAATGGAAGGCTTTTGGTGTAAATTAAAATATGGTAGATGGGAATCTCATGTTGTTTCAATGATTGGACCTTTTTGTTTATTATATGGATTTGGCGCTGCCATATTTTATTTATGCAGTAGGAAATTAAAAAATCAAAATATATTTACGCAGTTTTTATTTTCTTGCCTAGTTGGAGATGTAGTTGAATATATTTGTGGGTATTTCTTAGAACATGCTTTTGGAATGCGTGCCTGGTATTATGGAAGATATTTCTTGAATATTAATGGTTATATTTGTTTATTTATGACTGTTGCTTGGGGAATAGTTGGAATTTTATTTATCTATCTTGTAATGCCTTTTTGGGATAATTTTTATGAAAAAATAAAAGGCAAAGTTTTGACAAAAATATGTTATGCATTAGCTTTAATAATGTTTGTTGATTTTATGTTTACAATGGTTTGTATAACAAGATGGGCAAACCGTCATAAAGGATATAAATCTCATAATAAAGTTATCAATATAATTGACAAAAAATATAATGATGATTTTATGGCCAAGAGATTTAATGAATGGCGATTTATAAAAAAATAAAGCTTAATGCTTTTAATGCCGATTTAGCTCAATTGGTAGAGCAGCTGAATCGTAATCAGAAGGTTGAGGGTTCAAGTCCTTTAATCGGCACCAGATTGATAGGAAACTCGGACACTTTTGTTTGAGAGTAATAGATTACTAACTAGAAATAGTTAGTTTTTTTCTGCTTAAAATGAAAGGATGAGTGATAATTATGTTTGAGATAGAAACTAAAGAACTAAAAATTAGTGAAGAACTAGGTAGAAAGATAGATATGATATGTCGGTTTGCTTGTGTTAAATATGAATTTATACCAGGTAATATTAAGAGTATTAAAAACACCAATATTGCTTATGTAAAGCCTCATATTTTAAAAGTTAAAGGAAATGATTACTTAATACTGGAAGAATGTGAAGAAGTATTTATAAATGGCTATAATGACAAAATAAAACTAAAAGATTTAGAAAACTATCTAAAAAATAACTAATACCTATTGATTTTGAAATTATTTGTGATATTATAAATAACCAATAAATGACAAGCAGTATCCGTCTTTTATTAAAGGAGGTACACTATGTCCAAATATATAATATACATAAAACAATTTAATAAAGTATCCAAAGAGGAGTCAAAGGTATTAGTTTAGACTAGTGCTTTTGTCTCCTCTTTTTTGATAGAAAGAGAGGAAAATAAATGGATGAAAAACTAAGAGTTGCAGGAATATATGCTAGGGTTTCTACTGAAGACCAAGCACGAGAAGGATTTTCTATGGGAGAACAAGAAGAAAGATTAATTGAATATTGTAAGTTTAAAAGATATGAAGTTTATAAAGTATATAAAGACCCAGGAATAAGTGCAAAAAATGATAAAAGGCCTGCATATCAAGAAATGATGCAAGATATGAGAGATGGCAAAATAAATGTAATTGTTGCTTTTAAATTAGATAGATTAACTAGAAGTGTTTATGATGTAGAAAAACTAATGAAACAAGTAAATGATTGTAAATGTGAAATAGATTGTATGGCAGATGAATCAAATACTGTTACATCTAACGGAAGAATGGTTATGAGAATAATAACTAGTGTATCTCAAAATGAAATAGAAAAATGTTCAGAAAGAACTAAATTTGGTATGGTTGGAGCAATAGAAGCAGGACATATTCCAATTGGTAAATGTTTAGGTTTTAAAAGAGATAATAAAAAGTTAGTACCAGATCCACTTACTAAAGATGTAATAGTAAAAATATTTAATTTATATTTAGAGGGTAATTCACATCAAAAAATCGCAAACATTTTAAATGAAGAAAAAGCGCTTGGAAGAACTAATTGGTTAGATTCAACTATTCAAAAGATATTATCAAATGAACTTTATAAAGGAGATTTTGTTCATGGTAAGAGAACTAAAAATCCTAAATATTATGAAAATGTTGTTGAACCTATCGTATCAAAAGAAACATGGGAAAATTGTCAGTATCAGAAAAAGAGAAATGCTAGACATTATGAAAGAACAGCAACTTATCTATTTACTAATAAATTAAAATGTTCAAAATGTGGTAGTTTTTTAGGTGGTGCAGCTAGTAAAAAGAAAAGTGGTAAAAAATATTACTATTATAAATGTGAACATTGTAAAACATATTATAGCGAAGAAAAAATAGAAGATTTATTATTAGATGCTTGGATATTATTACAAAGACAAGAAGAACTATTAAATGATTACTATACACCATTTATTAAATCTAAATTAGAAAATAATACTAAAGATTATACAAGGGAACTAAAAGAATTAGATAAACAAATGGATAGAATTAAAACTGCATATATAAAAGGTGTAATGAAATTAGAAGATTTTGATAAAGAGATAAAACATATAGATTATAGAAAACTAGAATTAGAAAAAATGATTAAAGAACAAAAACAATATGAAAGTTTATCATTTACAGTAGATGATTTAATAATATTTGAAGATAAACAAAAAATAGATTTAATGACTAATCCAAGTAATTATTTAAACTTAATGACTAATTGGTTTATGTTATCAAGAAAAGAAAAACAAAAGATAATCTTTCGTTATATAGATAATATTGAACTTGAAAGAAATGGAGATAACTATATATTTAAAAATATTGATTTATCTACTGCATATTTAAGTGATGAAGTTAAATATCATAAAGAATGTAAAACACCATTATCACTTGCTTTATTTACAGATGATAAAGGAAATAAAATAGTTATGAATAGTGAAGAAAGAACATCAGATAAAGCAAAAAAATATTCTGAAAAGTTAAAAAATTATATGAGTGATTATACTGATTGTGAATTAAATTATTATGAAACATATTATGATGGTGAAAAAAATGATGCTAGTTTTAATGCAGAAGAAACTGAAGAAATAATAAGACTAATTCTACTTAAAGATACGAAAGCATTAAAACAAAATAAATTAAAACTTGGTGTCATAACAATTAATCTAGATAAAGTAAAAGAATACTATACTGAAGAATATGCGAAATTTATTATAGGACTAGCAATCGATTATAAGAAAGAAATAAAGCAAATGTTCAAAGAAACATTTGCTTAATAACAAACGTACACGTTTTGTGAGTTTACTCATGAAAGTGGGAAAAGTTTGTTTAATAGATACGATAATAAATAGTATTTGTTATTGTATCAATATCTTACGAAAGTTTTAACTATTACGAAGTTTTAGTTATTACTGAAGTAAGATAAAACGGATTCTAAGGTGTCCTTAGCTCCCATATCTTGATAGAATGTCAAGATATCTAGGGAGTTATACATCTTGTCTTAACTATACAAGATACTATTTAAGGGGGATATATGATAGAAGAATTATCTTATTCATTTCATATTGGAAATGATAAAAATAAAACAAGTAAGGCTAAACAAATATCAAAAGAAAGACCTACTAACTTTAATAATAATGCTATTCAAAATGCTATACAATTATCAAAAGTAAATCATCATAACTTACGAGTGTATGAAAATAATCCAGAGTTAATTACTACTATTAAAGGAACTAATAATATTGTAAAAGATATAAAAGAATTATATTTAGATTTATTTGAAGAATCTAGAATTAATTATAATAATAAACAAACAAGAGATGATAGGAAAATAGATAACTACTTTAACAAAATAGCAAATGATAATAAACATGATTTAGCAGTTGAAATTATAATTGAACTTGGAGATATGCATTATTGGAAAGATAAGTCAAGAGAAGAAAAATATAAAATGGTAGATGTTTTTAAAAATCAAGTTGTAGATTTAGAAAAGATTGTACCATCATTTAAAGTAGCAAATGCGACTATTCATTTTGATGAATCTTCTCCACATTTACATATTGTAGGTGTACCATTTAAAGAAAATTGTAAAACTGGTATGAATAGACAAGTTGGAAAGTCTGATGTATTTAATGTGGAATCATTAAAAGATATTCAAAAAGAATTAAGAGAAAGTTGCATTAAAGAATTTAATAAAGTTTATAATCTTAACATGGAATTAAAAGAAAAAGAACAAGGAAGAAATCAAGATTATCGTGTTAGTCAAATGAAAGATTATGATATTTTTCAAAAGAATTATAATAAACAACAAAAGAAAATTCAAAAAGTAAATAGTAAAACTGAAGTTATAAATGAAGAATCTAAAGATATTAAAGAAATTATAAATAATCTTAAACAACAACCTTTAAATAAAAATAATCTACTTATATCAAATGAAAATAAAGATAAAATAGTTAAATATATTGAAGATATTGAATCTAATAATAAAATTATAAAATCGTTAACTAATTATTCTATCTCGTTAATAGATATTAAAAATGATTTAAATGATAATTTAAATAAAATATATAAATTAAGTAATGAAAATAAAGAACTTAAAGAAGAATTAAATAATAAAGATGAATTATTAGATGTGGCAGAAAAAAAGATAAATAAATTACAACTAGATATATTTTCTTTAGAAGACAAATTAAAACAATGGAGAATAAGATTTAAAAAGTTAGTCGATTATTTAAGAAATAAAGTATGTGGATTATTTGATAGTAAAAATCAAGATATTTATAAAGAAATAGTTGATGATTTGCATGACAATGACTTTTTAACAAATGATGATTATAATAAGATACATATGAAAACTATTATAAAAGAAGTTAAAATTGATAAGGAACAAAAGAAAAAAGATGATGATTTTGAATTATAATTTAATAAAAATTGTAGATTTAATGTTATAATAGAGATAAGAGGATATGGGTGATTAAATGAAAACTATATATTTAGTAAAACATTCAGGTCCATTTGTGGATATAAAAAATTATGAAGATTATGAAAATGTTTTATGGGAAGATTATAATAGAAATATGATTTTATCTGTTGAGGGAGAAAAACGAGCAGAAAAATTATGTGAAATAGAAGAATTAAATAATGTAGAAAGAATATTTGCTAGTGATTCAGTTAGAGCAATTGCTAGTGCTAAATATTTAGCAGAAAAGAATAATATTAAAATTGAGTTGGATGAAAGAATTAATGAAAGAATATTTGGAATAGAAAAATTAAGTGAATTGCCTAAAGATTTTAATAAATTGTCATTTGATGATAAAAACTATAAAATGCGAAGTGGAGAATCATTTAATGATGTTGATAAAAGATTTATTGATTTTATTAATGATTTGTTAAATCAAAATAATGAAAGTTATGCATTATTTATACATGGATTAATCTTATTATCATATTTAGAAACGATTTGTGATTTTAAATTTGATGGAATGAATTTTGATATAAAATACAAAAATAAAGAAATAATTAATGGAAATCCAAAAAGTCCAAGTGTATATAAAATAACTTATAATGATAATAAAGAAGTTATTGATGTAGAATTAGTTAGGAGATGAATAAATGACTACAATCTATTTATTAAGACATTCTCAACCTTTTAGAAAACTATTAGGTGAATATAATGTTAATGAAATTGAACAATTAAGAAATGAAAAAAATCCATTAAGTGTAGATGGAGAAAGATTAGCAAAAGAAATGAGTGAAAGAGATGAACTGCAAAATATAGATGTAATTTATTCATCTCATTATGTAAGAACAATGTGTACTGCAAAATATATTGCTGAAAATAACAATATAAAATTGAATGTAGAAGAAAGACTAGGAGAAAGAAAGTTTGGAGTTAATAATATATCTGAACTTCCTCCAACTTTTTTTGAAGAACAATTTAGAGATTGGGATTATAAATTAGAAAATGGAGAATCTGCAAATGAAGTTTCAAAAAGAATGAATGAAGTTCTGTTTGAAATATTAAATAAAAATCAAGGTAGAAATATTGCAGTAGTATCACATGGAACAGCAATTTCTGCTATGGTAAAAACATGGTGTAATGTTGTGCTAAATGAAGAAACTAAATTAATTGAGTTTTATTTTAATGACAAATTAGTATTTGATGGAAATTGGAATTGCCCAGAATTATTTAAATTAGATTTTGATGAAAACAATAATTTAATAAATATTAAGAATGTAAGGAGTTAAACATGGAAAAAACAGATTTTTATTATTATTTACATAAGACAAAAATTACTGATTCAGCTATGATAGAAGATATTTTTAATAATGGATTGACTAGTTGGTATGGAACAAGTATTCATTCAACAATATATCCTATTGATGAAAAATCAATAATGGATAATGGATTAGATAGTGCAATAAAGAATTATCTTGGAGAAGATAACGAGTATAATTCAGTATTTGTATTTAAAATTCCTAAAAGATATATGACTGATCGAATTCATAGAGATGGTAAAGTAGATCCACCAGTTCCTTTTATTAAACAAAATGAAGATGAAACAGTTTCTATAATAAGTTCTATAATTCAAGGTGTATATTGTAGAGATATTGATAGAAGTTTTACAAATCCTAATTTTTCTCCAGTTTTTGATCCTACAGGATTGAAATATTCAGATGAACAAATTAATAATTTATGGGGATTAAATCTTAACAATTGGATAACATTTGCAAAAAGTAGAGAAAATAAAAGTTTTAATGAATTAACTTCAATTGATAAAAGTGCACATAATTGGGATAGAGTAATTCAATTTTATAGTTTAATATATGGTGAAACAATAAAACCTCATCAAGAAGTTATTTTTTCCGATGAAGATAAGTCATTATTTGGTGGAAAAACATTATAGGAGTTAGTTATGGAATTATATAAAGGAAAATATTGGAATGTAATATATGTTGATTGGTGCCAAGAATTTCCTGGTCAATGTATAATATCATCAAACAAAGAATCATTAAGTGTTTTAACAAGTGATGAATGGGTTGAATTAGGATTAATTGAAAAAGAACTTGAAAGAGTTTGTAAAAAATTATTTGACTCAACAATGTTTAATTTTGCTTGTTTAATGAATAATGCCTATAGAGATAATGAGAAACCTCATGTTCATTATCACTTTTTACCTAGATACAAAGGTGAAAGAAATATATTAAATAAAAAATATAAAGATAGACATTTTGGGTTTAATATGTGGAAATGGTCTAACAATAGAATTAAATGTCAAAAGGATATATTTTCAAAAGAAGAAAAAATTGAAATATATAATTTAATGAAGAATGAATGGAATTTAAAATAAAACTACTATTGTGTTGATTAGGTTGTATTGTTTTAGTATAATTAATTCAGTTAGTAAGTTTATTGCTTACTATCATCTTTTGCCTTAGAGTTGTTAGACCTGCTCCTTACTGGCACCAGTGACGAATCTGTTCGAACTATTTGAACTTTAAATATATGAATCAATCAGAAATGATTGATTTTTTTGTTATCAAAAAAATCATAGAAAGGATTTGTCTATGGTAAATATTATTAAAGAAGAAATTGAAGAATCTTTAGAATCGAGGTTAAGAGTAATATGTGATTTTTGTAATACTACTCCAACAATAATAAATGGAAGTATTAGAAGAATTGATAAAACTAATCTTATTTATATAGAACCATGTAGAATATATATTAAAAATAATTTATATCTAACATTTAATTATTCAAGTGATATATAATGTTAATAACCTAGGTAAGAAGATTAAATTATCATAACTTGAAGATTATATAAAACGTAAATTTTTAGACTAAATTCCGTTTTTTGAAAGAATAATTTAAATATAAGACT
>OJMO01000529.1_pt1 | contig 27391 bp, 31 predicted proteins | sample 1597241 | NCBI WGS metagenome assembly OJMO01 (sample SAMEA2452129, study PRJEB22498) | human gut metagenome | biome: human feces; feature: human gut; material: feces | place: Australia | collected 2012 | reverse complement strand
ATTATGACATAATCAAATAATAATTTTACTATGACATTATCAAAAATTAATTACATATTTGCGGTTTTTGTCTTGTAAAAAAATAAACAATAGTGTAAAATATGAATGAAAATTGTGATATAATCCAAAATAATGAATTAATCTAAAATTTCATGAATGTAGCGGCGGTCATTGACCGCCATAGAAAATAATAAAAGGCGACCAATGGTCGCCACTACATACACGAAGAATTTGATCTTAATTATTATTTTGTCTTTAAATAAATTATATAATTATTATAAAAAATGATAAAAATTAAAATGTAGGGGCGGACGCTTCTGTCCGCCTGTAGAATGAATATTTAACAATATAATACAAGGAGATAAAATTGAAAGAGTTAGTAATAAATAAAGAAGATTTAAAACATAATGTTAGACAAATAAAAAAATATGCAAATGATAGTAAAATAATCGCAGTTGTTAAGTCTAACGGTTATGGTTTAGATTTAGTGAAATTAACGAAATTTTTAATAGATAATCGGAATAGAAATATTTGCTGTTGCAACAATTGAAGAAGCTTTAGAACTTAGAAAAAATGGAATAAAAGAAGAAATTTTATTATTATCTTCAACATGTTTAAAAGAAGAAGTACAAAGTTTAATTGAAAATAATATAACATTAACAATAGGTTCTGTAGAATCTGCTAAAATTGCAAATGAAATAGCAAGTGAAAAAAACAAAAAAATAAAAGCACATTTAAAAATAGATACAGGCTTTGGAAGATATGGCTTTGTTTATACAGAAAAAGATGATATATTAAAAACAATAAAACAAAATTCAAATATTGAATTTGAAGGGATTTTTACGCATTTTTCAATAGCTTTTTATGACGATAAAATAACAAAAGAACAATTTGAAAAATTTATGAATGTTGTAAAATTTTTAGAAGAAAATAATATTAAATTCAAATTAAAACATGCATGTAATTCATCTGCATTTGTAAAATTTCCAGAAATGCATTTAGATGCGGTAAGAGTAGGATCAGCATTTGTGGGCAGACTATCTGTAGAAAATAAAATTGGAGTAAAGAAAATAGGAACATTAGAAAGTAAAGTTGCAGAAGTAAGAACATTGCCAGCTAATTTTAATATTGGATATTCAAATATTTATTTAACAAAAAAAGAAACAAAAGTGGCAATAATTCCTATTGGACATTCAGATGGATTTAATGTAAGTTCAAGACAAGACATGTTTAGAAAAATTGATAAATTACGTTATATATTAAACGATATAAAGAGATTTTTCAAAAAGCAATATTTAAAAGTAAATATAAATAATAAAAACTATAAATTAGCAGGAAGACTTGGAATGTACCATTCAACAGTTATAGTAGACGAAAATGTAAAAGTTGGAGATAAAGCAATTTATGATGTAAACCCTATTTATATAGATCCACGCATAAGAAGGGAGTATAAATAATGGAAGAAAAAGTTGAAGAAAAAATATCTTTTTGGAAAAGAATTATAATAAGCATAAAAGACTTTGAAAAATATAAAATATTTGCAGTTGAAAAACTTTCAAAATCATTTAAATACTTTTTCCAATTTGCTTTACTTTTTGTATTAATTATTGCATTAAGTTTTAGTGTAAAATATGGAATGATAATAAACAAAACTACAAATTATATAAAAAATGATTTACCAGAGTTTAGCTATAAAGAAGGAAATTTGGAATTTGAAGATAACAAAAAAATAGAGTTACAAAGTAATGATGATACAAAAGATATTTCATATAAAATAATAATAGATACACAAACAGAAAATGAAGAAGAAATAAATAGTTATAAAGAAAAAATAGGACTATATAATTATGGAATACTATTTTTAAAAGACAAAGTTATATTTAGAAGTTCACTTTTGCAGGGAGATGTAGAAAAAACTTATTCAGATATACAAAATAATTATGGAATATCAGATGAATTTACAAAAACAGATTTAGTAAGTAAACTACAAGATAATAAAATATATATGTTATATGCTGAAATGTTTGTAGTAATGTATGTTTACTTATATATAACATATTCAATTTCAATATTAACAGATGCATTAATACTAGCATTATTAGGAGTAATAACGGCAAGAATAGTAAGAGTAAAGCTAAAATATTCAGCATCATATGCAATGGCAATACATGCGTTAACCTTGCCAATAATACTAAATGTAGCTTATATAATAGTAAATACTTATACAGGATTTTATATAAAGTACTTTGAAGTAATGTACACAACAATATCGTATATATGTATGGTAGCGGCAATATTAAGCATTAGGTCAGACCTAATAAAAGAAAGAATAGTAATAGGAAAAATAGAAGAAGTTCAAAAAAATATAAGAAAAGAAAACGAAGAAAATCAAAAAAAAGATGAAAAGCCAGAAGAAAAACAAAAAGAGCCAAAAGAAGAAAGCAAAAAAGAAGATAAAAGCGAAGAAGAAGGAAAAATAGAATTAGAAGACAAAGAAAAAGACAAAAAAGATGAAGGCAACCCAGCCACAGGAGAATCTTAGTTTTTTTAGAATTTCTCTACATTAAATAGTTTCAAATATATTGTTTTGAAATGCAGCGTAAGTAGGGGCACGGTGCTCCGTGCCCAATATAAAAATATGCCAAACGATGTAGGGGCGGACGCCTCTGTCCGCCCGTAAATTGAAAAAGAAAAAACATATAAGAAAGGATGTAATAAATTTGAATAAAAAAGGAAACAAAAAAAACAACTCCAAATGGTATATAGCAGGAATTATACTACTAATACTAGCAATAATAGCATCAATAGCAATATACTTCTATATGAACAAAAACAAAGATAAAGAAAACACACTAGCCTATACAGACTTAATAAAACAAGTTGAAGCAGGAAATATAGAAAAAATAGAAATGACAGTAGGAAGTACATCTCTAAAAGTAAAAATAAAAAATGAAGATGAAGAAAAAAAGGCAATAGTTCCAAACACACAAACTTTTATGGAATTAATACAATCAAAAGTACAAGAAGGAAACGAAATTGAATTAATACAAAATAAAGTAAATCCATTAGTATCTATATCTCAAAACTTATTTTCAATACTTCCAACATTAATAATGATTGCATTAATAATACTTTTATTTCAAATGCAAGGTCTAGGAGATAAAGGAAAAGTATACGATGCAGAAGAAAAGAACACAAAAACAAAATTTGATGATGTAGCAGGTTTAGACGAAGAAAAACATGAATTGGTTGAAATTGTAGACTTCTTAAAAAAACCAGAAGAGTTTCATAAAATGGGAGCAAAAGTTCCAAGAGGAGTTTTACTTTGTGGAAAACCAGGAACAGGAAAAACATTAATAGCAAAGGCAATAGCTGGAGAAGCAAATGTACCATTTATATCAATGAGTGGATCAGAATTTATAGAAATGTTTGCAGGATTAGGTGCTTCAAGAGTTAGAAAATTATTTGAAAAAGCAAGAAAAATGTCTCCATGTATAATATTCATAGATGAAATAGATGCAATAGGGGCAAGAAGAACAAGCAACAGTGGTGCAGAATCTGAAAATAATCAAACTCTAAATCAATTACTAGTAGAAATGGATGGATTTGAAAGTGAAGAAAACATTATAGTTTTGGCTGCTACAAATAGACCAGAAATGTTAGATAAAGCTTTATTACGTCCAGGAAGATTTGATAGACAAATAATGATAGCAGCCCCAGACCAAAGAGGAAGAGAAGAAATATTAAAAATTCATAGTAAAGACAAAAAATTTGCAGAAGATGTATCTTTGAAAACAATATCAGAAGATACAGCAGGATTTACAGGAGCAGAGCTTGCAAATGTCTTAAACGAAGCAGCAATAATAGCAACAATAAAAAAACATAAAGCAATAACAAATCAAGACTTAGATGATGCAGTAAAAAAAGTCACAGTAGGGATAGAAAAGCATAGTAGAATAATATCAGATAAAGACAAAAAATTAACAGCCTTCCATGAAGCAGGACATGCAATAGTTAGTAGATACTTAGAAACACAAAATGATATAAAAGAAGTATCTATAATACCAAGAGGTGTTGCAGGTGGATATACAATGTACAAAACAAATGAAGATAAATACTATATTTCAAAAACAGAAATGGAAGAAAAAATGATATCTCTATTAGGAGGAAGAGCAGCAGAAAAAATAGCTTTAGATGATATATCAACAGGTGCAAGTAATGACTTAGAAGTAGCTACAAAAATTGCAAAAGATATGGTAACAGTATATGGAATGAGCGAAAACCTAGGGCCAGTATCTTTAAAAACAGATGATCCAAACGAACTATTAATATACGGAGAAAAAATTGAAGACGTAATAGGTGCAGAAGTAAAAATACTAATGGACACAGCATACAACGATGCACAAAAAATACTACTTGCACACATGGACGAGCTAAATGCAGTAGCACAAAAATTATTAGAAAAAGAAGTAATATCAGGAAGAGAATTTTACGAAATAGTAGGATAAAATAAAGTATTACAATGATTTTATAAAAAAATTAGAAAAGGTATTGAAAAAATAAAAAAAGTATTGTATAAAATAAGCATATTATAATTTAAATTTATAATATGCTTATTTTTTCAGATATTTTATTTCAAAAAAATTATATTCTAAAAAAAGCCAAAAAGATAATTAAATTATATTAGGAGGTGAATTTATGCAATTAACATCTAATATTAAAGAATTACAAATTGTAAAAGAATACAATAAAAAAATAGAAGAAGATAAAAAGTTTAAAGAAAGAATAATAAAGCATTTATTAAAAGCAGAAGATGACATAAAAAATAATAGAACAAGAAATGCAGAAGATGTATTTAAGGAGTGGAAAGAAAAATATGAATTATAAAATAAAAATAACAGATGAGTTTCTAGAAAACGTTGAAGAAATCTGTTATTATATTTCAAATCACTTAAAGGCACCAAAATCAGAAAAACGACTGAGAAGAAAATAAATTTGTTTATGTATCGTATATGTATTATAAAGGTAAAGATTACATAAAAGATTTGCTATAATTCAAAACAATTTGTTTCTTATTTAAATAATCCAAAATTCCATTATTATTTTTAAAATTAAAAATTAATTTGTAACTACATAATTGTTGTGTTTTAAATCCAAAATTCTTATTAATATCATTTATTCCATACTTACCATCACCTATAATTGGTAGTCCTATATGAGCTAAATGTGCACGTATTTGGTGTGTTTTACCTGTTTCTATGTTTACATCTAAAATACAAGTTTTGTTATTTTGGTTTACTTTCAAAACAGTATAATTTGTTATTATTTTTTGATAACCTTTTTTAAAAGTGTCTGAAATATATACCATAGATTTTTTATTGTCTTTAAATAGATAGCTTTCTAATCTATCTTGTTTTTTGGAAGGAACACCATAACAATATGCAATATAATGCTTTTCAATTTCTTTATTTTTAAATTTATCAAAAAGTATATTTAAAGATTCGTTATTTTTTGCAAACAAGATTAAACCATAAGTATTTCTATCTAACCTATGGCAAGGCATAGCAGTTTTACATATTTGCTTTTGAACAAAAGCAGTAAGTGAATTTTTTCCTGTAACTTCAATACCAGAAGGTTTATTTATAACTAAAATATTATCATCTTCATAAACAATTTCAAGTTTTAATTCTAAAAAGTTATCTAAAATATATATTTTAACAACATCGTTTTCAAATACATTTTGAATAGAATTAATACGTTTGCCATTTATTTGAATATCTTTTTTTCTTAGAGCTTTATATAAAACACCTTTTGTCAATGCTGGAAAATTACCATATAAAAATTCATCTATTTTTTTATTATTATATTTTTTATTTACTATTAGTTCTTTCATGTTTTTTATTATAATTTATTTTTTTATAGAAATCAATGGAAATGTTTTTAATTTTATTGTATAATATGTGACAGATTTATTTATTATATAAATGTTTTATAAGTCAAAATAATTAATTAATCTAAAAAATTCAGTAGCGGCGGTCATTGACCGCCATAAGAAGATTATAAAAGGCGACCATTGGTCGCCCCTACACATATGTGAAATTGAATTTTAATTAATATTTTGTCTTTAAATAAAAATAAGAAAAGAGGTATACAAATGAAATATTTAAAAGTAGTAGTGATAGCAATATTTATGATATTAATTTTAGGAGTAGGAAATAGTGTATTTGCAACAGATACATCTGTGGTTGAAAATTATATTAAAGATAATAAAATAAATGTAAATAATATTACATCAACAGATGTTTTAAACATGTACCAAGATTTAAGCAAAGAATACTCAAATGATGAAATTGCTGATATGATAGATAGTTATTCAGCAGAGCTAGAACAAGGTGGAGTTAGTAGTAATACAATTTCAACAGGAACTAAGGTTTTAAGACAAACAGATTCAAGCACTTTAAATGAAGTTTTAGATGATGTAAATATAGATGAAGTAAAAGAAAAATTAGATAACGGTGAATCGGCAGAAGAAATATTAAAAGATATACAAGCTAATATGTCAACAACTAAAAAAGCTTCTATAGCAGGTAAAATTCTTTTAAGTAATAAAACTATAAAAAATGTTTTAACAGTTGTTATTATATATGCAATTATAATGATTATTTTAAAAGGATTAATTTTTGTTAAAGCTAGAAAACATTTTTGGGCAACATTTATTCCTGTTTACAGAGATGGTGTATTATTTAATATATGTGGATATAGTTATTGGTGGTTAATTTTATTATTAATTCCTGTAATAGGTTGGTTTATGTATGGAATTTTAAAACTTATAATGAACTTCGAACTTGCAAAATCATTTGAAAAAGGATTTTTCTTTGGACTTGGAATTTGGCTATTAAAACCAATATTTGAATTAATTTTAATATTTAATAAAAAAATTCAATATGTAGAAATAGAAGAATAAATCTAAAACATAGAGGTGAAAAAATGCGAATTTTAACTGTTGGAGATATAGTTGGAGAAAATGGGGTAAAAAAGGCTATATCAGAATTGAGAAAAATTAAACAAGAGAAAAACATAGAGTTTATAATAGTAAATGGAGAAAATTCAGCAGGTGGTATGGGAATTACTAGAAAGATATACGATAAATTAATAGAAGCTGGAGCAGATGTTATAACAATGGGAAACCATACTTGGGGAAAAAAAGAAATATTTACATTTATAAATGAAGAAAAAAATATAATTAGACCAGCAAATTATTCGAAGGGGAATCCAGGTAAAGGATATAACATTTTTGAATGCAAAAATAAAAAAATTGCAGTTATAAATTTAATAGGAAGAACATCAATGGGAGTTCTTTCAGAAAATCCATTTACAGTTGCAAATGACATAATAGAAAAAGTAAAAGATAAAGTAGATATAATTATTGTAGACTTTCATGCAGAAGCTACAGCAGAAAAAATAGCCTTAGGTTATTATTTAGATGGAAAAGCAAATATTATATTTGGAACACACACACATGTGCAAACAGCAGATGAAAAAATACTTCCAAATGGAACAGCATATATAACAGATATTGGGATGACTGGTCCAAAATATTCTGTAATAGGAATGGATGTAAAAGCATCTATTAAAAGATTTGAAACATCCTTACCAGAAAGATATAAATTAGCAGAAGGAAATTGTATTTTTAATAGTATAATTTTTGAAATAAATGACGAAAATGGTAAAATAGAAAAGATTGAAAGATATAACAAAATATAACTGTCGAATAATGTAATATAGCGCGATGCAAAATGGTAAAAATTACCAGTTTATTATTTACAATTTTTCCCAGATGTATTATAAATATATCTGTCGCAAGTACAAATATATTTTAATAATAGGAGGAAAAAATGGAAACTTTAAAAATTTCATCAAAATCTAATCCAAATTCAATTGCAGGAGCAATAGCAGGATTAGTAAAAGAAAGTAGTAGAGCAGAGATGCAAGCAATCGGTGCAGGAGCACTAAACCAAGCAGTTAAGGCAGTAGCAATAGCAAGAGGATTTGTAGCACCAACAGGAGTTGATTTGGTATGTATACCAGCATTTGCGGAGGTTCAAGTCGAGGGGGAAGATAGAACCGGAATGAAATTAATTGTAGAATCTAGAAAATAATTAATATAAATTTATGGGGAGCAAAAAATGCTCTCTTTTTTTATACAAATAATATTATTTCGCTATAAATTATGTCAGACGTTGTAGGGGTCGGCGGCCTAAGGCGACCCGAAATAATAAAAATAATTTTAATAAATTATTGAAAAAAAAGAACATTTAATATATTATATTTGTTGTAAATCGAGGTGAAAAAATGAAAAATAATTTTATAAAATATTTATTTATTGTTGTTGTTATTTTACTAATTGTTTTTGCTGTATTTAAAATTAATAAAGACAATAGTAAAAACGAAGAAGAAAATAGTGGTGAAAATAATAAAAAACAAGAAACAACTGTTGCACAAGATTTAAGATTAGCAATAGTAAATTACGATTCAATTAATCCAATATTAAGTAAAAATTCAAATGTACAAGATATATCTAGGATAGTTTTTGAACCTTTAATAACACTTTCTAAAGATTATAAACCAGAAGGATGTTTAGCAACAGAATGGTCAATAAGTGGAGATAATTCATATATTATAAAACTTAGAGATAATGTAAAATGGCACGATGGAAGTAGTTTTACTTCAAAAGATGTTCAGTTTACTATAGATAAATTAAAAAATATAGATTCCATATATTCTGCAAATGTCCAACATGTTGTGCAAGTTGAAGTAATTGATGATTACACAATAAAAATAACTTTAGATGGAAAAGATCCATATTTTGAGTATAACTTAACATTTCCAATATTATCTAACAATTTTTATCTTGAACAAGATTTTCAAACAACAGAAAAAAACAATGTGCCAATGGGAACTGGTATGTATAAAATTGTTAGTAACCAAGGGGGAGTTATAACCTTAAAGAAAAATCAAAATTGGTGGAACTTAGAAAGTAAAAATGCAAAAGTAGAAGAAATAAAAGTTAATTTATATGGTTCAATGGGAGATGCTTATAATGCATTTAAAATGGGCAACTTAGATTTACTTGTAACACAAAACAATGATTTAGAAAAATATGTAGGAACAATAGGTTATAACAAAATAGATTTTAAAGGAAGAGAATATGATTTTCTTGCAATGAATTGTAGTAATACATTTTTAAGTGATGTAAATGTTAGAAAAGCTGTTAATTTCAGTATAGATAAAGAAAACATAATAGCAACAGTATTTAATGGAAAATACTATAGTATGGACTTTCCACTAGACTATGGAATGTGGTTGTACAATTCCGAAAGTAGTAGTTCAGGTTATAATCCAGACCAAGCAAAACAATTATTAATAGATAGTGGTTGGGAATATAATAAGGGATACTGGCAAAAGAAAGAAAATTATAAAACTTTAAAATTAGCTTTTAATTTAACAGTAAATTCTGATAACGAGGCAAGAACAAGAGTTGCAGAAATAATTAAAGCAAATTTAGAAGCAATTGGAATACCAGTAAATATTACAAAAGTATCATCTGCAAATTATAGTAATATACTACAAAACAAGAATTACGAATTATTAATAGCAGGAACTAATATAGGTCTATCACCAAATTTAAATACATATTTAGGAGAAGGAAATATAGCTAATTTTACAAATGATGAATGTACAGAATTACTAAAAGAAATTTCAAATATTACAGATAATGAAAAACTAAAAGAAAAATATCAAGATTTAGCTAATTTATATAAAGAACAAAGCCCATATAAAAGCTTATATATAAACCAAAAATCAATGATATGTAGTACAAATCTAAGAGCAGATATAATACCAAATAATTATAGTATTTACTATAATATAGAAAATTGGTATAGAGAAATTTAAAAAAATACTTGACAAAAATAAAAATATAAAATACAATACAAACATAAATTTGAAGAAAAAATGTTTGCAAAAGAAAGGAAGATAAAAATGGGAGAAAATAATGAAAGAAAAAAAGCATTAGAAGTTGCAATGGCACAAATAGAAAAACAATTTGGAAAAGGTTCAGTAATGAAACTTGGAGAATATAAAGCAATGGAAATAGAAGCAATCCCAACAGGAGCATTAGGGTTAGATATAGCATTAGGAATTGGAGGAGTTCCAAGAGGAAGAATAGTAGAAGTATATGGACCAGAATCATCTGGTAAAACAACACTTGCATTACATATTGTTGCAGAAGCACAAAAAATGGGAGGAGAAGCAGCTTTTATAGATGCAGAACATGCTTTAGATCCAGTATATGCAAAACATTTAGGAGTTAATATAGATGACTTATTAGTATCACAACCAGATACAGGAGAACAAGCACTAGAAATTACAGAAGCATTAGTTAGAAGTGGAGCTTTAGACGTAATAGTAGTAGACTCTGTTGCAGCATTAGTTCCAAAAGCAGAAATAGACGGAGACATGGGAGACTCTCACATGGGACTTCAAGCTAGACTTATGTCTCAAGCATTACGTAAACTAGCAGGTGCAATAAACAAATCAAAAACAGTTATAATATTCATAAATCAATTAAGAGAAAAAATTGGAGTTATGTTTGGAAACCCTGAAACAACAACAGGTGGTAGAGCATTAAAATTCTACGCATCAGTTAGAATGGACATAAGAAAAATAGAAAACATAAAACAAGATGGAGAAGTTGTAGGAAGTAGAGCACGTGTAAAAGTTATAAAAAATAAAGTTGCACCACCATTTAGAGAAGCAGAATTTGATATAGTTTATGGAAAAGGTATTTCAAAAGAAGGAAATATATTAGACATGGCTGTAAATTTAGATATTATTGAAAAAGCAGGATCTTGGTTTAGTTATAATGGAAGTAAAATTGGACAAGGTAGAGAGAATGTTAAAAAATACTTAGCAGAAAATCCAGAAGTAATGGAAGAAGTAGAGAAAAAGGTTAGAGATAACTTTGCAAAAGCTTTTGAACAAAGCCTTGGAGATAACGAAAAAGACGAAGATGAAAAAGATGACGAATAATGGAACACGTTAACACTTGAAAAAATAAGAATAATATGCTATAATAGATAAGCTTTGCAGTACAAAGACAATTATATAAAATTACTGGTACGAAAACACAGGGGACTAGATTTTATTATAATTGCCTAGCACGGGTTCCAATTGGAACCCGTGCCTTTTATATTATAGAAAAATTCTATTTTTAATAAAAAAGGAGAAAGCAATGTATTCAGTAGAAGAATTCGATAGAGAAAAAACAAAAATATTAAAATATATAATGTACAAAAAAAGAACAGAAAATGAAGTAAGAAATAAATTTAAATTAACAATTGAAGAAAATTTATTAGAAGATATTATTGACTATTTAAAAGAAACAAGATATATTAATGATTATAATTACATAGAAAGATTTGTAAGTGAATGCATAGCATTAAAAAATCTTTCTATTAAAGAATTAAAATATAAATTATATTCAAAAGGAATTAATAGACATATATTAGATGAATACATACAAAACAATTATGAAGAACTAGAAGAATATGAAAGAAAATCAGCAGAAAATATAAAAATAAAAAAACAAAATACAATGAACGAAGAAGAAATAAAAATATACTTATTAAAAAAAGGTTATAAAGGAGATAATATATAATGCCAAATGTATTAACATTAGAAACAAATAAATATGCAATAAAAATAGATAATTTCGAAGGACCATTAGACTTATTATGTCATTTAATAGATAAAAACAAAATGAACATATACGATATAAAAATAAGTGATATAACAGACCAATACATAGATTACTTAAATGAAATGGAAAGATTAAACCTAGAAATAGCAAGTGAATTTTTAGTAATGGCATCAACACTTATCTTATTAAAATCTAAAAGCTTATTACCAAAACAAGTAGAAGACGAGGAAGAAATTACAGAAGAAGAGTTAATAAGAAGAATTATAGAATATAAAAAATATAAAGAAATAATAAAAAAATTTAAAGAACAATATGAAAACAGTGGAGATAGATTATACGGAGTAAGAGAAGAAATACAATTGCCAAAACAAAAACTAGAAAAAGAATATAACAAAGAAATAATACCAGAGTTATATAAAAAATTAATAGAAAGAAATGAACAAAAGAAAAATCAAAATGCAAAAAACATAGAAAAAATAGCAATATCAGAAAGTTACAGTGTAGGAAGCAAAGTAAAAGAAATGTTTAAAGTATTAATAAGGCAAAAAAAGTTTGTATTTAATAAACTATTTTCAATAAAAGAACACAATAAACAAGAAGTAGTAACAGCATTTTCAGGAATGCTAGAAATGTCAAGAAGAAGCAAAGTAATAACAACTCAAGAAGAAGTATTTGGAGACATATTAGTAGAAAAAGCAAAAAAATAAACAATTACCTAATTTACTATTGACAGTTTACAATAATACATATAAAATATAAATGTGTCTTAAATTATATAAAAGATATAGATTTATATATATAAAAGTACATTGAAAATTAAATAGAAAGAAGGAGATTGATTATGAATATTGCAATCGTAATCATCGCTGTTCTTATCTCAGGAGTAGTTTTCGTTCCAGTTGGAATGATGTTAAGAAAGAAAACTGCTGAATCTAAAATTCAAAGTGCAGAACAAGAAGCAAAAAAAATATTAGATAGTGCAAAAAAAGATGCTGAAAGCTTAAAAAAAGAAGAAATTATTAAAGCAAAAGAAGAAATTATGAATGCTAGAAATGAATTAGATCAAGAGATAAAAGAAAGAAGAGGCGATGTTCAACAACAAGAAAGAAGAATGATTCAAAAAGAAGAAAACTTAGATAAACGTTCAGAAAAACTAGAAAACAAGGAAAAGGAAATAGCAAAAAAAGACGAAGAAATTGAAGAAAGAAAAAAAGAACTAGAAAATGAAATTAGTAAACAAATAGTAGAATTAGAACGAATATCAGGTTTAACTAGAGACGAAGCCAAAGAACAAATTTTAAACGAAATAGATAAACAAATAACAAACGAAAAGGCTTTGTTAATAAGAGAATTAAACGAAAAATACAAAGAAGAAGCAGATAAAAATGCTAAAGAAATTATTGGATATGCAATACAAAAATGTGCTGCTGACCATACTTCAGAAACAACAGTATCTATAGTATCTCTTCCAAATGACGATATGAAAGGAAGAATTATAGGTAGAGAAGGTAGAAATATTAAAGCAATAGAAACATTAACAGGAATAGACTTAATAATAGACGATACACCAGAAGCTGTTGTTATTTCAGGGTTCGACCCATTAAGAAGAGAAGTTGCAAAATTAGCATTAGAGAAATTAATAGAAGATGGAAGAATACATCCAGCAAAAATAGAAGAAATGGTAGAAAAGGCAAAAGAAGAAATTGCAGCTGTAATTAAATCTGAAGGAGAAAGAGCCGTTCTAGAAACAGGAGTTATGGGACTAAATCCTGAACTTGTAAAATTAATAGGAAAATTAAAATATAGAACAAGTTATGGACAAAACGTATTAAACCATTCAATAGAAGTTTCAAACTTAGCCAGAATAATGGCAGAAGAATTAGGATTAGATGCAAATCTTGCAAGAAGAGCAGGTTTATTACACGATATAGGTAAAGCTTTAGACCATGATATGGAAGGAACACACGTTGAAATTGGTGTAGAAATATTAAGAAAATTCAAAGAAAACGAAAAAGTAATAAATGCAGTAGAAGCACACCATGGAGATGTAGAACCACAAACAATAGAAGCAGCTCTAGTACAAGCAGCAGATGCTATATCAGCTTCTAGACCAGGAGCAAGAAGAGAAACCTTAGAAGCATACATAAAAAGACTAGAACAACTAGAATCTATTGCAAATACATTTGAAGGAGTAGACAAATCTTTCGCAATACAAGCTGGTAGAGAAGTAAGAATAATGGTAAAACCAGATAAAATAAGTGATAGTCAAATGGTAGTGCTAGCAAGAGATATAGCAAAGAAAATAGAAAACGAAATGGATTATCCAGGACAAATAAAAGTAAACATGATAAGAGAAACAAGAACAATCGACTATGCAAAATAAAAAAGAAAGAATCTAAAATTTTTAGATTCTTTCTTTTTTCATTTAATTCTATTGCTTTCATTATTGAATTTTATAGAAATCATTACTGTACCATCACTCATAATTTGAGCATAAAATTTAGCTCTTTTGACTAACTCTTTAGTTAAAAAATCTTCATGTTGTGGCTCATCCTTAATTGGTATGACTTCAACACAATATTCTCTTGACAAGTTCTGGAGTACATATTTTTCACTTTCTTTAAATGTCTCTGTGTTTTTAAAAAACATTATAAATAATGGCATAGTAAAAAATGGTATAATTACTCCAAAACATAGAAAAATAACAATACAACACATAATAGTATTCTTACCAAAGTCATTTAAGCAATACCCTAATATTACAAGAAACAATATAGCAGCTAAAACACAAGCTTCAATAATCAGTATTGCATTGAATATTTTTTTAGAAATTTTACTCCGTTTTTTCATGTTCTTCCTCCTTCAATATTAATTGAAATGTGTTTATTAGTTTCTTTATGTTTAACTCCATATGGAGGTTAAAAAAATAATAGCTTTTTGGCTAAATTTATGTGAATTATAACATGTTTTTGCGTAAAATTCAACTGAAACTCTTGATTTAGTAAATAAAAAAGTATATAATGAATATACTAATATTGATAAATTAATTTATCAAATAAACTAGGTTAGCACAAACCTTTGATTAAATTCATAAACAAGTGTAAATTAGACATTAGGTTAGATATGAGCCTTTAGGATGAAAAATCCTATAAACGAATATCCTGTTGAACATTAGGTTAGAAACGAGCCTTTAGTTATACTATAAACGAGTTTCCAGAAAAATTATGGGGGTACTAGCAAGTATCCCCTATATTTGTAAATGGAGGTGTGCATGAAAAGCAATAAAAAATTAAGAATAGGAAAATTAAATTTTTATATTATTGATGACAATTACATAGAATATTTAAGTCGATTTGATAAACATATTGCTTATAATAAGAACAAAAAAAGACCTTATATTGGTGTCATTCTTGTAGTAGAAAACCATTATTATTTTGCACCGTTATTTTCTCCTAAACAAAAACATAAAACTTATAAAGATAATTTGACATTCTTTAAAATGATAAATGAAAAAACAAAAAACGATTTAGGAATTATAAGATTTTCGGATATGATTCCAGTACCTCAAGAAAGTGTATATCTATTAGATATAAAAAATAAAAGTTATGGGTATAAAAGATTACTTTCTGAACAATATTCTTATATAAATAAGCCTGATAATAAACAAAAAATTATTGATAAAGCAGAAAAAATTTATAATATAGTAACCAAAGATAAAAAAAGTAAAGTATCAAAATTTTATAAAGATTTAAGTTGCAATTTTAAATTATTGGAAGAAAAATGTATAAAATATCAGAACTAAAATTGTTAATTAATTGTATGTAGGGGCGACCATTGGTCGCCTTTTTTTGACATATTTTGTAACAAAAAGGAAAATAAAATAATAATATATATTATAACTTGAAATTAGGAGGAGTTATAATATGTTTAGAAGATGTAGAAGATGTTGTTATATGAATAGCTGTAACAATATTAGCAATGATATGTTAGAAACAAAATGCAATAATGTACAAAATTGTTGTTCTTGCAGTAAAAATAGTTGTGATTGTGGATTTGATGAAGAAGATACAGGTTTCCCAACAAATCCAATGTATGGTCAAAGCTATGTTCCAGTACAACAAATGGAAGATGTATTTACACCTTGTGTAGGACTAAAAATGGGAACAATATTTCCAGAACTTGTAAGTCCATACAGCCCAGGTCAAAGTATGGAAGAAATACAATTTATAGAAGATATGAATAAAATAGGAGAGGGGTGTAACACATGTCATTAGAAGATGAAAATAGAAATTGCGGTTGCAATAATGGATGTGGTTGCAACTCTAATGTGATGCCATTATCACAAGAAAATTGCAGTAATGAAGCAGAAATGCCAGAAAGTTGTTGTGAAAAAAATCAAATAAGAGGAGAAATGTTACAAGAAATACGTTGTTTAGAATTTTCAATAACTGAACTTGCTCTATATTTAGATACACACCCAGAAGATGAAAAAGCAATATGTCTACACAAAGAATATTGCAAAGAATGTAAAGTATTAAAAGATAAATATCAAAAAGTATTTGGTCCATTAACAATAAATTATCCATGCAATAAATGGAGATGGATAGAAGAACCATGGCCATGGGAAAGGAGTGAATTTTAATGTGGACTTATAACAAAACATTACAATACCCAATAAATATAAAATGTACAGATCCTCGTTTAGCAAAAGTAATAATATCACAATATGGAGGTCCCGATGGTGAACTTGCAGCATCTTTAAGATATTTATCTCAAAGATTTGGAATGCCAGACCAAAATGCAAAAGCAATATTAAACGATATTGGTACAGAAGAATTAGCTCACTTAGAAATGGTAGGAACAATAGTACACCAATTAACAAAAGGAGCAAGTATAGAAGAAATTGAAAAAGCAGGATTAGGACCATATTATACAGATCACGGAGTAGATGTATATCCACAATCTGCAGCTGGAGCACCATTTGATGCAACATGTTTAGCATGTAAAGGAGATCCAATAGCAAACTTACAAGAAGACTTAGCAGCAGAACAAAAAGCAAGAGCAACTTATGAAAAATTAATAGACTTATGTAGAGATAATCCAGATGTAATAGATCCATTAAGATATTTAAGAGAAAGAGAAGTAGTACACTTTCAAAGATTTGGAGAAGCATTACGTGGAGTACAAGACAAACTAGCAGAAAGAAAATTCTATATGAATAATTGTGGATGTAATAATAATTAAAAATTATAGGCGACCTTGGGTCGCCTTATTAAATATCTCTTTGTAAGTTTCCGTTTGTATAGTTTTTGCCTTCTAATTTCTTACGATATTTTACAGTATTTATAATTTTATTTATTTCATCAATAGATTCATCTAAAATATCAATTCTCAAAGAAGAAACGTTAAATTCATCTGAAGCAATAGAAGTAATTTTACTATTATAAATTATAGTTACAGTATCAATATTGTCTGGTATAATTCTAAAATTAACGTTCATTCTGTCGTTTAAATAGTATTTATTATTAGAATTACAGGTGTGCTTACAATTTGAATAGCATTTGTTAGAAGTTCCAAATAGACAATAGTTCATATTCATTAAAGGTAAGTTACCATATACAATTAACTCAGAATTTGATGTAGAATTGCATAAAGAAATTAAGCCTTCTTTATCTAATTCGGGAGATAATGTAACAGTTGTAATTCCTCTTTTTTGCAATTCATATGCAGAGTAAGAATTATATACATTTAAAGTATAATTGCTAATAAATTCAAAATTCTTATTATATTTTTCTGTTAATTTTTTTATTATATATAATCCAGAAATATTAGAAACAACAAAACCATGTATATCAAAATTAGTAATAATATTTTCTAAATTATTTGCAAATAGTTTATTATAATTATTTCTCATTATAGTAGGCAAATAAATATATAAGCTAGCTTTATTAGATAAATATTTTATTTTATCACAGTAGTTTTGGTTTATAAAAAATTTTAAAGGAATATATAATTTATCAATTTTTTGCAGGTTATCATAGCTCTCTAAATTTAAATTGTTTAATAGCAAAGCAATTTTTAATGTAGAGGTTGACGTTTCGGTGTAAGAATTGATTCTTGAAAGTAAATTCTTATTTCCTAAATTTCTACTAATATTTGAAATTGCAAAAGCTTTTACTTTAGATAAAACTTCTCTTTTTAGTTCATTTAAAACACTGTTAGGTAAAAATAAATTATCTTCAAGTTCGATATTAAATTCACAAAATTCATAAGGTGTATTGTTTGTTTTTGAAAATTGTTTTATTATATTTTCCTTTGAAAGCCCACTATTTTTAGCTTGCTCAGGACATTTGCTTGATGTAATATTAATATTTAAATCCTTATAAACATCTATATTAGAATTTGATTTTATACTAAGTTCAATAGGTTTATTTAAAGCAAATTTGCTATTGAAAATTAATTTTACTTTTCTGTTTTCAGAGTTTTCACTAAAGGTACTTCTAATTTCAGAAGTAATAATAGAATCAGATATTTTATAAAGTTTATCTCCGGGCTTAATATTTCCTTTCATTCTACCAATAGTAACAACATCTCCACATTTGCTTTCCTTAATATTTGTATTCTTAAGCATAAGTTCAGAAATTTTATAGCTACCTTGTTCATTTTGAGTAGCAATAGAGTCTCCAATATGTAAACTCTCAGCACATTTAAAGGTTATTAATCCTTTTTTTGCATTATACTTTTCAATAGTACCTAAAAACAAACCACAATTATTTTGTTTTTCTTTAAAAACAAGATTTTTATTATAATCTTTAGATAAATGACCATTAGAAAAACCACCTCTATTAAAAGCAAGAGCTAATAATTTTCTATCTGAATCTTCTACTACATAAGGTTCATTTGAATATGCTAAATCTATATATTTTCTATAAATTTTAGTAACAGTTGCAACATATTCAGGAGACTTCATTCTACCTTCAATTTTCAAAGAAGTAACACCAGCATTTATCAAATTAGGTATAAAATCTAATCCACATAAATCTCTGGTACTTAGTAAATAGCCACTATCTAATTTGCTACTCTTCTCATCAATTAAAGAAAAAGGAAGTCTACAAGGTTGAGCACATTTTCCTCTATTACCAGAACGGCCACCAACCATACTAGAAAATAGGCATTGACCAGAATAAGAAATGCACAAAGCACCATGTATAAAAGTTTCGATTTCAACATTAGAATTTTTAGTAATATATTCAATTTCTTCCAAAGTAAGCTCACGAGAAAGAACAACTCTTCTAAAGCCCATATCTTGCAAAGACAAAACACCATCTAAATTATGAGCCGTAAGTTGAGTGCTAGCATGAATAGCAATATTAGGAAAACTATTAATTAACAAATTTGCCAAACCAAGGTCTTGAACAATAATCGCATCAATACCATAATTATAAGCCATTTGGGCAACAGAAAAAGCATTCTCAAATTCATCATTTTTAATCAAAGTATTTAAAGTTAAATGAGTTTGAACACCTCTAAGTTTAGCATACTCAATTGCACATTTTAAATCATTACCATCAAAATTAGAAGCAAAAGCACGAGCACTAAAACCACTTCCAAAATAAACAGCATCAGCACCATTCTGAACAGCAGCACGCATACAATCCATATTACCAACAGGCGATAAAAGTTCAATTTTTTTCATAAAAAACTCCTCTTTAAGATATATTATATATTTTTTTGTTTAGGAATAATTTGGGAAGCCTTATGTATGTAATATTATATTCTAATGATGTAGGGATGGCGTCCTAAGGCAACCCGTAAATTAATTGTAACACAAAAAAATAAAATTGCATAACATATTATATAAAAATAAAAAGGAGGTACCTTTAAATGGAAGAAAACAGAAATTGCGGATGCAATAATGGTGGACTACTAAACGGACTATTCGGAGGATGTGGATGTGGAGACGACAGCACAATATTATTCTTCATAATAATATTCTTATTATTATTCACAAACTTCGGATGCGGATGTGGAAGATAAAAAATATGTGTAGGGGTCGACGTCTTAAGTCGACCCAAAATAAAAATTTCATTCTGTATTTTCTTGTATATTTTTTGTTTACTTTTCAAAAAATATTTCTAGGAGATGATTTCTTGAAAATTTCTTGTATTAAGTATGCAAAAGATGCAAATAGTTTTAAAGTTTTGGAAAATTTTGGTGCTAAAGTGGTTAAATTGGAAAATCCTGAAGATGTTGATAGTGAAATTAAAAATTTGTATGCTAATAATTATAAAACAATTATTTTAAGTAATGAAATTGCTAGTTTTTCTGAGGATATTATAAAAAAATATAATTCTACTGAAAATATAAGTATAATAATTGCTCCTAAAAAATAGTATATTTGTAAGAAGGAGTGATTATGGAATTAAGTAAAAGAGTTATAGAAATTATGCAAAAGAATAATTATTTAGAAAAAGAACTTTGCTTCCTTTGTGTAGGTACAGATAAGGTTGTAGGGGATGCAATTGGCCCATTAGTTGGAAGTAATTTGAAAAAATATATTAATAAAAATAATATAAAAAATATAAATGTTATAGGAAATTTGGACAATCCGTTAATAAATAAAAACATTGAAAATTTTAAAAAGATAAAAGGTATAAAAATTCTTATAGATTCTGCAATTTCTAATTCATATAAAGTTGGAGAAATTATAGTAGAAGAAAAATCAAATAAGCTTGTTAGTGCATTTTTTAATGAAAAAAATATTAACTACGATATTTCTATTAAAGCTATTGTTGCAGAAAACAGTTTTAATAATACATTAAACTTAATAAGATTGCAGAATGTAAGTGTAAAAACAGTGATAAAAATGTCTGAGAAAATAACTAAAGAAATGTGCAAAGTTATAGATAAAAATTGTATAAACCTACCTAAAATGGAAAAAATTTAAGTATAAAATTTTAGGAGGTTTTATATGGAAGGTTTAAAAAATATAATAGTGGTTAAAAACATACCTTCAAACATTGTTGAAGAGGCTTTTATTATTGTTAAAGAAAATTTAAAAATAGAAAAATTGGATATAAATAAAAAAAGTGAAAACAAGCTTATAGTAAAAGAAGCGGAGGACATAATTAAAAGTTGTGAAAATATTATAGAAAAAAGTGAAGAAGATAATAAAATACAGAAAATAGAAAAAAAGTATAAAAGATTAAAAATGTTTACAGGAATATTAGGAGTTTTAGCTATTTTAGGAACATTTATAAATTTCTTTTAGTCATAAAATTTTCATTTACGCATATAGTTTAGAAAAACACTAAGGAAGAGGTGTGTGAATGGAAAAAATAATGAATTCAGATGAAAGAATAAGAAGAGCAGAAGAAATTTATTATAGAAGAAGAAATCAAAATTTAGGTTCATCATATAGAAATACGCATATATATGGCAGAGAAAGAAAGCGTAATAGACCATTAAGAAAATTAATAATGCAAATAATTTTTTGTATGATTATTTATCTATCAATTCTTGTAGTAAAAAATTGTGATTATATCTTTACACAAGAGTTTTTAAATAGTGTAAAAAATGTTTTAAACTATAATGTTGAATTAGAAAAATATTATAATAAAGCATCAAATTTTTTTAATGGTACAGATGTAGAAAATAATCAAGAAATAATTACAAATACAACCGAAAACGAAAATCAAACAAATACTCAAGAAACAGAAAATATAGGTGGAGCTAATGAAGATAAACAAGCAGAAGAAACCCAAAATTTATCTCAAATGGAAATTGATGCCAATAATATAAAAGGTACATATAATTTAATAAAGCCTTTGGAAGGTACAATAACTTCAAGATTTGGACAAAGAGATCCAACAACACCAACTGTGCCAAAAAATCATACAGGAATAGATATAGCTGCAAATACAGGAACAGATATAATTGCAGCATTAGATGGTGTAGTTGAATTAGCATCAAATGAAGGAGATTATGGAAAACATTTAAAAATAAAAAAAGATGATGTGACACTAGTATATGCTCATTGTAGTGAACTACTTAAAAATCAAGGAGATACAGTAAAACAAGGCGAAGTAATAGCTAAAGTAGGAGCAACAGGAAATGTAACAGGTCCACATTTACATTTTGAAATACGAAAAGAAGATAGATTTGTAAATCCAGATTTAGTTCTCCAATTTTAATTCATACAATTCTCTATAAAATAATATAATTTAAAAAAAGCAAAAGGGAATGGAGAATTTATGGAATTAAAAATAGATTTAAAAATAATTTTATTTGCCTTAATTTTTTACTTTACAGGGCAAATAGAAATATATTGCTTGTGTTTGCTATTTGCATTAATACATGAATTAGGGCATATTTTAGTTGCACGAATATTAGGCAATAAATTATTAAAATTTAAAATTATGCCTTTAGGATTTTCTATATTTTTACAGCCAAATATAGAAGATTACAACAAAAAAATAAAAAAAGGAAATATGTATGTCTTAAAAAATTTAATAATTTCAATTGCAGGACCAATAACAAATATAATTATATTTTTAGTAACATTTTTTTTACCAATAGAATTAATGATAAAAGAAAAAATAATATATATAAATGCAATAATAGCAATATTTAATTTAATACCAATGTACCCATTAGATGGAAGTAAAATACTGCAAAATGAATTAAAATTATTTTGTAGTAACAAAGAATCATATAAATACACAAATATAGTTGCAAACGCAACATTAATTATATTCACAATATTCTGTAGTGTATTTATTCTATATGCCAAAAATATAGCAATAGTAGCAATATTAATATACTTATGGTACATAAATATAAAAGAAAATGAAAGGCAAAAAATAAGAGTTCAAATTATAGAAAAAATAAAAACAATATAAACTTGCAAAACCAGCTATATTATATTAAAATATAGTTGGTTTTTATTTTATTAGGAGAGATACAAATGATTATAAAAAATGAAAAAGGTATAACTTTAACATCACTTATTCTAACAGTAGTGCTAATTTTAATAATAGGTGGAATGATGGGATATTATTCTACAAGCGGATTAAAAATGCAAAAAATTAATAATATGTATAGCGATATAGAGCAAATTCAAACAGAAGTAGATACATATTATTTAAAAAATAACGAATTACCGCTATTAAGTTTTAATATCAATTTTGTTAACTCTGCAAATCCAAATGATAGCTCAGAATATTCTGTTATAGATTTAGCTAAGTTAGGAAATTTAAGACTTAATTATGGAAAAGAATTTGAAAATATAAAATCAAGTAATCAATTAGGAAATTACACAGATGTATATATAATTAACAAACAAAGTCAAACAATATATTATTTAAAAGGAATAGAATTTGAAGACAAAACTTATTATACAAAACCAATAGAATATAACGAAATACAAGATTAGAAGGAGAAAATTATGGAAAACAGAGTTGAACCACGTACACTAGCTGGTTTTATGGAATTATTGCCAGAAAAGCAAATTGAATTTAATAGAATGAAAGATATAATAAGAAAAAATTATGAAAAATATGGATTTTTGCCATTAAATACACCTAATGTAGAACTTGCAGAAGTTCTTTTAGCAAAAGCAGGTGGAGAAACAGAAAAGCAAATTTACGAGTTTCAAAAAGGAGATAAAAATTTAGCTTTAAGATTTGATTTAACAGTTCCACTAGCGAAATATGTAGCGAAAAACATGGGAAATTTAACATTTCCATTTAAAAGATATCAAATTGGAAAAGTATATAGAGGAGAAAGAGCACAAAGAGGAAGATTTCGTGAATTTTATCAATGCGATATAGACGTAATTGGAGATGAAACTCTAAATATTATGCACGAAGCGGAATTGCCAAGTGTTATATACAATATATTTAAAGAACTAGATTTTGGAGATTTTGAAATAAATATAAACAATAGAAAAATATTAAGTGGGTTATTTGAAGAATTAGATTTATCTGAAAAAACAGTAGAAATAATGAGAACAATAGATAAAATAGATAAAATAGGAAAAGAAAATGTTATAAAAGAGTTTGAAGATTTAGGAATAGAAAAAAGTAAAATAGAAACAATTATTAATTTTATAACATACGAGGGAACTAATTCAGAAAAATTAGAAATGCTAAATAGCTTAAATTACAGTAGTAAAACCTACAAAAATGGAGTGCAAGAACTTAATCAAGTTGTAGAAAATATTTATATACTAGGTGTTCCAGAAAACAATTTGAAAATAAATTTAACAATTTCAAGAGGATTAGATTATTATACAGGAACAGTATATGAAACATTCTTAAAAAATCACAGAGAAATAGGAAGTATATGTTCAGGAGGAAGATACGAAAATTTAGCAGACTTCTATACAAATAAAAAATTACCTGGAGTTGGAATATCTATTGGGTTAACACGTTTATTTGACCAATTAGACAATTTAGGATTATTAAAATATGAAGAAAAATCTATTGCAAAAGTTCTAGTTGTTTCTATGAATGAGGACGTAAGTAAATGCTTTGAAATAGCTACAATATTAAGAAATAACAATATAAATACAGAAGTATATTTAGAAAATAAAAAAATAAAAACAAAATTCAAATATGCAGATAAACTAAAAATTCCATATGTAATTGTAATAGGAGAAGAAGAAATAAAAAATAATGTAGTAACACTAAAAAACATGGAAACAGGAAAGCAAGATACAATAAAAATAGAAGATGTAATAAAAATAATAAAAGCCTAGAGAATAACTCTAGGCCTTTTGCTAAGCATTGAAAAAGTTTTTAAACCAATTGCATACAGTATCCCAAATGTAAGGAAATTCTACAAAAATGCAGATACAAAATGCAGAGGCAAAAAACAAAAACAACATGAAAATGAACTCTTCTGTTTTTCCCAAGAATTCATTTTCTTTGTACTCATCATTTTTTAGATTTCGGTTTTCCAAAATAGAAAAAATGAACAAGCTTGCAACTGCGAGTACCAGGAAAATTATTCCCATAGTTAAAATTATTTGCCGTGTCATAAGCAGTTCCTCCTAAAAAAATGATAAAAAGATTATATCATATTTTACATAAAATAACAACAAAATTCACAAATAAAACACAAAAACTATTTATAATTTAAAATATTTGTGATATAAATAGTATAATTTAATGAAAAGTAGGTAGAAATATGAGTAATATTTTAGTTGTTGATGATGAATCTAGAATGAGAAAACTAATTAAAGACTTTCTCATAAAAGATAACTATAATGTGCTAGAAGCAGAAGATGGAGAAAAAGCATTAGAAATATTTGAAAATGAAAAAGAAAAAATAGATTTAATTATATTAGATGTTATGATGCCAAAACAAGATGGGTGGTCTGTACTTAGAAAAATAAGACAAAGCTCACAAGTGCCAGTAATAATGCTAACAGCAAGAGGAGAAGAACAAGATGAATTATTTGGTTTTGAATTAGGCGCTGATGAATACATATCCAAGCCATTTAGTCCAAAAATATTAGTTGCTAGGGTAGAGGCAATATTAAAAAGAACAACTCAAACAGAAAATGCAAATAAAGACTTTGGTGGAATTATAATAGATGAACAAGGAAGAACTGTTACAGTAGATGGAAAAAATATTGAAATGAGTCTAAGAGAATATGAACTGTTAAAATATTTAGTAGATAATGAAAATATAGCACTTTCAAGAGATAAAATACTTAATAACGTATGGAATTACGATTATTATGGAGATTCAAGAACTATAGATAGCCATATAAAGAAAATAAGACATAAGCTAGGGAAACGAGGAAAATATATAAAAACAATGAGAGGAATAGGTTATAAATTTGAGGTTAAATAGTCTAAGATATAAAACAAAATCTATAAGAATACGTTTATTTTTAATATTATCAATAACAATTCTTACAATAATTGTTGCACTAATTTTAATGAATAATATTATACTAAAATCTTTCTTTCTATATTCAAAAGAGCAAACATTATTAGATGTATATAATCAAATAAATGAATTTTATAAAAATCCAGAAGATTCAGATAAAATGAAAGATGAATTGCAAAAAATTGCGGTAAATAACAATTTTGATATTTTAATACAAAAAGAAAATTATATTAATGTATATACATCTAACAGGGAATTTGGACTTTCAAACATAGAAATTAATAAAATATTAGAAGAAAGTAATAAAGAAGACGAAGTATTGTATGAAAAAGATAGTGTAAACATAAAAAAAGTTGCAGATAGCAAAACAAATATGAAATATGTATTGCTTTCAGCAAGGCTAGATAATGGTTATTATTTGTATATAAAATTACCACTACAATTTATATATGATAGTGTTAAAATTTCAAATACATTTTTATATTTAATAGGTGGAGCAACAGTTATAATTTCAGGTATAGTAACAATGTTTATTGCTAAAAGATTTACAGAGCCAATACTTGAATTGAATGATATAGCAAAAAGAATGGCAAAATTGGACTTTTCTAAAAAATATCAGGAAAACGGTGCAGAAGATGAAATAAATAATCTTGGAAAAAGCATAAACGAAATGTCTAGAAAACTAGAAACAACAATAAAACAGCTACGAACATCTAATACCGAACTAGAAAGAGATATAGAAGAAAAGTCTAAAATAGATGAAATGAGAAGAACCTTTATTTCAGATGTATCACATGAATTAAAAACACCAATAGCATTAATACAAGGATATTCAGAAGGCTTAATAGAAAATGTAAATTCAGATGAAGAAAATAGAAAATTTTATGCAGAAGTAATTCAAGATGAAGCAAATAAAATGGACAAATTAGTTAAAGAATTGCTAGAACTTATGAAACTTGAATATGGCGGAAGAAAGTTTAATAATACAAGTTTTAATATAGTTGAATTAGTAAACGAAGTTATAAGAAAAAGCAAAGTAATGTTAGAAGAAAATAAAATAAAAGTAAAATTTGAAAGTGAAGAAGAACATTATGTATATGCAGATGAATTTTATATGGAGCAAATTTTAACAAATTACCTTACAAATGCAATAAAAAATGCAGATGAAATTGAAAAAGAAAAATATATAGAAATAAAAATAGAAGAAAAAGAAAGTACAGTAAGAATATCTGTATTTAATACAGGTAAAAACATAAGCGAAGAAAACTTAAATAAAATATGGAGAAGATTTTACAAAGAAGATAGCTCAAGAAACAGAGAAGCGGGAGGTTCAGGAATAGGCTTGTCTTTAGTAAAAGCAATAATGGATAATTATAAAAATGAATATGGAGTTAAAAACAAATATAATGGAGTAGAGTTTTATTTTGAATTAAATAAAAAATAAAAAGGCAGGAAATCAAATCCTGCCTTTATGTATTCCTACAAGAAGAATAAACAAAAACAAAACTTAATTTCCTGTTTAACATAAGATTAAAATGTTTGATTGTATATAAGCTACAATACTATAATGTTAAAATTAGAGCAGAAATTATTTCATATTTCTTTCAGCTTGTTCAATCATTTTTTTAACCATTTGTCCACCTATTTTTCCAGCATCTTTAGATGTTAAGTCACCGTTATAACCTTCTTTTAAGTTAACACCAACTTCACTAGCTACTTCATATTTAA